>VAPL011293159.1_pt1 | contig 17563 bp, 11 predicted proteins | sample 3395061 | NCBI WGS metagenome assembly VAPL01 (sample SAMN08290444, study PRJNA428436) | hydrothermal vent metagenome | isolation source: Deep-sea hydrothermal vent chimney 2 | place: Pacific Ocean: Juan De Fuca Ridge | depth 2182 m m | reverse complement strand
GCTTCCGGTGAATCTTGCCGGCTGGCGCGGGGCCCTTTTCAGGGCTTTGTTTTGCCGGTGTCATTGGATAATGGCACTGCGAAAAATCAGAACTGCCAAAGCGACAATGATGAACAAAGTCGCGACCCCAAACGAAAATAAAATATTGCCGAATGTGACTAATGGATAGGCGGCACGCTCCAGGTTCCGGCGCCCCACTTTTCTGCGTTCGCGCCCGGCGTGCAAGGTGACGTAGAAACGCGAGCGCACGAACGGTATGGAAATGCGAATATCGACCGGGTGGTCGCCGTACTTTCGCGGCTCTCGTTGCGCCTCTGTTGTCGCGGTGGTGCTGTCCTTGATCGCGGTGTCGTTCATAGGGGTCACCTGAATGGATTGTTTGCGGACACTGACACGGCGAATTTCTCACAGCCCTTTCCTTGGGTCAACGCGCCTTACGCGGTGACGGAATTATTTCGCGACGCGGTTACGCGCATATGAACGTCATAATTCTTCTGGTTTTTCCGTAGAATACTCTAAATAATGGGCGCCGCGTTAGAGGTTGCATCGGAGGAATTGTTGTGGCGAAACCAGGCACTGAGAACGCTCGAAAATGCATTCTCGACGCGGCGCTTGAGCGCGCTTTGGCGCAGTATGCAAAAGCCTCGAGCAAGACATCTAAAAGGGCACGTGTGAAAGCGCCGCGCAAGGCCCCTGTCAAGATTGCAGAGAAATTGAAGGCGTCTTCGATAGAACACTTCTTTCATCATTACTACGCCCATCTTGCGACGGATGAAGTCGAAGCTATGGGGGCGGATGTTTTGGCGGCCCTGGCCCTGCATCACTTGAAAACGGCAAGATTACGACGCCCGGGCAAGGCAGCCATCGTTGTGCGAAACCTGGATAAATCGGATGATGCAAGGCGTGTCGGCCATACCATCGTGGAAATCGTTACCGACGACGTTCCCTTTCTGGTCGATAGCGTCACGGCGGCCATTAACACATTGGGCATCGCGGTGCACCTTGCCATACACCCAATTTTACGGGTGCGGCGCCCCGCGCGAGGCCAACTTACGGACGTATTGGAGCAGGGTCTTCTCGGTGCCGATAAGGATACGATTGCCGAAAGTTTCATCCATCTGCAAATCGATGAGCAGCCTAAAATCCGTCATGCGGAGATCGAAAAAGCATTGCGCGCAACGTTGGAAGATGTCCGTCTGAGCGTTGGCGGTTGGCGTGACATGCGCGACGCATTGGCGCAATTGATCGACGAACTTGAAACCATGACCGCAGAGCGGTCCTTGGAGGACGTCAGCGAGGCCCGCGACTTCCTGCGCTGGCTTCATGACGATAACTTCACGTTCCTCGGTTATCGCGAATATGCGTTCAATGGGGACCGGAAAAAACCCCATGTGTCTGTGGTCAAGGATAGCGGGTTGGGGATTCTTTCCGATCCCGATCGGATATTGTTCAAGGAATTTCGTGAATTGGCGGATATGCCGCCGGAGGTGAGGAGCTTTATAAATCATTCTGATTTGTTAATGATAACCAAGACCGATACAAAGTCACGCGTGCATCGCCCGGCGCAGATGGATTTTATCAGCATCAAACGCCTTGATGGCAAGGGTCGCGTCGTGGGGCAGCGCGCGTTCGTGGGTTTGTTTACGGCGGGGGCCTACAACAAGAGCGCGCGTCAGATTCCTTTGTTGCGGCGCAAAATTCAAACGACGTTTGACCGTGCCGGCCTGCCTCTATCCAATCATGACGGCAAGGCGCTTCTGAACATCCTGGAAACGTTTCCCCGCGATGAATTGTTCCAGATTTCCACGGACCAGTTGCTTGAAACCAGCCTTGGCATTTTACGCCTGCAAGATCGTCAACGTGTTGCATTGTTCTTGCGGCGCGATGAATTTCAGCGCTTTTACAGTTGTTTGATTTATGTGCCGCGCGACCGCTACACCACGGATTTGCGGCATAAATACCAGAATTTCCTGGAAGAAGCACTCGGCGGTGTCGTGACGTCGCACGACACGCAGCTTGGCGCCCAGCCCCTGGCCCGGTTGCATGTGGTGGTTCATACCCCCACCGGTCAGATTCCCAAATTTGATCGGGCGACCATCGAAGTCAAATTGACTGAACTGGCTCAGTCATGGAGTGATCGACTGGGCGGTGCGCTGATTTCAGCCTACGGCGAAATGGAAGGGATCCGCCTTTTAGATAGCTACCGGAACGCCTTTGGTCTTGGTTACGAGGATCGTTACGGTCCCGAAGAGACCTTGAGCGATATTAAAAAAATTGAACTAACATATGTCTTCGGCCGCCTGGGGCTGCATTTATACCAGCTCAACGCCGAGGATGGACCGCCGCTGCGTTTCAAGATCTATAATTTGCGTCAGCCGGTGGCATTGTCCGACGTGTTGCCGGTTTTAGAAGATTTCGGATTGCGCGTTATGGACGAAGTTCCCTATCGTGTTCAACCCGACGGCGCGCCGTGCAAGATTATCATCCATGATTTTGGCCTTGAGCCACGTCGGCCGATTATGGGTCGTACGGAAGACCTGCGCACGCGTTTCCACGAAGCCTTCGACCATATTTGGGACGGGGCAATGGAAAGCGATACCCTTAACGCTTTGATTTTTGCCGCCGGTCTGAATTGGCGCGAGGTATCTGTGCTGAGGGCTTACACAAAGTATTTGCGTCAGGCTGGCATTACGTTTTCGGAAGATTACATGGCTCGGACGTTGGTGGAAAATGCGTCCGTGGCGCGCGGTATTGTCCTTTTGTTTGAGGCCCGATTTGTTTCGGTCAGTAAACAGAATACCGCGAAAGCGGCCCGCAGCGTCGCCAAAGGGCCGGAGCATGTCGATCATAATTATGTGGAATTGAAAGAAACTTTGTACAGTATGCTGGAAGATGTTTCCAGCGCCGACCAGGATTTGATTTTGCGTCGTTACATCAATCTGGTGGACGTAACCCTACGTACCAATTTTCATCAACGCGATGATGACGGTGCCCCCAGGCCTTGGCTTTCCTTCAAGTTTTCCAGCCACGATATCGAAGGCCTGCCCCTGCCGCGACCCAAGTACGAGGTCTTCGTTTACGCTCCGGATGTGGAAGGCGTACACCTGCGTTTTGGTCATGTGGCGCGTGGCGGGTTGCGCTGGTCGGATCGCCGAGAGGACTTCCGTACGGAAATTCTCGGTCTTGTCAAAGCGCAGCAGATCAAAAATGCGGTGATTGTTCCGGTGGGGTCCAAGGGTGGTTTTGTGGTGAAACGGGCCCTGGGCCCGGCGGCGACGCGCGAAGAGGTGTTGGCGCAAGGAATCGCTTGTTATAAAATGTTCATTCGCGGACTTCTGGACCTGACCGATAATCTCGATACCAAGGGCAAGGTCCTACCCCCGTCAGATGTTGAACGTTACGATGGTGATGATCCGTATCTAGTGGTCGCTGCCGATAAGGGTACGGCAACGTTTTCCGATATCGCCAATTCCGTTTCGGCGCAGTACGGGTTTTGGCTGGGCGATGCCTTTGCCTCGGGCGGTTCTCAAGGCTATGACCATAAGAAGATGGCCATCACCGCCCGCGGTGCGTGGGAATCGGTCAAGCGTCACTTCCGTGAAATGGGCCAGGATACGCAATCACAGGATTTTACGGTGGCTGGTGTGGGTGATATGTCGGGCGACGTCTTTGGCAACGGCATGTTGCTCAGTCCCCATATCCGGTTGGCGGCGGCGTTCAACCATATGCATATTTTCATTGACCCCGATCCCAGTGCCGCAGAAGGCCTGAAAGAACGTCAGCGTTTGTTCGCCATGCCGCGTTCGGGGTGGGGGGATTATGACGTCAAAAAGATATCCACCGGCGGTGGTGTATTCGAGCGTCGTGCCAAGCATGTAGAACTTTCCAAAGAGATACGGGCCTTGTTCGGGGTGTCGGTGAAAAAAGTAACACCCAACGAACTGATCCAAATGATTCTTACCCTTGATGTCGATTTGCTGTGGTTCGGCGGTATCGGCACATACATCAAAGCCTCAAGCGAAAGCCACTTGGACGCGGGGGATCGTTCTAGTGATGCGGTGCGGGTGGATGGCAAAAGCGTTCGTGCGCGGGTCATCGCAGAAGGGGCGAATCTGGGACTGACGCAACGCGGGCGCATTGAATATGCACTTGGCGGTGGGCGTCTCAACACCGATTCAATCGATAATTCGGCAGGTGTCGATTGCTCCGATCATGAAGTGAATATCAAGATTTTACTCGATGCGCTGGTGGCGCATAAAAAATTGACGACGCGAACACGCAACAGCCTGCTTTCCCGTATGACCGATGAAGTGGCGGAACTGGTTTTGTGGGACAATTATGCGCAGACCCAGGCGATTTCCGTTATTGATACCCGCGGCACGGATCTGGCCGATCATCAAATGCGCCTTATGCGTCTTTTGGAAAAAAACGGGCAGTTGGACCGGGATGTGGAGTTTTTGCCCAGCGATGAACAACTGAACGAGCGTGTGATATCGGGTCAAGGTCTGACGCGTCCGGAAATTGCGGTCTTGATGTCTTATTCCAAAATTTGGCTTTATGACGAACTTCTCGATAGCGATCTCCCCGATGATGCGTTCCTCAATGACGATCTGATGCGCTATTTTCCGACACCGTTGCATAAAAAGTACGAAGACGGCATTTTTCAGCACCGTCTACGCCGGGAAATCGTGGCGACCCGTGTAACGAATTCCATGATCAATCGCGTGGGCGGGACATTCATCACGCAGATTATGGAAAAAACGGGCATGAAGCCCAGCGAAATCGCGCGCGCTTTCATCGTCGCGCGGGAGGTCTTTGATCTGCGTCCGCTATGGGCGCAAATCAGCACTTTGGATAACGTTGTTCCTGCGCACGTGCAAACGGCGATGTTGTTGGATATCAATCGTCTGCTGGATCGTGGAACAATTTGGTTTTTGCGAAATATCCCAACGCCTCTTAAGCTGACGCAGAGCGTAAAACGGTTTAAGGAACAGATCGCAATGCTGCGGGTGAGCCTGGAAGACGCGCTGCCTCCGCAGTACCTGAGTGATTTACAGACTCACGCCCAAGTGCGTATCGCCGAAGGGGTCCCGGAAGACTTGGCCAGAATCGTTACGGGATTGGTGAATCTGGCTCCCGGCCCCGGAATTGCGCTTCTTGCGGAGCATCACAAACTCGATATCTGTCAGATCGCCAAGCTTTATTACGCCGTGGGTTCGCGCTTTCGTTTGGGCCGTCTGCGCGGTTCATGCGAGGCATTGGAAACGCAAAGCCATTGGCAAAAGCTGGCCATTGCCGCCATGATCGAGGAATTGTTCGACCATCAGGCCAGATTGACCTCTCAGGCCCTTGCGGCATCTGGAGGCGTAGCGGACCCGACGTTGGCAATGCCGGCATGGACGGCCGCACACCAGAACGCCTTGGATCGCACCGATCAGTTGCTCACCGAATTGTGGGCCGGGGACGTCAACGATTTATCGATGATTGCGGTGGCAAGCCGGGCGTTGAAGTCCTTGGCCGAAGAAAGTCCACAAGGGGTTTAGCGAAACCGGAGACCTAAGCTGGTTTGGCGCGGAAGGTTAAGGTGCCCTCGACGCATTGCAGCAGTTCGACCAGATCCACGGGTTTGGTGAGGTAGGCGACAATTCCGGCGTTGAGCATTTTCTGTTTGAACTCCGGGTCCGTGTTGGCGCTGGCGGCGATGACGGGTATGCCCGCCAGGCCGGGCTCTTTTTTCAGCACGTCCAGGGCTTGCGGGCCATCCATCACGGGCATCATCATGTCCAGAATAATGATGTCCGGCAATTCCAGTGCCGACATACTAACGCCGAATGCACCATCTTCGGCAGTGACCACTTCATGGCCCTTCAAGGACATGAATTCGGTAATGAGCTTGCGCATTTGCGCATCGTCATCAATCAACAGAATTTTTGCCACGTTTTTATACCTGCATCTAAACCAGCCCCAAGCGGACCATTATTAAACTTAGGGTGCGTGGTGTGATGTGTCCAATGATTGTATGCGTCGGGACCAATGCCAGCGTGTTTTAATGGCGGAAATGGCGCATACCGGTGAAAACCATGGCGATACCGGCTTCGTTGGCGGCTTGGATGACCTCTTCGTCGCGCATCGAGCCGCCTGGTTGAATGACCGCCGTGGCGCCTGCGTCGACGGCCTCTAAAAGGCCGTCGGCAAAGGGGAAGAAGGCATCCGAAGCGATCACGGAACCGATTGCCCAGCTTGCCTCGTCGCCGGCCGTTTTGGCCGCTTGTTCGGCGCGAAAAGCGGCGATGCGGCACGAATTGACGCGGCTCATCTGTCCGGCACCGATGCCGACCGTCATGGCGTTCTTGACGTATACGATGGCGTTGGATTTGACATGCTTGGCGATGGTGTAAGCGAATTTCATATCGGCAAGTTGTTCATCCGTGGGGGTTTTCTCGGTGACGACTTTCATGTCATCGATAAGCGCGTTGTCGCGACCTTGTACCAAAAGACCGCCCGCGAGCATTTTGACCATGCGTTCGCTGGTTTGAGGGTCCGCCATGGCGCCGGTGCTCAATACGCGCAGGTTTTTTTTGCTTTTGAGGATTTCCAGGGCGTCCGCGTCGATAGAGGGCGCGATCACGACTTCGGTAAAAATCTTGACGATTTCTTGTGCCGTCTCACGATCCAGCGCTCGGTTAACGGCGACGATGCTGCCGAATGCGCTTTCGCTATCGCAAGAATAGGCGCGGCGGTAGGCATCCGCCAATGGCCCGCCCACGGCGACACCGCACGGGTTTGCATGTTTGATGATGGCGCACGCGATGTCGTCGAATTCGCTCACCAGTTCGAACGCAGCGTCGGTGTCGTTCAAGTTGTTGTAGCTCAGCGCCTTGCCGTGCAGTTGGGTGGCTGAGGCAACACCCGGGCGCGTATCGCCATTGACGTAGAACGCCGCCGACTGGTGGGGGTTTTCGCCGTAGCGCATGGTTTGTTTCAGTTCCCCGGCGAAGCTCAGACGTTTCGGCCATTGCTGGCCGGTCGCTTCGGCGAGCCAGGTGGAAATGGCCGTATCGTACACCGCCGTGCGCGCATAGGCGCGCTGGGCCAGATCCTTACGTGTGCTGAGTGTTGTGGCGCCGGCATGGGCGCTCATTTCATCCATCACACGTTGATAGTCTTCAGGTTCGACCACCACCGTGACGTCGCGGTGGTTTTTGGCGGCGGCACGGATCATGGCCGGCCCGCCGATGTCGATGTTTTCCACGCAGGTATCATAATCCGCGCCGCGCGCTACCGTTTCTTCGAACGGATACAGGTTCACGCACAGCAAATCGATGGGTGCAATGTTGTGGGCTTCCATTGCGGCAACATGTTCGGCGTTGTCGCGCACTGCCAGTAGTCCACCGTGGATCGCCGGTTGCAGCGTTTTCACGCGTCCATCCATAATTTCCGGAAAACCCGTGTGTTGCGAGACCTCGACCACCGGCACGTCGGCATCCTGCAACATCTTAGCGGTGCCGCCGGTGGACAGAATTTCCGCCCCTTGGTCGGCGAGGAAGCGAGCGAACGCGACAATGCCGGTTTTGTCGGAGACGGAGAGAAGGGCGCGGCAAATGGGCTCGGACATGGCGGGGTTCCCTGTGACGAAATGGATAGCGTAAGGACGGCTTGCGCGCGGTATACCAGCCCCACGCGCACAATGCCAGACCCTAACTCATGCGGGCTCCGGCGGCGCGTATTCGGGCACTAGGGATTCGATGGCGCGCAGCAGCGCGGCGAGGTCTTCGTCATGGGCGGCGGTTTCCAGACGTGCAAGCACTTGGCGGACCGTCTCGACGTCCAAGGTGCGCGGCGAGGCCAGCAGTATGCCGGGCGAGCGTGTTGGGACGGGAGGTTCACCTCCGTGGAAAATTTCCTCGAACAGCTTTTCTCCCGGGCGCGGGCCGATGATTTGGATTTCGATATCTTCATCGGGTTTCAATCCTGCCAGACGGATCATCTGGCGGGCAAGATCAACGATTTTGACCGGTTCGCCCATGTCGAGTACGAAAATTCGACCGCTGGCCCCACGGTCGTGCGCCCCGAGGCTGGAGGCCTGAAGCACCAGTTCGACCGCTTCGCGAATGGTCATGAAATAGCGCGTCATATCCGGATGCGTCACACTGATAGGGCCGCCGTGGGCCAGTTGGCGCTGGAACAACGGCACCACCGATCCTGTAGATCCCAAGACGTTACCGAAGCGCACGGTAACGAAGCGTGTCCCCACGGCTTTGCCGCGACGCAGATCCAGCGCCTGAACATAGGATTCGGCAATTCTCTTCGTCGCCCCCATGATGTTGGTGGGGTTCACCGCCTTGTCGGTGGAAATCATCACCATGACGTCAACGTTTGCTTTTTCGCACGCATCCGCCACATGGCGTGTGCCGATGGCATTGCTGAGAATTCCCTCAAAGGGGTTGTCCTCGACCAACGGAACATGTTTGAGCGCGGCGGCGTGAAACACCAGTTCCGGTTTGTAGCGTGCAAAGGTTTTATCGATGCGTTTGCGATCGCGGACGTCCGCAATAACGGCGTGGCGCCTCAAGGCGGCATGATTTTCAGCCATTTCGCGATCGATTCGATACAGTGCGTACTCCGAATTTTCCACCAAAACCAGTTCCGCAGGGCCGATGGCGGCGATTTGACGCGCCAGTTCAGAACCGATGGATCCCCCCGCGCCTGTGAGCAGCACGCGCCGGTCTTTGACAAGGACCGCCATGGCGTCCCGATCAAGGGGTTGCTGGGGTCGCCCGAGCAGGTCTTCAATGGCGATGGGGTGAATGTGCATTTCATCCACTTCACCGGATTTCAGGTCGTCGACGCGCGGTAGGCGCGCTACGGTGAGGCCCAGACGTTCGGCGCTTTCCAGAAGCTCGCGCACTTCCGCACCCTTGATCGTGTCTTTGGTCAGGACCAGACGCTGCGGGCGGTTGTGGCCATTTAGATTGGTGACAATGGTTTCGATCTCGTCGACGGTTCCCAGAACGCTGACGCCATGTATCATTCGTCCAACCCGACCGCGACTTTCCGAAGCGATACCGACGGGACGGTAAGCGGCCCCGTCATTGCGGGCGATCGCACGAATGAACAATTCCGCTTCATCGCCTGCGCCGACCAGCAACACCGGGACCTTGTCGTCGCCATCAGGCGTGAGACGCCAATCAAAGCGGCGGTCCTTGATCAGGCGATAGACAAAGCGTGGCCCACCGAGCAGGGCCATAAGGACGAACCAGTTGATGAACGGCAGCGAACGCGGCACGCCGTCGAGGCGGAAGAGCAAAAACATCTCAAGGGCGAAGAGCGCCACCAGAATCGTTACCGCACGGGCCAGCGCGACCAGATCGTTCATGGACGCATAACGCCAGATGCCCCGGTACAATCTCAGCCCCAGGAACACAATGGCCGCGCTTACGCCGAACAGGGCGGCGCCGGGCAGCAGGACTTGTTTTTGCAGGGGGCTTAAATCGCCGCCGAGCCTAAGCAGCATGGATATCCAAAACGACAGGCCCGCCATCACAACGTCGTGAACGAAGGCGATGGCGGCGCGTGGGTTTGGCAGTAGGCTTTTAGGCAGCAGGGCCATTGGTGCGGCGGGCTTCCAGTGGTTATTGTGAGCGCCAAACCTATCATACGCAGGCGCTTGTTCGTTAGCGGATTAAATTATACGTCAAGATACAACGCAGGGCGCTGACTCCGTCCTTCCAGCCGATTTTTTTCCCCTCGGCATAGGAACGATTCCGGTAGGATACGGGAACTTCCATGATTTGTACCCGGGGCCTCAAACGTGCCAGTTTGGCAGTCATTTCGGGTTCAAAACCAAAGCGATTTTCGGTGATGGCGATCTGATCCAACAAGCGTTTGGGGATCAGTTTGTAGCAGGTTTCCATGTCCGTCAGATTGAGGCCCGATAGGGTATTGGAAAGTCCCGTCAAAAAACGGTTTGCCAGACCGTGCAAAAGATAATGTGCATCGGTCGCGCTGCGCTCTAAAAATCGTGAGCCGTAAACGACATCCGCTTTTTCTTCAAGAATGGGGCGCAGAAGGCGGATGTAATCGGCAGGATCGTATTCCAGGTCCGCGTCTTGGACAATGACCAAATCGCCACGAGCTTCGCGAAAGCCCGTGCGCAGGGCCGCACCTTTGCCCTGGTTGGTACGATGGTGAAAGACGCGCACGGTTGCGTTGTTTTGCGCCAGGTTTTCGGCAATTTCAAGGGAGCGATCCGCAGAGCAATCGTCAACGATCACAATTTCCAGGTTTAGGCCCGCTATGTCGGCCCCCGCCACGCGATCGACCACCTGCGAAAGGGTCTGTTCTTCGTTGTAACACGGGATCACGACGCTTAAGTTTTCCATTGGGGCCTCCTTTTTCAGGGGTCGTTTCGGATCAGAATCATGTTTATTCGCGATTGAGCGCCCATTTTACCAGCGTTCCATTTCCCGTTAACGGTCCCGAAATGACGATTTGTTCGCTGCGGCGGGCTTCCCCCGCACGGCCCAGATAAACACTTTCCTTGAGGGCGACTTCTCCGCTTGAGATGCGCAACCGCCATGTTTCCTTGTGGCGAAAACCAAAACGCAGCAAAGCTCCTGCGCCGTTTCCCAGCAACGAGGCTTTGACGTCTGGATGAAGATGGAAGCGGATGGCAAAATATTCGCCGCCCGTGCCGACCAGCCGATCTTCCCCACGCACATCAAGACCACCGGGTGCGATGAAAATGGCGCGGTGATGGGTCAGGCCAAAGGCGTTCATGTAACCGTCGTGGCTGGTTTCGACCACGATACCGTCATCACTGTCGCGGCGTTTGCAGGTTACGGCTTGCGGTCCTCGGCGCAAGGTTCCGTTTTGCGCGGATGCCGCCGATGACGTATCGTTGACGCTGAGCGTGGAATGAGCGGCCGTGGCTGCGAGGGCGGTGCGCCAAGGATCGTCCAGTTCGTTTCGCGCGCCGCAGTTGACGATCAGGCGTTGGGTTCCTGCACTCATTTCGAAACTAAGCACACCGGCATGGTGGTGTTGCCCCGCCGCTGCGGGTTTACCGCAATCCATGATTATATGGGTCGTCCCCGCGTTCAGGTGCTGAAAGCCTGAATAAGGCGCACGGTGCGGGGGAGTTGTGGTGGTGGGGTCGGTTTGCGCCAGGATTTGATCCAGTTCGCCTGAATCGCCTTCCAGGCCGCCATTGAAAACGGCGAGCGCGCCGTCAGGATGACACAGGACGCGCAACATGGGGGCGGCGCGGTCGATGGCGTTTTGCAAAATGCCGGTGTCTAGATACTTTGCGTGTATTTGTTCTTGAGTGATGCTGAACAGTGCTTTCAATTCCAGCAGGTCCGCAAGGACGGTGCTCAGACGTTCCGGATTGCGTTCTATGTGCCCGCCGTCGGGCAACACTTGGGCGGTGATGGCCTCTTCAAGATGCTTTAAGGCTGCGTGCAGACGTTTTTTATTTTCCCACAAAACCGTGGCGGCGAAAACCTGAGCTTTGACGGTGCGCAAATACGCAAAACCCTGGCTTCGTTTCGGTGGAGATTTGAAAATATGGCGGCTATCACGCCCGATGGCCCGACGCAGCCGTTTTTCGAAGGTTCCTGCGCTGTCGTTGCGTACCAGAAACGGCCACGCGTGAATCCAGTTGACGATGCGTTGTGCCGCCACCTCGGGGGCCCACGCCACGTCCGACCATTTTGTGTTGGCGTCAAGCCATGTGGAGACCCATTCGCGGGCAAAATAGGGTGCTTTCCCGCCGTCTTCTTCGCCGCTCAGGGCCCGTAGGTCGGCGAGCCAGCCGTGGGCATGGAACCAGGCCTGCCAAGTTTGCGAGGCGTTTTGCGGTGGTTCGGCGGCGTTGCTCAGGCGATGGCTTTCATGGCCCAGACGGAAGATGCCGCTCAGGTTTCCGCGCCCGTCGTCTGAATTTCCTGGCCACAGTTCAGGAACCTGGATGCGCACGCCTTCCGGGGTGCGGCCCAGCAGCAAGAAACGATAAAGGGCGCTGGATGGAAAACCGCCACCATGCGTGGAGGTTGGGTGCTGCGATGCGACACGCGCAGGCGTACGCGAAGCGGGGATCCGCGGCGGGTCGGGAGTGTGGGTCATGCCTTGATGGGTAACAGCCTTGATCCGGGCGCGCAAGGGTTGCCGTCACAGACAAAAAACAATGGTAGATTCAAGAGTTTACAAGCGCCGTAAGCGGGCGGCAAAAAAACCGTCCATGCCGCCTTGGTCACCAAGGTGACAGGGTAGCGTGCGCAGGAATCCCTGCGCCGTAATGGTTGTGCCCGGGAGGCCCGCATCTTCGCGCTGAATCGGATCCAATTTTACGGGTGCATCCGTCTGCAACAGGGCCGCGATCTGCTCGGGACCTTCCTCGGGTTGAAGCGAACAGGTGCAATAAACGATCGCACCTCCGGGCCGGACCATATCCACGGCGGCGCGCAGCAAGCGGCCTTGCAGGTTCGCCAGTTTGATCACATCGTTTTGTGTTTTCAGATAGGGAACGTCGGGGTGACGCCGTATTGTTCCGGTTGCAGAACAAGGCGCGTCCAGTAATACCGCATCCGCCAATTCGGGCGGTCGCCACGTTTCGGCGTTTGCCGTGATGACATTGGCGTTCAACCGGGTTCTTTGCAAATTCGAGGCGACCCGTTGCAGGCGTTTTTCCGATCGGTCCACGGCGGTAACATGTGCGCCAAAGGAGGCCAATTCCAAGGTTTTTCCGCCCGGGGCGCAACACAGGTCGATGACATTCAGACCCGTAACGTCGCCCAACAGGCGTGCGGGCAGACTTGCCGCCAGGTCCTGAACCCACCATGCACCGTCCGCAAAACCTTCCAGCTTCGTAACGGAAACGTGGCGAGCGAACCGTACCGTGCCGGTGGGCATCAGGCGTGCATCCAGTTTTTCGGCCCAATGTTCAGGGTCGGTCTTGAGCGTGAGATCAAGGGGCGGCTCAAGGAGGTGTTGGGCCGCAATGGCGCGGGTTGTTTCTTCACCATAAGCGCGGGTCCAGCTTTGCCACAGCCAATCCGGCGTATTGAGCCGTGCCTTGTCCAATGTGGCGAGAAGCGCCGTGCCTTCGCGTTGTGCGCGGCGCAAGATGGCATTAACGAGTTTGCGGTACGGCGCAAGAGCCCCGCCCCGGCACAGGCTGACGGCTGTATCCACGGCGGCGTGTTCGGGGATATCCAAAAACAAAAGTTGCGTGATGCCGATGCGTATTACGTTGTGCGCGCTCCGACCCCTTTTTCCCAAGGGTTTGTCCAAGAATGCGTCGATTACGGCATCAATTTCCCCTAAATGACGCAAGAAAGTCCGCACCAGCAGGGAAACCAGGGCACGATCGCGTTCCGCCAGTTTGGTGAAAGCGGGTGTTTGATCCAGGGCTTCATCTAAAAGGCGGCTGCGGTTCAGTACGGCATCGATAAGATCAGCGGCAACGGCGCGGGGCATACTGTTTTTTGTCCAAATATTCGTTTCGATACCGATCTGAGCGCGCAATCATGCAGGCGTCTTCTCACGATTTTGACGATTTCCAATCAGATCTTCCACCACGGCGGGTTCGGCAAGGGTGGAGGTGTCGCCCAGATCGGAATATTCATTTTTGGCGATTTTTCTCAAGATGCGACGCATGATTTTACCGGAACGTGTTTTCGGCAGACTGGGTGCGAATTGGATCCAGTCAGGACTGGCGATGGGTCCGATTTCCTGGCGTACCCATTTCACCAATTCGGCCTTCAGTTCGTCTTCCGGTTCGACCCCGGCATTCAAGGTGACGTAAGCATAAATACCCTGACCCTTGATCTCGTGTGGGGCACCGACCACGGCGGCTTCTGCGACTTTGGCGTGGGCGACCAGGGCGCTTTCCACTTCCGCTGTGCCCATGCGGTGGCCGGAGACGTTGATCACATCATCGACCCGGCCGGTGATCCAGTAATAGCCGTCCTCGTCGCGGCGACATCCGTCGCCAGCAAAGTACTTGCCTTTGTAAGTGGAAAAATACGTTTTTTCAAAGCGCTCATGGTCGCCGTAGATCGAACGCATTTGTCCGGGCCAGCTGTCTTGGATGCACAGGTTGCCTTCGCATGCACCCTCCAGCGTGTTGCCGTCGGCATCGACAATGACGGGGTCGATACCGAAAAAGGGTTGCGCCGCAGAACCGGGCTTGAGCGCCGTAGCGCCCGGTAACGGGGTGATCATAATGCCGCCGGTTTCCGTCTGCCACCAGGTGTCGACGATGGGGCAACGCCCTTCGCCGACCACATTGTAGTACCAGCGCCAGGCTTCGGGATTGATGGGCTCGCCCACCGTTCCCAGCACGCGCAGGGAACGGCGCGAGGTTTTTTTCACCGGTTCGTCGCCATGGCGCATCAAGGCGCGGATGGCGGTGGGCGCGGTGTAGAAAATATTGACCTTGTGCTTGTCGCACACCTGCCAGAAGCGCGACATATCGGGATAGTTGGGCACGCCCTCGAACATCAAAGTGGTGGCCCCGTTGGCCAATGGACCGTAAACGATATAACTGTGGCCCGTGACCCAGCCCACATCAGCCGTACACCAGTACACATCGCCGTCATGGTAGTCGAACACATATTGATGCGTCATCGCGGCATAGACCATGTAGCCGCCAGTGGTGTGCAGAACGCCCTTGGGTTTGCCGGTCGAACCGGATGTGTAAAGAATGAACAAGGGGTCTTCGGCGTTCATTTCTTCCGCCTCGCAGGTGGCGGGAACGTTCGCGACGGCTTCATGATACCAGACGTCATGTGCCTCGTTCCAATCGATGGCGCCGCCGGTGTTTTTGATCACGAAGACCGTGTCCACGTCGGGACATTGAGCGACGGCGGCGTCAGCGTTGGCTTTGAGGGGGATCGCCTTGGGACCGCGCATGCCTTCATCGGCGGTGATAAGGCAGTTTGAATGGCAATCGCGAATGCGTCCGGCGAGGGCGTCGGGGGAAAAGCCGCCGAACACCACCGAATGGATCGCACCGATGCGTGCACACGCTAACATGGCGTAGGCGGCTTCCAGGATCATGGGCATATAGATCGTGACCACGCTGCCTTTTTTAACACCTCGTGCTTTCAAGGCGTTGGCGAACCGGCACACTTCGTCATGGAGAACTTGATAGGTGACGTTTTTGGAAACATCGGGGTCGTTGCCTTCCCAGATGATGGCGGTTTGGTCGGCACGCTGCGCTAAGTGGCGATCGATGCAGTTGACGGACGCGTTCAGCGTGCCGTCGGCGAACCATTTGATGTGCACGCCCGGGGTGGTGAAATTGACGTCTTTGACCTGGCTGTAGGGCTTGATCCAATCTAGCCGCTTGCCATGCTCGCCCCAGAAGCCGGACGCATCACGGATCGAGGCTTGATACATTTCAAGATATTTGTTGTGGTTTACCCATGCCGTTTCGGCAATGGTGCTCGGGACCGGAAAAATCAATTGCTCGTTCATGGATAAGCCTCTCCCAGGACTGGCGATCAGGTTCGCAACTCAAGATGGGATTATTGAAGAATTGTCGGGCTGCGGCAAGGGAAGAACCTGTTTCCAGGGTCGGACGGTTACGGATTCGAAGAGCCCGGCCTTATTATAGGGATCGTTGGCGGCGAAGTTTTGTGCGGCGTCCAGGTCGGGAAAGTTCATAATCAGCAAACTTCCGCTCATGGCGAGCATATCGTCGCTCAAGGTCGGACCCGCCAGCACGACCCGTTCGGCTTCACCGTTCAGGTATGTGAGGTGTGCTGGACGGTTGGCGGTGCGAAGATCGGCCGCGTCGGCCTTGTCGATGCAAAAGATGGCAAATTTCATGGCGTGCTATTTTTTCCTCAAAAAGTACGGTTATTCGACATTTAAGGGGCGGCTCAACAACCCGTCGATAACCGCATCGAGATCGACGCTCAAGTTGATCACACCGTCTACGGCCTGACAGATGGGCATATCCACTTGTTCGCGCCTTGCGATCGCGGCGGCGACGCTAGCCGTGTGCACGCCTTCCGTGACGGCCCTGCGTTCCGCCAGAATGTTCTCAAGGGCACGGCCCTGGCCCAGGGCGACGCCCAACGAAAAATTGCGCGATTGCATGGCGTTGCACGTCAACGTCAGGTCGCCCAGGCCCGAAAGCCCCATGAGCGTGCGTTCATGGGCTCCCAAGACGGCCCCCAGACGCGCGATTTCCGCAAGACCGCGCGTAATTAACGCGGCGCGCGTGTTGTCGCCCAGGCTGCGGCCTTCGACGATCCCGCATGCGATGGCGATCACGTTCTTGAGCGCACCGCCCAATTGCGCGCCCATTATATCCGCCGTGTAATAGGTGCGAAAGCAGCGCGCGCTCAGGGCTTGTCCCAGATTTTGTCCGATGGCTTCGTCCGCGCACGCCAGAGTCACGGCGGTGGGCAGGTCGCGGGCCACTTCCATGGCGAAGGTCGGGCCGCTGAGCACCGCAATGGGGGCGAGATCGCCTAGGGTTTCGCAGACCACGTCGCTCATGAATTTATAAGTGTCTTGCTCGATTCCCTTGGAACAGATGACGGCGGGTGCGCCGCGTCGCCAATGGGGTCGTGCCGCTTGCACGACGGTGCGTAAGAACTGAGCCGGCGCGACCAGCATTACGGCATCGGCGCGCACGGCGTCGGCGATTTCGGCGGTGGCGCGAATTGCGGGATCGAGGGTGACGCCGGGCAAAAAAGCCTCATTGACGTGATGCGTGTTGATGGTCTGCGCCACCTCTGCTTCGTGGGCGTACAGCACCACGTCGCGCCCGGCGCGGCGCGCCGCCGTTGCCAGGGCCGTGCCCCATGCGCCGGCGCCGATAATACCGATGGTTTGAAAGTTCAACGCCCGATGCTCCCCTGACAAAAGAGACGCTAAGATATATGCGCCGCCGGCGCGTTGGAAGCAAGCCTTAGGCTTTAACCCCCGCCCCCACGGCCTTCGGTGCATCCGGGTCCAGGGGCCAACGTGGGCGTGGTGCGAAGTCGAGGGAATCCGTGAGGCCTTTTTGCAGTCGTTCAAGCCCCGCCCAAGCGATCATCGCCGCGTTATCGGTGCACAGGCTCAAAGGCGGTGCGACCAGCTTCAGGCCTTGTTTTTGCGCCACATCTTGCAAGGTTTCGCGTAAGACCGTGTTGGCGGCGACGCCGCCTGCCACAACCAGCGTTGTGCCATTTGGGCAAAGGTCGCGAAATATTTCGATGGCACGGCGCGTGCGCTCAGCGGTCGCTTCCGCCGCCGCCGCCTGAAAACTTGCCGCCAGATCGTTGACATCTCGGGTTTGCAAAGCACCGGGCGGCAAGGCGTCCACGGTGCGTTTGAGGGCGGCCTTGAGGCCTGAAAATGAAAAATGGCACCCGGGTTTTCCCTTGAGGGGACGTGGCAGGGCGAAGCGCTGGGCATCGCCTTGTTTCGCCGCCGCTTCGATGGGCGGTCCGCCGGGATAGCCCAAGCCGAGAATTTGGGCGGTCTTGTCGAAGGCCTCCCCCAAGGCGTCGTCGATAGTGGTGCCAAGGCGGGTGTAGTCGCCCACACCATGAACCGC
>VAPL010288501.1_pt1 | contig 17589 bp, 19 predicted proteins | sample 3395061 | NCBI WGS metagenome assembly VAPL01 (sample SAMN08290444, study PRJNA428436) | hydrothermal vent metagenome | isolation source: Deep-sea hydrothermal vent chimney 2 | place: Pacific Ocean: Juan De Fuca Ridge | depth 2182 m m | reverse complement strand
AGTGTCTCCGGTGTTATACAAGGCGATTACGTCATCAGAGAATGCAACGTAAATTTGGCCATTGATGCAACGAATACCGAGTGGGATGCCATAACAACCCAAGTATTGTGGCGAGGGGACGCGCTTTGAGTATCAATGATATGAGCCTGCCCAAAGGAGGGTTATTTGACGTACACGACGATTGGAGTACGCCTCATAAAACACACCGCAGGGGTAAAGACGGCGATATCAATCAGGATGGAATCGCCTGCCTGTCTGATAAGAAGCTTCGGAGAGCGATAGATGCAGCGATTAAACCACCGTCTAAGGGGCAAACCAGGCTGCACTGTGAATCTGGAGGCAGAAAACACATTGACCTGGAGCCGTTTTAAGAAATCGAGGGAGTTTGATATGTATAGACTTGTCTGGATATCTGTTCACAACAAAGAGAAATTTATCGAACGAGTCTTCAGTTTGCTCGTTATTGTGGTGATCAATCTTTCGGTTTCATCAACAGCGATGGCTGTTGGATTGATTCCTGTTCCTACACTCAAAAACATCACCACCCAGGCCAGCACCACCTACGACCCGGCAAAACAATGGTATCGCTACCACTATTCGGTGGATAACCCGGCCACCAATACCGGGGAAATCTGGTACATCAAGATCGATATCAGCCGCAGATTTATCGGCGGTAGCGTAAGGCTGAACCCGAATGGTTTAACTATTCCCCTAGGAGCTACCACCTCAACCTTCATTGAAGAACTAGCGGATTATAAGCCGCCACTCGGCTTTCCACTAGGCCAAAGCGTGGTGTCCATTGGTCAACAGTTACCATCAGGCTGGGACGGTGGCTTTGGTCGTGATGGCTATGCAGGATTCTCATCTGGAAATGACACAGTACGAATTGCTCCGGGATCTAGTCTGGGAGGGTTTGTGCTGATCAGCCCCGGCCTGCCGACCATACGCAAGATGCAGGTTATTCCGGATTGGATGCTTGTCGTGCCGAATCTCGACGATGTAACCGAAGCGGAAAAACAACAGGCCGGAGACATCGAACGCAAGATTGTTTTCCATACCCATACATTAGGCCCTGCCGGAGTGACGAACTTTGGCAGCTTTTCGCACTGGAATCTGCTGCGTGATGACATCGAAAAGGCCATCACGCTGGGGTGGATTCCCGATACGACTTTGGCCGGAACCATTAGAACCCAACTTGCCTTCGCCCGCACGGCGCTGGATGCACAGGACGGCACACTGGCCAAGACACGCCTGCAAACCCTGCTTGCCACTGTGCAGGCAAACATGCCGGGGCAGAAAATCAGGCGGGAAGCCTACGATTTGATTGTGCTGAATATCCAGAGCCTCCTCAAACACACCGCCAACACACCGATTCCGTTTGAGCCGGCTTAGTCGAAGATACTTCATTGCTTTATGTGGGAAGTTTCGCTGCTGATATAGTCAACAGTTTTACAACCGAACCATTGAAACTACCGGTACTGGTCAATGAAACCGGTTGGCAGTATGGCAAGGTATCTGGAATAACAACTAAATCACTGGCGCAAATTGCCTGTACTTGTTGCTCTACACCCGCAACACCTTACATTCTGACGTTGATCGCCTTGCACAGAAAACGCATATACGAATCTGCTGCAAGGAATCGTTCACACACGGTATCAATGAAACCCGGATCAAGCACATCGTCATGACTCAGTTCACTGATAGCAATAAAATCCTTGCGTTTAAGGTCTTCGATTAACGGGTGGTCGGGGCTGTAGCCACGCGGCGCACGTTTCAACGTTTCTCCGGACAGACTGAAGTACGACTGAAATGTCACGTCATCACGCGCCGAAACCCAGGCCGGGCCGGCTTCAACCAGGTAGTCTCGAATTTTTCCCAGTGCACGGCTGTCGGGACGCCACATCCCTGCCCCGACAAATACTGATTGAGGATCGATATGCACATAGTAGCAGGGAGCATGCGCATCCCGACCCTGCTCATGCCGGAACTGGATACCAATATTGGTTTTGTAAGGGGTTTTGTCTCTGGAAAACCGCGTGTCACGATAAACGCGCATTAACGATCCCCCACTCTTCTTTGCAATGGCGAGAAAATGTGGCGACACTTCGGCCAGTCGCGGCGCGATACTGTCAATAAACGCCAGCGCGGGCTGACGGACATCGAGCTCATAAACAGGTTTGTTTTCATTGAACCAGTCGCGCGTGTTGTTAGCCGCCAGGGCACGCAAAAAGTCCATGGTTCGTGGCGTAAAACATACGTCGGTCATAGTTGGTTTCAAACCGGAACCGAATAGGTAACGATAGTCATGTCAGCCGCTTCGTCACGGAGCGGTATAATTCTTTGATAGGCGTCAGAGTTGAACCAGGCCGAGAGCGCACCCTGATCCGGAAACCTGACAATCCCCACAGCCTGATGATCGATCTGGCCAGCAAGTACATCACCGGCCTTGCCTCGCAAAACCGGCTCGCCACCATGTGGCGCGAAGGTCTCTCCCGCTTTTTGTGCGTATTCCTGGAATTTCTCCGGGTCCTTGACCTTTACGGTTGCAACAAAAAATGCTGTCATGATTACCTCCTTTTATTTCCCTGAAATTGCGTCTTTTCTCGCCGCATGATATTTTGTACACGGGTGAACATAACTGAAGGCCGTTATATTGTCCAGTGCTGTACAAACAATGTGGAGTAAAGATGGGCAGACCTGCAAATTTTGATCGTAACGCTGCTGTTGAGCAGGTCATGAACGAGATCTGGCGTAACGGCTTTGAGGCCTGCTCGGTAAAAGCCCTCTCGGAAAAACTTGGCATTACCCGTTCGAGCTTCTACAACGCATTTGAAAGTCGGGAAGCATTGTTTCTTGAAGCGCTGGAACGGTATTTTTCTACCAGCCCCGACCGCGTACTGGCCATGGCGGACAGCGATGCATGTGTCCTCAAGCTAATCACTCAGGTTTGCAGGGAGGTCTGCCGGCAACGCGCCTCTGACCCGCAAGCGCGCGGCTGTATGGCGGTTAACTGTATAACGGAGCTGGTGGGAGTTGATGAAACATTGGGGCCGGTGATGGAGAAAGCGCTCCTGACCAGCCTGGATCAGCTGGAACGACTTCTGACCCAGGCTGTCGCCAACGGGGAGCTTGAAGACAATGGGGATATCAGAGGCAAAGCGCTTGCGTTGCAGAACCTTCTGGTTGGATTAAACGTCCTGGCGAAAGTAGTGCATTCGGAAGACGAGCTTTGGGCGGCTACCCGACAAACACTTGAAGGGCTAAAACTTTACCGTGACTGATGTGTGACTCAGCAACGCCCTTCTATCAACTTCCGTTCCGAATCAATCGACTGCATCAGGAAATCCATAAAGGCACGAACCCGCGCCGTGCGCCTCAGGTCAGGATGTGTCAACAACCACAGTTCGGAAGCCAGTTCGTCAGGCGGGTCCATCAGCCGCTGTAACCCGGCTTCCGGATCACCCAGGAAGCACGGCAATGGCACAACCCCCATCCCGCGTTTTCCTGCCTCAAACAGTCCAAGTAAGGAATTGCTGCGATACACAACCGTTGCTGCCGGAAAACGCTTTCTTAACCAGTTGGCGAATGGCAACTGTGCCAGTGCATCGTCCGGCATTAACCAGGAATGTTGTTCCATTGCCTGATCCGGTTGCTGCTTCTCAAGATACGAAGTCGCACCGTATACCGTTGTCACCAGTGCGCAAAGACGTCGACCGATGGCGGCTTCAGGCGGTGTGGTTGTAGCGCGAATGGCGACATCCGCTTCCCGCCGGGTAAGATCCAGGTAATTGTTGGCCATCGAAAGTTCAAGCCGGATATCAGGATAATGTTGCGAAAACTGTACCATGATCGGCGTAAGCAGTTTTATCGCAAACGCATCGGGAGCTGTAACCCGTAGCGTGCCGTGCAAGCCCAGGTCACGGCCGATCAGCTTGCGTGACAGACCAAGCACTTCGTCCTCGATGCGCTCACCTGCTTCGCGGACCGACTCTCCCGCCTCGGTCATGGCGTAACCCTCGGGAAGCCGCTCGAACAATCGAACCCCCAGTTTTTCTTCCAGTGCATTAACGCGCCGGAACACTGTCGAATGGTTCACCCCCAGCAGGCGGGCGGCACCGGAGAGCGTACCTTCACGGCACACCGCCAACACCGTACGGAAATCATCCCAGGCAATATCCTGTGCTTTCATGCAAACATACTTTTCTTATATGCCTAGTTTTATTGCGGATTTGCACAGAATATCATGGCATTCAACTTAAACAAGTGGAGAGACTGAAATGACCTACCTGGCCTGCTCAAAGAATTTTCAGGGTATTGCAGACGTTCTGCTACATGACCCGGCACGTTACCTGCCCTTCGCACAGTTACTCGATGCGGTCATGTCCACCGAATCAGACCTGACACAGGCGCAACGGGAAATGATCGCATTGTATAGCTCTCGCCTGAACCACTGCAGCTATTGTGTTGATTCACATTCCTGTGTACTTACCGGGCTGGGCACCGATGAAATACTGGTGAACGCGCTGGCGGACCGCTCGCTTGGACCGATCGATGACAACATGCAATCAATACTCACCTTTGCGGGGAAACTCACGCTCGAACCGGGTAAGATTAGCGCCGTTGATATCGACGCCGTACGCGCAGCCGGCTGGCGTGATCAGGCGATTGAGGATGTCATCGGGGTCGTTGCAACATTTGCTTTCCTGAACCGCCTCGTCGATGGCTTTGGTATCGAAGGGACAGAAGACCATTTCCGCCAGGTGGGTAGTATGGTGTCACAACAAGGTTACGCGCCGCTGGTACAGATGATCGAACATAAAGCTGCCGCGCATCAGAAACAATAGTTCACAGGAAACATGTAATGTCAGATCTGTTTAACGAAAAAGCGAAGACCTGGGATACCGATGACATGATCAAACAGTTGTCATTAGCCGTAGGCGCTTCAATCCTTGAGAACATCCCGCTGGATGATCAGATGGATGTCCTGGACTTTGGCGCGGGAACAGGACTGATCAGTACGCAGGTAGCCCCCCTGGTAAAGAAGATTGTGGCAGTTGATGTCTCCCGGGCCATGCTGGATAAACTGGCTTCAAAACCGGAGTTTCATGGCAAGATTCAGGTGCTGTGTCAGAATATTATCGAACAACCGCTCGATGAATGCTTTGATTTGATTATGAGCGCCATGTCGATGCATCACGTACAGGATACCGACAAGATGCTGGCAAGCTTTGCCGCGCATTTAAAGCCCGGCGCCCGAATAGCGCTGGCTGATCTTGATAAAGAAGACGGCAGTTTTCACCCGCAAGGTACCGAAGGTGTCTTCCATTCCGGCTTTGAACGAAATGCGTTCAAGGCAAGCCTGGAAAAGCACGGATTCGAAGATATTCATTTTGTGACCGCACATACCATTTACAGGGAAGAAAAGGCCTTCCCGGTATTTTTAGCCCTTGCGGTCAAGCATCAGGGAACAGCACCCTAGCTCCGGACTGGCATGCCTGTCTATCAGGGTATTCTGAAAACGTCGGCAACGTACCCGCTTCACATGACCATTCAGTCCGGGAATCCCAGAATATCTGTGCCTCGGGTTTGATCCCCGGGTCGTTATCCAATGAACCGGCGGGGACAACCACCATACCCCGCTCCGGTACCTGTCTTGGTAACGGGCTGCCACACTGTTTGCAAAACAGACTGTAGAAGCGCTCTGCGTCAGGTACCTTGTAATGGCCCAGCAGAGACTCGCCTTTCACCCATTCCACTGTATCGGCTCCGACCATAAGGTTAGTGGCATGCCCGGTACCGGTCATTTTCCGGCAACGGCTGCAATGGCAGTGGTAAAACTGAAGTACGTTACCACTTAATTTGTACTGGACACTGCCACACAGACAACCCCCGGTAAAAGTCATGCTGGACATGTCATTCTCCTGATTACTGGCTTTTGAGGTGCACGACTCATCATAACCAACTGGCGATCCGGCGAACAGCAGCAAAACTGGCCCAGCCTGCGGCCTGGACCAGCGCCTGATCGTCAGCGACATCAGACCGGAATTCTTTCACTACCCGCCCATCAATCTGCCAGGATGCTCTTGCCGCAAGCAACGCCAGCCTGGCAGAGGGTTGTAGACGTTTGTCGACCTGTTTCACCAACATATCGACCCAACGATGCCCCAATTCCGGCTGCTCGCCCTTCCAGTTTTGCAAGTGCTCCGTCACTAATATACGGACATCTTCATGCAAGGCTTCCCGGCCTGCATGCTCGGCTGCGTAAGTAAACCGCGTCAAACTTCCGGCCACACAGGGGTCAGCCGTTGACCACGCAAATTCTTGCGGAAGCGTCATTTGCTCAGGATCTATGATAAACGCGCCCGGTTCTCCATCAAGCTGCACCATGCGTTTCCCGAAAAATCGCAGTGAAGCTCTCGAAAATGCGCGCATAACGGCACTGCTCGCGGCAGGCATCGGCATTGGTGCATCATCCAGGAATATATTCACCATCCGGTTGATGAAATGAAAACAGATGGCCGTTCCGAATACCTGCGGTATGTCATCTGGCGGGATTGGTGGATTGCGGATAACATCAGCATCCGGTGTCAATGTTGCAGAAGCCCATTGATATGCCAGGGCTGATGCCGATGTACCTGTAGCCAGCTCATTTGCCAGGATATCATCCCCACCTGCGCTGACATGCATGGAAGCATGTACGTCTACACAATAGGGGCACTCATTGAGCTGAGAAACTGCAGCAGCAACCGCTTCACGAACGACCCGCCCTTCTGAGTGAATGACAAAAGCTTCACGCATCAAACCCCACACACCTGCCAATAATAGTGGTGCGGGCTGATGCAAGGTAATGGGTGGTGCAAGCTGGAACTCCCGGGATGCCTGTTCAAGTACTTTTCTGACCAGGGGATTATCACTACTCAGATTCGGGCGCTGAATATGACGGATCGTAAAAGGCGCCACCTTTCCGAACAGCTGATTTTCTATAGCATGAAGAACCACTTTAACACCTCCCTGTTATTTTCTATTCGACCCTGTCCGTCACACTCTATTGATAGTTTTTAACCAGAAATGCATAGAACTGTGACAACGGCATATGACCCCCGATATTCGGACGCATAAACTTGACTCCATCCTGAGTTATATTGTATCGGTCGGTACAGTTATATAAATACAACACGATGTTGTCAAGTTTTTTGTACTGTTCGGTATTATATGAAGTATGATCGCAATAATTGTCTTTATAGCTGATTGCCGACACACGATTTTCGCCACCTGACCATGGCAAGACATAAAGAATTTGACGAAACCGAGGCCCTCGAAGCGGCCATGCACACCTTCTGGTCCAAAGGCTACGAAGGCACGTCCCTGCACGACCTGGAGTCATCAACGGGACTCACACGAACCAGTATTTATAATGCCTTCGGAAATAAACGGCAGCTATTCAACCAGGCAATTACTCACTACCATCGAACTGTTCTGGCCGACCTGATGGAAACACTTGATAAAGCCCACACGATCCAGGAGGGCGTCAAAAAGTTTCTGAACGGGATTGTCGATCTCCATTTTCGAGAAGATACGCCGGGAGGCTGCCTGGTCGTTTTGTCCGTACTCGAACGCGAGCAACATGAAGCCGAAACGGTCATGATGCTGGAACATATTGTCGAACACATGCAAAAAACACTTCAAGACCGGATAAAACAGGCACAGGATGCCGGTCAGCTCCCCGGTGAAATTAAAGCCCGCCGTGTATCCACCTCGATCGTCGCAGCGGCAACGGGCATTATGGTAATGGGGAAGGCCGGATTCAGCAGAGCTTCCCTGCGCACTGTCAGTGATACGATTTGTAGTCTTCTCTCACCTGAGCAGACCTGACCGGTTACTCACCATCATGACTGGCCAGTTTGGTTATGATGCGCTCAAGCGCCTGATTGAACGCATCCGGTTTTACCTGCGCAACGAAATGTCCAACACCCGGCACCATAGTGACATGCTCATTGGAAGGCATTTCCTTGCCCGTAGGGGCTGCATTGATATTGTAGAGGATGCCGGCAAAGCGTTGCAGGTCTACGGAAGCGTGCTGTGCATTCCAGTCAAACAGTTCATACAGGGCGCTGACCCCGACATCAGGAGCGGCAGATGAAAACTTTGCCACTATCGCCTCAACAACGGCGGGATCGGCCTGCGGGGTAAACATGGAGCGCACCATTTTGTTACTCGTCGCACGGTAATCCGTTTCAAACGGTTTCACAAACGCTGCAATTGCGTCCTGACTGGTCGGGTATTTAAAGGCGGTATAGAACGTATCAACACCGACAATTCCAATAACACGGTCACCCAGTAATTTTGCAGCTTCAACGACGACCGGGCCACCCATGGAATGCCCGACCAGGATGACTTTCCCGGCGCCAACCTGGTTTACGACAGCCGCCACATCCTGACCGAAAGCCTGCATGGTATAGCGCTTGCGCTGACTGCCCGACTCGCCGTGACCGGCCAGATCGAGCCAGATGACACGATGATCCCGGGAGAAATAGTCAATCTGGGCCTCCCAGAAAGTATGATTACAGGTCCAGCAGTGAACAAAAACGATTGCTGGCTCACCCTGCCCGCGCACGCCATAGACAATCGGACTGCCATCTGCCGATTCAACAGTAGCCTTGACCGGTTGCTGATTATTCAGGGCCGTGGAAGCACATCCTGATAATGCGAGCAATGCCACCATGACCAGGCCGGCCACCAATCTGTTGTAATAAGTTTTTTTCATAAGCCTCTGTACCCCCTTTCTTTCGTGAGCTTGCCTGGATTTTAACAACAAGCCTGCGTCTCCCGAGTAACCCTGTCAGCAAATGCCTCGGCCAACAGGGAAAATATCGGCCCCGGACAACAGTGTACCGGACGACCATCCACTTCGCGCACAGGAATCAGCTCAGCGCCGGTTCCGGTCAGAAAACATTCGTCTGCGGTATATAGATCATAAGGCGTCAAAGCACAGGCAGTAACCGGTATTTCATTATCACTGGCAAGCGCCATTACTACACCACGCGTAATGCCTTGCAGGGCACCATCGATCGGGCGCGGTGTCAGGAGATGGCCGTCATGCACAACAAAGATGTTGTCCGCACTGCCCTCGGCGACATAGCTGTTTTGATTGAGTAGAACGGCTTCATCAGCACCTGCCCGGGCCGCCTCCATCCTCGCCAGTATGTTGTTCAGATAATTAAGGCTTTTGATACGACCATCGAGGCCATCTGCAGGCAGGCAACGTGTGGATGCAATGATCAGTCGGGCACCTCGTTGACGTTTACGTTCGTCGATCATCGACAGACGGTCAGCAATAAGGATGACACCTGGCTGCGTGCAAGGCTCAGGATTCAATCCCAGCGGGCCAGTGCCACGGGTCACTATAAGCCGAAGGTAGCCTTCCGGTTCTGAAAAGGCGTCGATAATATCGGCAACCGCCTGTATTAATGCTTCCTGCGTATACGGAATCGTCAACCGAATAGCTGCAGCTGAATCTGCCAGGCGCCTTAAATGTTCCTGCAATCGAAACGGTTGACCCTGGTAGAAACGAATCCCCTCAAACACACCATCACCATAGAGCAGACCATGATCAAACACGGAGATACTGGCCTCACAAGCCGGCATCAAGCGACCGTTAATCCAGCACTGCGCTTTCTTCTTCATGTGTCCCCTGACAGGTCTTTGATTGACAGGCACACAGGTTAAACGGCACACTCGAAACAATACAGATTCAGAATTGTTTTATTTGAAACGGTACAGTCTGGTTTGTTTTTATACTGTATTGGTTTATAAGCGACCAATCTGTACCGCACCCAACGTTTTGAGGCTCGATCTTTGGAGAAGCTCTATGAAAACATCGCCCGGCAACTGACAGACCGCATTGATCAGGGGCTGTACCTGCCCGGTGACCGGATACCGGGCGTGCGCAAGCTGGGACAGCAGTTCGGCGTCAGCATTTCAACCGTGGTGCAGGCACAACGTCTGCTGGAAGACGAGGGCCGTATCGAGGCACGTCCCCGTTCCGGCTACTATGTGCGGACACAACCCTGGCCCGTCCTGAAGCCTCCCGCCCCGGCGACACGATTGCAATCGAGTCTCCTGCATTTTATGGCCTGCTACAGGCTATCGAAGCACTGGGGTTGAAAGCGCTGGAAATACCCACAGATCCACAAACCGGTATCAGCCTTGCTGCACTTTCGCTGGCACTGGAAAAGTGGCCCGTTAAAGCCTGCGTATTAGTGCCAAATTTTAGTAATCCACTGGGTTGCTGCATGCCGGATGAAAACAAACAGGCGTTAACCGATTTGCTGGTGCAATTTGATATTCCTCTGATTGAAGATGATATCTACGGTGATCTGGGGTTTGCTTCCCGACGACCACGTGCTGTACGTGCTTTTAGTGATGAAGAACACGTGCTCTACTGTTCATCCTTCTCAAAAAGCCTGTCACCCGGGCTCAGAATCGGTTGGGTCATTCCAGGAAAATACCGGGAAAAGATAACCTATCGAAAATATGTAGCCAGCCTTGCCACACCAACCCTGTCACAATATGCGATTGCCGATTTTCTGAAACAAGGCGGCTATGACCATTACCTGCGCCAGGTACGGCGTGATTATCAACGGCAGGTATCCATTATGATCCGTGCTACAAGTAAATATTTTCCACCAGAGTGTCGTGTCACACAACCGCAAGGCGGGTTTGTCATCTGGATCGAATTACCCCGAAAAGTGGATTCTCTGCAACTTTGCCAGCAAGCGCTTGCCCGGCGTATCAGTATTGCGCCGGGGCAGATATTTTCTGCTTCCAGGAAGTATCGCAATTTCATCCGGCTTAACTGCGCACAGCCGTGGAACGAGGCCCTGGAAAAGGCAATGATTACACTTGGGCGCATGGTGCATGAACTGAATACACCTGGATAGCAAATCGTGGAGCCGGGAAACTCAAGGCGCCTGACGTGTCATGATCACACCGCATCGCCTGCACTCGACCTTTTCGACACTGCCACCTGCCCCAAACTCAAACGTCCTGTCAATGACGCGGAAATCATGAAAACCAAGCCAGCATAAAAAACGACCGAGTATCGGGAGTAACTTTGACATCTCACAACCCTCGAGTCTGTTTTCTTACTTCCCTCTGGATGCGACCGTGTTACCTTCCCAGCCTAGCTCAGTTCGTAGATCATGCATAGGCTCATACAATTACAAAACGCTCTTGAACAGTATATAACTGGCTACCAGCACCAGAAAACCACCAAAACCGCGTTTGAGTAAATCTGCTGGCATACGATGGCCTACCTGACTGCCCACCACGCTACCGACAACTGCAATGGCCGTAAACGTAGCCATCATCGAGTAATCAATTGCCACTGCACCGGCATAGCCAGCAAAACCTGCAAACGATTTAAGCGCAACAATGCTTAATGAAGTCCCCACGGCTTTTTTCATGGAAAGCCCGGACAATAATACCAGCGCAGGTACAATCAGAAAACCGCCGCCAACACCGACAACACCAGTCAATATACCGATGGCAATTCCATGTACGGCGATATGACCATACTCGAGATCATGACAGTTGCCATCAGGGCAATCGGTCACAGCGGCGGCCCCGACAGATTTAGGCCGGGGCTGAGGTTTGAGCATTTTCCAGGCAGCGGCATACATCACCAGCGCAAAGACACCGAGCTGAATAGACACGGGTGTTACTACCCCCACAAGCGCACCGATATAGGTGCCTAACACACCAAACAGGCCAAAAATGGCCGTGATCCTGAGGTCAACATTACCATGCCGCCAGTGCTGCGCAGCCGTAATCGTGGCGGTAACCGCCACGATACCCAGACTCATCGCAATAGCTGATTTGGGTTCTACATCGAGCAAATACAACAATGCAGGCATGGTAATAATGGAGCCACCACTACCAAAAACCCCTAACAGCATGCCAGTAACCAGACCCGCGATAATGATTGAAATGGACATAAACGTCTCCCTGATCTTGTATTCAACTATACAATTGAATAGTAGAATATCATCAAACCACCAAAGATCAAGGTAATATTTGTCAATTCGGCCGTTAAGCGGTTGTCAGCATTCCTTATAGCTATGAGCGCAACATTCGAAGCCCACTCGCAATAACCACAAACTCGCTGAGTTCGTGCGCAAGAACGGCGACAGGCAAAGAAAACACCCCTGTCACTGCTCCAATAACCAGACTTCCGATAACCAGTACAGACAGCATCAGATTTTGTCGGATAACCGCCCGGTTACGATGGCTGAAATGAATCAGGTAGGGCAGGCGCGACAGATCATCCGCCATTAGAGCTACATCAGCAGTTTCAAGTGCGACATCCGTACCGGCCACGCCCATGGCAATACCAACATGCGCTGCCGCCAGTGCGGGCGCGTCGTTAACACCATCACCTACCATGGCAACATGTCCATATTGTCGATCCAGCGCTTCAACTTTTTGTTGTTTAGCCTCGGGGCTGAGTTCTGCAAATACTTCGTCAATACCTGCCCTGCCGGCAATTGCATTGGCTGCCAGCAGGTTATCCCCTGTCAGCATGATAATCTTTTCTATACCGACTCGCCGCAGCTCACGAATTGCATCGACTACCTTCGGTCTTAACGGATCAATTACCGCAATCAAACCCATGACATGTTGTGTCGTGCCAACCAGTACGACGGTATTGCCCGCCTGTTGCAATGCCTTTATCTGACCCTGGATCAGGTTTAACGCAATTTCCATATCAGCGAATAAATCCGGTTTACCAATATAGATCCATTCACCGTTGATTCGACCTTTGGCACCAGTACCGGTCAATGACTGAAAATCTTCTGCAGGGAACACTTCGATACGACGATCTGCTGCATAACGGGTAATGGCACTGGCCAAAGGATGTTGCGAGCGTGCTTCCAGTGCAGAAGCGATGCCAATCAGGTGTTTCCCGTCCATCCCGTTCAAGGGAACAACTTCACTCACCCGGGGTTTACCCAGTGTCAGGGTACCGGTTTTGTCCAGTGCAATGACACGCACTCCAGCCAGATTTTCCAGGTGTACGCCCCCCTTGATCAGTATACCGTTGCGACCTGCGGTACCGATAGCAGCCACCAGTGTGGCAGGAATGGAAATCACTAATGCACAGGGGGCTGCTGCAACAATGAATACCGTGGCTCTCATCAACCACTCCTGCCACTCCCGGTCGAAAATCAACGGTGGTAATACAGCCAGCAAAACCCCAGCCACCAGAACAACCGGGCTGTAACGACGACCAAAACGTTCAATAAACTGTTGGTTCTTCCCTTTGCTGGACTGGGCGTCTTCCACCAGCTGAATAATCCGTGCAAGGGTATTATCCGTCGTGGTTTTTGTTACACGGACGGTCAACGCACCTTCACCATTTAATGTGGCGGCAAAAACAGGATCACCCGTGTGTTTTTCTACTGGTACCGACTCGCCTGTGACCGGTGCCTGATTCAGACTGGAATGGCCTTTAACAATTTCTCCATCCGTAGCCACAGCCTCACCGGGACGGACGATAAAAATATCTCCGACGTGGAGTTCATCTGCAGGAATCACCATTTCTATATTGTCGCGCACCACCAGTGCCGTTTTAGGCGCCAGATCCATCAGTGCCCGAATCGCATGACGGGTACGTTCTTCGGTATAGCCCTCTGCTGCCTCTGAAATAGAGTAAAGAAAAACCAGCATAGCCGCTTCCGCCCAGTGCCCCAGAAGACCGGCAGTGATAGCGGCCACGGTCATCAGGATTTCAATCCCGACCTGCCGCTCTTCAAGCAGAGTTTCAATGCCCTCGCGGACGAAATACCAGCCGCCGATGACGACCGCCAGCAGATAAAGGCCGGTTTCGAGCAGAACCGGCATGGAACCGAAGAAACCGGCAGCCAGTAATATTCCCGATGACACCGATGCAACCACCTGGGGATTACGCCAGGGAGGAGGTAATGAAAAAGAGCAGGGAAATGCTAACATGAAGTGTGTGACAAGCCTCGCTCGTACCAGCGACGGCTACCGTTAACAAGATGAACAACCGAGAGCATCACAGGAACTTCTACCAGAACACCCACTACAGTAGCCAGTGCTGCACCGGAATCAAGCCCATAAAGACTGATCGCCGTTGCAACTGCCAGTTCGAAGAAATTACTAGCTCCAATGAGCGCTGACGGTCCTGCAACACTATGGTCAACACTCAGCTTGCGGCTCAGCAAATAGGCCAGACCGGAATTGAAATATACCTGAATCAGAATCGGGACAGCCAACAGCAGAATGATAAACGGTTTGTCGATGATGGCTTTTCCCTGAAAGCCAAACAGCAGTATCAAGGTTGCCAGCAACGCAATCAGAGAAAGCGGCTGCAGGTGGTGTAACACACGTGACAGCCTCGCAACACCATGTTCTCGCGACAATAGCCCGCGACGCCAGATGGTGGCTACGGTAACCGGTAATACAATATACAGCACAACCGATAACATCAGTGTGTCCCAGGGCACGTGGAGCGATGAGATACCCAGCAACAATGCCACAATGGGTGCAAAGGCAAACACCATAATTACATCATTAAGTGCCACCTGTGACAGGGTAAAACCCGGGTGTCCGTTACACAGGTTGCTCCATACGAAGACCATAGCGGTACAGGGTGCGGCAGCCAGCAGAATCAACCCGGCGATATAACTGTCAATCTGCTCCGGTGGCAACCAGTCTGCAAACAGACCGCGGATAAACAGCCAGCCGAGCAGGGCCATGGAAAAAGGTTTTACCGCCCAGTTTACAAATAGCGTCACCCCTACCCCTTTCCAGTGTTTGCGCACTTCACGCAACGCATGAAAATCGATCTTGAGTAACATCGGCAGAATCATCAGCCAGACCAGCACGGCCACCGGCAAATTAACACTGGCGATCTCCATGCTGCCAATTAGCTGAAACACGGCGGGAAACAAATGCCCCAGTTCAATGCCGATCACAATACACAACAACACCCAAAGGCTCAGGTAGCGTTCGAACAAACTTATGGGAGCACTCATACCAGCGCCTGCTTCTTATACATGATCTTAATATACGTTAATACATATATACGCACAACCACATGTTAAGCAGGCCAGATTTATTGGGATAAGCAATGCACAGGCAATGTCACTATGTCTTCCATCCCAGGAGCCGTACAAAATACTTCTCCAGCTCAACGAGAATTAACACGGAAGAGGAGACGACCAGAATACGCAGCCATACGTTCAAGTCGATAGCGACGGTGCCAAACAGGGATTGCATTGGTGCAAGATAGGTAAAACCAAGCTGGAGTATAACGAGAACACCAATAGCCATCAGCACATAACGGTTACCGGTCAGCCCTGTGCGGTTGAATACCGGGGCAGTGATATAACGGGAATTAAATAAATAAAATATCTCAAACATGACCAATGTGTTTACGGCAACAGTTCGTGCACGTTCTATACTGGCACCTTGATCTGTCTCCCAGAGGAAAAGTCCGAATGTTCCACTCATCAGAATGACAGAGACAAATACAATGCGCCAGACAAGATGCGGTGTAAGCATCGGTTCATGAGCATCACGTGGTGGTCGGCGCATAACATTCTTTTCAGGTGGCTCAAATGCCAGTGATAGTGCCAACGTGACAGCTGTTACCATATTCACCCAGAGTATCTGTACCGGGGTTAACGGTAGGTGATGAAAACCAAGCAGGATAGCAGCAAGAATAATCAGCGCCTCACCACCATTGGTCGGAAGAATAAAAAGAATCGCCTTCTTGAGATTGTCGTAAACGGTGCGACCTTCTTCCACGGCATGCGTGATTGAAGCAAAGTTGTCATCAGCCAGTACCATTTCGGCAGCCTCCTTGGCGGCTTCTGTGCCGTTGTAACCCATGGCAGTCCCTACATCAGCGCGTTTCAGGGCTGGTGCATCATTCACACCATCACCTGTCATCGCGACAATCAAACCCTGTTCCTGTAACAATCTCACTAAAAGCAGTTTATGTTCCGGGTTGACGCGTGCATACACATCAACAGCCAGCACACGTTGCCGTAACGCATCCTCACTCATCAATTCAAGTTCCTGACCGGTGAGCACATCATCGGTATTAACCAGATTCAGCTGCCGGGCGATGGCACGTGCTGTGGCACCATGGTCACCTGTGATCATCTTCACCCGGATACCGGCCTTTTCACAGATATTCACCGCCTCAATCGCTTCCTCGCGAGGCGGATCGATCAGGCCAAACATGCCCAGCAAAATCAGGTTGTTTTCTACATCGTGCAGGTTAAGTTCTATCTGCTCACCAGGTACTCCCTTGACAGCGATGGCCAGTACCCGCTGTCCCTGTTCCGCCACTTCCTCAATACGGGACAACCAGTAAGCACTATCCAGTGGCTGATCGCCGTCGGCGGTCAGCTGCCGGGTACACATCGCTAATACGCGTTCAGGGGCACCTTTAAGAAAGATAAAACCATCACCTGTATGGCTGTGATGGAGCGTCGCCATAAAACGATGCTCGGACTCAAAAGGGATGAGGTCTGTGCGCGGGTATTTTTTTTCTTCTACATCAATATCCATCCCGACCTTGAGTCCGGCAACCAGCAATGCGCCCTCCATCGGGTCACCATGAACCAGCCATTCGCCGTCATTCTGCTCCAGTGCCGCATCGTTACACAGAATTGCTGCGCGGAGCACTTCCATCAGGACAGAGTATTCCTCAGGTAAAACATCTTTCCCGTCCAGGGAAATGGCACCATGCGGATCGTAACCCGTGCCACTAAATTCAAACAGATCCCGGTAGGTAACAACGGTACGAACCGTCATTTCATTGCGCGTCAGGGTGCCGGTTTTGTCCGAGCAAATCACGGTTACGGCACCCAGTGTCTCGACCGCGGGCAGCCGGCGAATAATGGCGTTACGCCTGGCCATGCGCTGTACCCCGATAGCCAGTGTGATGGTCATAATTGCGGGCAAACCTTCGGGGATGGCGGCAACGGCCAGACTGACCGCAGCAAGAAACATTTCAGCCATGGCATAATCACGAACAAACACACCGAACACGAACGTCACCGCAGCGATAACCAGAATGGCGGCGGTAAGCCAGCGGCTGAACCGGGCCATGTTCCGCAACAAGGGAGTTGTCACAGATTCGACTTCAGATACCAGACTGCTGATGTGGCCAATCTCGGTTTGTGCACCGGTAGCCACTACCACACCGGCGCCCTGTCCATGGGTAACCAGCGTGCCGGAATACGCCATGCAGCGGCGATCGCCAAGAACTGCGGCTGACTGAACCGGGGCGGTGATTTTTTCGACCGCCACTGACTCACCCGTCAGTGCCGATTCCTGCACCTGCAGTCCCTTGACACGGAACAGCCGCAAGTCTGCCGGCACCTTGTCACCGGGTTGCAGCAACACGACATCACCGGGGACCAATGCTTCAGCCCGGATCGTAAGCTGGTGCCCATCACGCTTGACCATTGCATTGGGAGAAAGCATCTGGCGTATGGCTTTCAGGGCATCCTCAGCCTTGCCCTCCTGTACAAAACCGATCACCGCATT
>VAPL010669405.1_pt1 | contig 17603 bp, 16 predicted proteins | sample 3395061 | NCBI WGS metagenome assembly VAPL01 (sample SAMN08290444, study PRJNA428436) | hydrothermal vent metagenome | isolation source: Deep-sea hydrothermal vent chimney 2 | place: Pacific Ocean: Juan De Fuca Ridge | depth 2182 m m | reverse complement strand
CAAAAAGGTCTTGCCATGGGTAGTCATACCCTATAAACCATCTTGTAGGTGCAAACCCGTTAAGGCTCCCTGAATTAAGTTGTTTAAATGAAGAGGTTAACCCAGCAATATTTGATGGATTAAATTTGCCTGACTTAGAAATATAGATACCGCGTATTCCGATGTCAAATCCTAGTTTTGAAATACTTCGCTCAAGAGCTTTTATAGTATCCGTCTCACCAGGTGTAGGATTAGGAAATCCTGACCTTTCTTTGCCTTGCTCATCAGTATATTTAGGTGTTGCATTATCTCGTATCTCATCTATCTCTTCCTTTGCTTCTTCTTTCCAGCTCGTAGTTTGTGTAAATAAAGACCCTCCTTTGTACTTTCTATCATCTTTTAACTTATCTTTATTTGTACGTATTAAAATCTGGAACCACAACTGTTCATCAGGACCGATATGTCCAAGGAATTCAAAGAAACCTGCCATCGGATCTATTTTAAACTCCTCTTTTGGGTCTTTATCAAGCCCATAGTCAATATATGTCTTGATTGGGTAAGCATCTTTCTTTGTTAATTTAAAATCGCATCCCCATAAATCATATGCGTCAGTGCTGTACCGTAGCTTTTTTGCATAATCATCTACTTCATGGATTTCTACCATAGGATATTGACCGTATATTTGAGCCTCTACAACATCTCTAAGGAATTTACTAGTGTATATATAGAAGTGTATTTCTCCGCCGAGAGAAACCATCTCTAGTGAGTACCAAGATCTTACCTTGCCTTGAAAACTCCTATTAATAAAAGTGGTTTCTCCCATACCAATATGAATATTACTTAAAACTGTTTCCATAGCTAGTGGGGAGCGTACTACCTCACGTGGTAAACGGATTTCAAGTAAAACATACTCTTGTTTGTTTATGGACTTAGCGCGAATATATTTAATCCATATTTTCCAAAATACAACAACTAATACAAAAGGTAACCAAACTGGAGAAGATAAGAAAATTGTTTCAAACGTTGGCCCCAGATTTAATTCAAGTATAGAAGAAGTAAACCATAGTAGTCCAAGAAATACAGCTACTAAAAACCAAGCAGAAGAAAATTCAAAACCTTCGAGTGTTTTACTTACGTCTTTTAATGGGTTTACAGACATTGTGTTAAATTATACAACCTGTTTACTCAAGAGCAAAGCGATTGATTTGCACTAAAGCGCCGCGACTTATACTCAATCGTTCCACTCTTGAATAAGTCGGTTGTAAACAGCAGTGCTCTGTGAGTACAACCGATTTCTCTAGAAGTGCAACCAGTTCGTTCAAGAGTGAAACGATTGGATACAAACAGCAGTGCAAAGTCCATGTATAGTGAAAAATAGAATAGTTATTATTACAGTGGCTCGGACACTCAAAACATAAACACTCCAGTATAGCTGGAGTGTTTATGTTTTTAGAGATGGTTTAATAATTAAACTATTGAGTACTTACCTCCTTTATCTTTCTTAAATACTGTAACATCCTGTAGGTTTACTAAAATAGTATTATCCTTTACGTAACGCTCTTTTCGTATTTTATCAATAAGGTCTTCTTTGGTTAAAGGACCTTCTTTTGAAAGGATGCTACGAAGTACGTCTTTTACTACTCCGCTTGAGTACCCCCATTCCTCAAGGGCATAAAGACCTCTTCCTACAAGCACAAATCGTTTATCTTTGATAAGTTCATTGTGACAAGTTGCAACATGAGCCTTTTTATTAAATAAGTCAGTAATCATACGTGCAACTTCTGTAAAATGCATTGGTGAGCCATGACGTTTTATTGCAAGATACGCAAAATCCCTCATTCCTTTTGCTCGTACGTTTGAAGATGTAGTTTGACCCCATTCACCAAGTGGGTTCTTGGAGATTGTTTTTGAAAGAGATAACCAGCGACGTAATATTTCGTCTTGTAGATATTGTTCATTAAGATGCTTAACTTCGTCTAGAAATGAATCAATTAGTTTTGATTCTACAACAAGCTCATCATCTGAAAGATTCGAATAAAGATTACGTAAAGCTTTATGAACATCTTCAGCAAGATCTTCATCTATATACCATCGTGGTGTAAATTCAGAATCTTCTTTTTTATATACAAAGTGATTACCCAAAACTAGTAAGAAATGGATATGGTTTTGTGTTCCACTGTCCTTAGAGATACTCGAGAGTAGTTCTTCTTCTGAAATAACTCCTCCAAGTGAATCGATATATTTTTCTAGTTCGTCGAAAATGCCAGTTGTACTTTCAAATATGTCTGATTTACGGATACTAGCTAAGGCATGGTTTTCAATCTGGCGGACTCGTTCTCGAGTGATGCCATATCTTTCACCAATAGACTCTAGAGTCTTTTTCTCAGTATCTTTCCCAAGACCATAACGACTAGTAAGAATCTCTCCAGATCTCTCTGGAAGAGCTCCAAGAAGTGTCTTGGTTATTTGCTTTGGTTTGAATGTAATTTTCGCCATAAATATATTGATAAGTGTTGAATAGTGTACTCTAATTTCTGTCATTTGTCTAGTGCTTCGTCAAGTACCACGTCCTATACGGCTAAATAACTATATTTATAAGCTTATTTTCGACATAGAATGTCTTTTTAGCCTCACCTTCTAGCCATTTAGAAAATTTGCTGTCAGCCCGAACCAGCTTTATAGCATCATCCTTACTTATCCCAGAATTAGCTTCTATGGTTCCTCGTGTCTTACCGTTTATCTGTACGGCTATAAAGACAGTGCCAGAAACAAGTTTAGATTCGTCAAATTGTGGCCATTTTTCAAGATGGATAGAGGTCACATCGTTTTTCTTTAGAATTTTCGCCTGCAAGTCAAACCAAAGTTCTTCTGTTATATGTGGAGCAAATGGTGCAACAAGCTTAAATATTGTTTCCAATTGTGGAGTTGTGATTTGACGGCTCTTAGTGTTAGTTACTTTCACTTTATGCGATATAGTTTTATCTTCTTCATATATATTATTCAAGAGAACCATTAAAGAAGATACTGCTGTATTGAATTTCATTTGATCAATATCATCATTCACTTTTTTAATTGTATTATGTAATAAATTAGAGAAAGAGTTGTCCCATTCATCTAAATCATAATCTTTTCCATTATCATCTATATAATTCTTTTTCCAATCGTTGTGGTAATAATTCCACATCTTTTCTAGAAACCTTCTTGCTCCAGCAATATTATCTGTATTCCATATTATTGTCTGATCAAAAGGACCCATAAACATTTCATATATACGCAAAGTATCAGCCCCAACTGTTTTTATAACATAATCTGGGTTTATAGCATTACCTTTTGATTTAGACATTTTAGACCCATCTTCAGCTAAAATCATTCCCTGGGAAGTTCTTTTCATATATGGTTCTGAGGATGGAACAATACCGATGTCATATAAAAATTTATGCCAAAATCGTGAATACAGTAAATGAAGAGTTGTATGTTCCATACCCCCGTTGTACCAATCTACAGGGGTCCAATATTTTAACTTATCTTTTCCTGCAAATTCATCCTCATTTTTAGGATCAGTATATCGTAAGAAATACCACGAAGAACCAGCCCAATTAGGCATCGTGTCTGTTTCTCTTTTTGCGGAACCATTACATTTTGGACAAGTAGTATTTACCCAATCTTCAGCAGAAGCTAAAGGAGATTCCCCATCATCAGTTGGTTTATAATTCTCAACTTCTGGAAGCTCTAAAGGAAGACTGTCTTCTGGTACTGGAACCCACCCACATTTTCCACAATTAATCATCGGTATCGGTTCTCCCCAATATCTTTGACGTGAGAATATCCAATCGCGAAGCTTGTATGTGGTCTTCATCTTTCCGCCGACAAACTTAGTAATCTTTTCCTTAGCATCTTCACTTGTTAGTCCATCAAATTTTTCGGAATTCTCTAACATTCCTTCATTAGAATGAATAATTATATTTTTATAAAATCCATTTTCTGCTTTTGCTAGCCAACTCCAAACATTCCTAGCTTTCCACTCTAATCCAACTTTTTTATTATGAAAAAATTCATAGCATTTTTTATCAACTTCAGCCCAATTGCTTGAGTCAAGCTTATATGTCGAAATACTATTATCAGTATTTTTGAAATTAAATATAATTCCAATAGGTCCAACGTATTCATTCCAAAATCCCACAGGCAATTTCTCTTGCACCAATTTTTCAAAAGCAACTATTGTGCTTACAGGGAACTCAACTTTCTTTATTATTTCATCATATTTATCGTTATTGGTTTTAATCTCTTCAACGATTTTTACCCCAATTGACTCTAAATCAGCTTTTTTAATGTTATGTCCCCAAACAATACTTCGAACTATGTCTTTATTCGCTATCACTCGTTGTATTGGCAAATCAAATTTATCTGCGAACTGATAATCACGCTCATCATGCGCCGGCACTGCCATAATTGCTCCTGTTCCATACCCAGAAAGTACATAGTCCGCTATAAAAATCGGAATCTCTTCGCTATTTGCAGGATTTATCGCTTTCACACCCTTTAATTCGACCCCCGTCTTTTCTTTTCCTTCTGCAGTACGTTCAATTTCAGGCTTACTCACAGCTTCCTTAACATATTCCTCCACCTCTTTATAATTCGTAATTCCTAACTTATTATCCTTTAACAGCTCATGTTCTGGGGCCAAGACTACATAAGTAGCTCCAAATAATGTGTCGGGGCGCGTCGTAAAGACTTTTACTTTTTTATTACCTCCGGCAATTCTAAAATCTATTTCAGCTCCCTCGCTCCTTCCGATCCAATTCCTTTGTTGAGTTTTTATTCGATCAAGGTAATCCACTTCATCAAGATCATCATAAAGTCTTTGGGCGTAATTGGTTATCTTCAACATCCACTGTTCTTTTTCTCGCCTTTCAGTTTCTCCTCCACACCGTTCACATAACCCGTCTATTACTTCTTCATTTGCTAATCCAGTTTTGCAATCAATACACCAATTTATTGGCATCTTTGATTTGTATGCTAACCCCTTTTCAAAAAGTTTAATAAAAATCCACTGCGTCCATTTATAATATTCTGGGTCAGTTGTATTTATCTCCCTATCCCAGTCAAAGGAAAATCCCATCGATTTGAGTTGTTCTCTAAACTTATCTGTATTCTGTTTTGTAACTTCCTTAGGATGTATACCTGTCTTAAGTGCATAATTTTCTGTAGGTAATCCAAAAGCATCCCACCCTATTGGGTAAAGAACATTAAATCCTTCCGCTCTCTTTTTCCGTGCGACGATATCTAAGGCCGTGTAGCTTCTTGCGTGTCCAACATGTAATCCATCTCCAGAAGGATAAGGAAACTCAACCAATAAATACATTTTTTCTTTTTTTGAACCGTCTATGGCTTTATTCTGCCCATCTTCAGCCCATTTATCTTGCCATTTTTTTTCAACTTCCTTATGATTATACAAAGACATAGTTTATATCTATTTTAGAACCTTTCTTTAAATGGTTGGAATGTATCTGGGTCAATTGTTCGTTCAAAACAGGTCTCGCCAACGCCATGAGACCAATTTTTGTCATCTATAGCATACCTGTACTCTAAAGACCTACTCCATACATTTTGTTGCGCGATACCCCCTGTATCTGTAGGTTCATATTCTCTACTTTCTTTGTTAAAGTCTGCACATAGTTTAAAGGTAAGCTCTCCCATCACCTCATAGCCATATGCTTTTCCAGTTTGAGAGTCTTCTGGAAGAATATATCCAACAAGCGGGTCTTCTAGGTCTACTAACTTATTTGGTAGTTGTTCTTTTTGTTGGTAGTGATTTATGATTTGCCATTGAATATTTGAAAGATCTCTTAATTTATCTTGGTCAAACCTAATATCACGCATTGATTGGGGTGATCCCATAATAAAGAATCCAAGAACAATAACAGCGACCACTAACACAGAAACACCTGCGCCAATACTTTGGGAAAGTTTCTTAGACGTTTCCCATTTACCCTTTAGGTCGTAAAAGTAATATAGAAATACACCACCGATAACGACTAGAATAGATAGAACTTTAAGTATAAAACCAAAAGTAAGTTCTTCTCCTCCAAGGAATGTGTTTATAAGAACAATGAGGTCGATAATAATAGTTACTCCAGCCACAAAAAGAGTTAGGAAAATAAGCCACTTCCTTACACCGATATCTTTTTTCTCTGGGTTCTGTCTTACTTCTTTATTAACAAGTCTTGTTAGATAAATATACAGAGGGAAAATAACAATCAGCGACGCAATTGCGAATCGTATCGCTCCAGAGTATGGGTCATAAAAAGCGTTCTTTAATGAGTCTTCAAACAGCACATCTATGTATTGGAAAAGTAGAGTTAGTAAGCTAATGGAGCTGATATAAAGAGTAATAATTACTCCGATCCAAAGGAAGAAATCTTTAGGTGTTGTTTTCATATGGCTTATATAATATGGATACGTTACTACTAATTAAAACAAAGTATACCCCGCAAATGAGGGGTATACAACACATAGAAAAATAGAGATAAAAAAGACGACCCGCTTAGCTTTACGCTTACGGGTCGTTCATTAGTTTTATTGTGGTGAGGAAATTGCCCACGCTATTTTGAATTGCTTCCGCAATAAAGCCTCTGTCAACAAGGTCAGATATAGAGAAGCTAAACCTATCATGAAGATTAGATTTTCCAGACCATCCACCTTCGTCTATTACTGAATTTCCGTCGGTTAAGATATATAGAGATTGGTAAAATAATATAGAATTTATTTATACCAGCCTTCATAACAGGTTCAGGCTTGCCAGCAATTAGGATGACACGTACTTTATACGGATCATCTTTAAAACATCTGAAACCGAGAAAAGAGAAATTACTCTCAAGTGCTAAGTCAACAGAAGGCTCTCCTGATGGAAATATGTAAATACACTCATCAGCTACTTTTAACCGTTCTCCAGCGCTTACTGTTTTTAACCCTAATCCTAAAAACAGTATTAGAGTAACAGAAAACAAATATTTCATTGCCCGTATCCCTTCAAACTATATTTATTCTGAAGAAACCGTACCACTTTATTACATAAAGTCAATCTATATTCTAAACTCGATTATATCGCCGTCTTGCACTACATACTGTTTTCCTTCTGTTCTCACAAAACCTTTTTCACGAGCGGTTGCGTATGACTGCGCTTCCATAAGCTTCTCATAAGAAATTATGTCTGCTCGTATAAACTTATCTTTAAAATCAGAGTGTATTGCGCTTCCTGCTTCCGGCGCAGTACTATCTCGAGTTACTGTCCATGCCCTAGTCTCATCTTCTCCAGTTGTAAAATATGTAATTAGATTCAGTAGTGTATAGCTTGTGTTAATAAACAAGCTTATACCATCTTCAACCACACCAAATTCCCTTAAGAACTCTTCCCTGTCTTCCTCTGACACATCTTTGAGTTCATGTTCTACACCAGCATCTATAATCACGTACTCTGAATTAGAATCTTTGATAAACTGCATAAGTTTTTCATATCTCTCTCCGTTTTCTTCATCAATGTTAATAGCATTCGCTTTTTTATTAAAAACATACAATATCGGCTTCATTGTCAATAGGTGTAATCCTTTTATCGCTTCAGTCTCATTTTCGTCGAGTACAGCTTCTTGAGCGAGTTTACCTTCCTCTAATTTATGTAAGACTTTAGTAGCAACGTCGCGTTCTTTTACTGCATCCTTGTCTCCTTTTTTGACCTCACGCTCTATTGATGAAAGACGTTTTATGACAGTCTGCATATCTGCCATAACAAGCTCTAGATTGATCACGGTAATGTCATCAATTGGGCTAATATCTCCGTGCACATGCATTATGTCAGCATCCTCGAAAAGACGCACAACATGAGCAATAGCGTCAACTTCACGTATGTTAGACAAAAACTTATTACCGAGACCTTCTCCTTCTGCCGCTCCTTTCACTAAACCTGCAATATCTACAAACTCTATTGCTGTTGGTATAGTCTTTTTCGACTTAGATAAACGGCTGAGGCACTCCAGCCGTTTATCTGGCACAGCAACAACACCTACTGACGGGTCAATAGTACAAAATGGAAAATTCTCCGCTGGTACTGAGCGTTTTGTTAATGCATTAAATAATGTGGACTTGCCTACGTTAGGTAATCCAACAATTCCTATTGAAAGTGACATAGTTGCTATATGGTATCAAAAAACTTTTAAATAAGCGATTCTTCACTGTAAATACAAAAATCCAAGGTCGACCCTTGGATTTTTTGTTTATTTTGCTTTCTTGCCAAGCTTACGCATTTTGTTGCGCCACTTGTCTTTACACTCATCCGTTGCTTTCTCGGCTGGGCCAAATACAGTTCGTCTTACTGGTGAGATACCTGAGAATCCTAGGATTCCGCGGATTATTTCATTAGTAAAGTCTCCAAAATGAAAGCGTATCTTAATAGGATGTGTCCCTGTTGTTACGACAACTCGTGCAGTCTTTCCTTTAAACATTTCTATAAGCTTATTAGTACGTTTCCCGTCTTTATCTTTCTTAAAATTAAACGCAAATCCAGGAAGCCACATTCGGTCAAACAACCCCTTTAAAAGAGCCGGCATTGAACACCACCAATTTGGATACAATATAACAATATGGTCAGCCCATTTAAAATTTTCTTGAACTTGGATTAAGTCTGGCTCTAGTGCTTGAATTTCTTTATATCCTTTGTGTAATATTGGATCAAACTGCATTTCGCCAATATTAATGCGACGTACCTCATGTCCTCCAGCCTCTGCTCCTTCAACATATGCACCAGCAAGCGAACCAATCATTGAGTCTGAATCCGGGTGTCCTACAAAAACAAAAACCTTTTTCTTTCCCTTCATATTTATTAATATAATATTTTAATGAGAGACCATAAATGTCTCGTAATAATAAAAACCTGTTATTACAACTGTACTTAATAAACTAATCCAAAACAACCACATAATATAGGTCGACAAGGATTTTCTTCTCCCGCTCATAAATGAGAGTAAAGCATACCCCAAGATATAAAAACCCACAAAGGATATTATGCCTTTACCAACCCAATGGTGATAAAATGTCTCAGCTAGCCAATTTTTAAGTGGTTTGTGTAGTTCACCTGCTACTGTAAGTAATGCGATAGTAGCAACAGAAACCATTGCGCTTAATGCGAATGCGTATATGTATCGAGATTTTTTATCTATATTTTTGTTTTGATTTGCCATATATAACTTATTGTTTATCCTGCACTACCACTTATTAATATCCCCGACACAGTTATAAACAGTGCGAGAAGTGCTGTTAATACTGTTAGATACATCATAGCCCGTTTTGCCTTTCCTTTTGAAACTACATCTTCTCCTCGTAAAAAGAATACGAGCGCAAGCATGAACGTAAGTACTGGTAATAGTAAAAATAGGTGCTCTTTAACCTCCATAAAAAATGCATGAGCCCACGCACTATCCCCGCCTTTTATAATAGGCTTTACTTCAGACCCATACCTAAATACGTAGTAATACCCACCAGCGAACCACGACGTTAAGTATGAAATAAACGCAAGGCTTGAGAAAAAACGCAACATCTTTATAGACGATTCTCTTTTACATAAAGACATCAAGACAGCGTACGTTGCTATAAAACCAACTATGCCTGCTATAACGTGTACTATGAGTGTGGTAACAAAAATCTGGCTCATATAATAAGTTTTATTTTTTTAGACTATTTATTAATTCTTTACCTAGATACAACTTTTTTATCCATTCAAGCACTACTACCATAATAGCAACTGCGACAAAGTAGCCCATCATTATCTCAATATATGAATATGTGATACCACGCCATGAGCCTAGTATCATTGCAGTATACCAAGACGTAATTGAAAGTGACGCACCCAACCAAAAAGGAATTTTATGTAATTGTAACAGAAGAGCATTAATTACAAGAATAACAATTACTGTCATCTTCGCCCAAAGTTTAGGGTCAAGTAGACGTTCCTCTTGTCCTGTAAATCTGTACAACAATAAGAAGCCGAACCCTGACAGAACACCCAATACAAGACCTACCCTTAAAACAGAATAAGTAGTTTTAAGTAGAGCACCCTCGTCTGGACTGATTTCCCCATCCTTAAGAGCTTTAAGGTAAAAAAACTCCGCAAAAGTAGCTGCGCCGACACCTAAAACAGTTCCGAGTAAATGAATCAAAATTAGAATTGTGTATATGTCCATCCAGTACGAAATAGGACCCAGACTTAAACAGTCTTGGTCGCTATATTATAAGTTCTATTAATTATCAACCTGTTTATCATATATTGTGTTTATGTCCGCGATTTCGTACGGGATCCATATTAATTTATTTCTTCATTAGTTCCTGCATCTCGCTCTGATGAGCTTGCATAACTTCCATTGTTGCTGTCATTTGATCCATACCTCCTTTCATCTTTGTTTGAATCTCTACTGCTATCTTTTGGAAAAACTCTGGATTTTTCTCAACAGCGGATAAAATCATTTCTTGTTGTTCTTCTGGAACATTCTTCATTTTAGACTTCAAGAGTCTTTTCATTAACATATTTTTAAACATAGTGATGATAGTATAACAAAAAAGTTGGCGCGAAATATTTGTCAGTTGTGGGTAATACTACTTTTTTTGTTTAAGGTTGGTCATATTCTGCACCGTTTTTCTTACCTATTTGATGCATAATCATAGCGCGTAATGTTCTACCGCTGTAGTATAAAGCAAATAGAAATACTATCGCGATGACTTGTCTAGTTACAGATAAAAAGAAATTATCGTGCCCAAACCCAACAACTGCAGCATACTCAAACAGTATCACAGCAACAGCGGATATTACTAAATCAATAGTAACAACCCAACGTTGAAACGGATTTACTATAGCACCACCCAGTACCAGTAATACAACAAAAACAGGAAGAAAACCTGTTCCAATTTGGAGTAAATTTTTAAAAAAAGGAAGAGTGGCTAGTATAATTATTCCACCAATAAGAAAGAGTATTTGTATAGTATCACCATGGTAATGTGGCACGTGCGGGTGACTTGGTGGCTTAACAAATTCAAGTGGGTCTAGCATTATTATCACTATGTCATAAGTGAGTTGTTTTGGCTAGCTTTTTGTAGTATTAACTATTTAACACCTGTTCTGGGTCAAAATTGTCTCTATCTTTGAGTTTATTCTTCTTTTCAAAGCTACATTCAACACAACGGTGGAGTATTCTATATTCACCACTATCTTCTTCAAATAAGATAGGGCGCATAAGGCCTTTACAGTCAGATTTGCGGTCTCCAGGCTCTATATCGACATGTTTACTCCATAAACACTGTGGACAATGGTTAGTATATCCATCTCCCTTGACATGTTCACCACAATATTCACATTCAAAGTTTTCTTTTGTTCTTTTGAACATTCTTTAACTGTATCATTTTTAACAGTGGTGGACCCGACAGGACTTGAACCTGCCACCTCCTCAGTGCAAGTGAGGCGCTCTAGCCAGATGAGCTACGGGCCCTTTATGTAAGTACCGAAATATTATACCTTACTTTCTATTCACAGCAAGGTTAATAATATGATCTAAAAATTCAGATAAACTGCAACCTGCTTCAGATAGAGCGCGTGGCACTAGAGAATCTTCAGTTAATCCTGGTAATGTATTAGCCTCTAGGAAATATATACCACGTGGTGTCAGAATAAAATCAGAACGTGAATAGTGTCGCAGTCCCAAAGCATCATGCGCTATGTGTGTGGCATCCCTTATTTGTTGTCTTTCTTCATCAGTTAAATTACCTGGACACCGTAATTCCACCATACTCTCTCTCTTATACTTGGCGTAGTAATCAAAACAATTTTTACCTTTCGGTAAAACTACTTCTATTGGTAAAAGAGTGTATTTCTCCTCTCCACGAAAATCATTAACGACCCCACATGTTACTTCTTTGCCTTTTATAAATTCCTCGATAAGCACCGATGAAGAGCCTTCAAGTGCTGATGTTACACTATCAAATAATTCTTGATAAGAACCCGCGAACACTACACCTAGGGACGAACCTTTATCTAACGGCTTTATAATCACTGGTTGTGGGAAAGAACGAAATATTTTAGTTATCTTTGCTTCAGTATTTGGTGACTGTTCTATAACCACATGTAGAGGTACGCGAACCCCTGCTCTAGATACTATTTCTTTAGCTCGAACTTTATTAATAGCTATTTTTGATGCTAGTACTCCCGAGCCAGTATATGGTATTTTAAATTTATCCAATACCTTCTGAACTTCACCATCTTCACCATATTTTCCATGGAGAGCGTTAAACACTACGTCAACATTCTTGAGCACTTTACTAGGATGTGTTTCCAGTCCACGTATATGCCACACACCCGTTTTAGAAATTAAAATATCATGCTTCGTATATTTATCATCTGATAGGTTCTGTAATACATGCCCCCCTGTTTTAAGAGAAATATCATATTCACTAGACGGACCGCCTCGTAGTACACCTATTCGAAGTTTTGACATACTTAAAGTATAACAAAAAATCAGGCCAGCGTGAGCGAGCATATCAAACCACCATTCACTGTTCTAATGTTCTTAAGAACATTAGAACAGTGGTTTATAATATAAAATAACAAGTAGAAAAAACAAAAACCTACTATACTATCTTACCTCGTAATTTCCTGTGATATGAGATTGCAAAGCGGTGTGCTTCACTATTTGCTAAAAGTATTTCTCTTTCACGTTTTTGTGCGAACCTATTCTCCCCTACAAACCCTTTTGGTCTATGGTTCTCGTCTTTAGTAACTCCAATGACTGGAATCATATATCCAAGCTCTTTAAGAACTTTGTTTGCTGTATTTAACTGCGCCTTTCCTCCATCAACCACTATAAGTCGTGGGTATTGCCATTCACTGTGAGTGAGTCTACGCAAGAGTATTTCTCGGAGCCCCGCAGTATCATTGTTTGTATCATTTTTAATCTTAAACTTTCTATATTCGTTTTTGTTGACCTCTCCGTCCTCGACGACCGTCATAACCCCTGTAACATGCTTCCCTGATGTGTGAGCAACATCATATGCTTCAATACGAAACACTCGACCGCTCTGCGGGGTTTTGTATTCTTCTTTAATAAGCGATACGTCACGTATGTGTGTAAGAGCGAATATCTTTCTCTTTACTTCTTCGGCTTTTTCAAACTTCTCTGCTTTGGCTAACCTTTTCATATCTCTCTCAAGAGATGATAAAAGTGTCTTCTTCTTAGCTTCTAAAAATAACTTTAAATGTCGTATTGTTTTTTTATATTCTTTTTCGTCTAGTTTTTCAGCTGGCTTACCTGGAAACACTCCGATAGACTGATTAAATTTAATTTGTTTCTCTTGAGATTTTGTATTTGTTCCTATCTCTTTAATTGGATACTTAGTATCAAAATACGGAAAGATTTTCCGGATTATCTTCATCGCCTCTTTAAACTGAGCCCCTTGGGGAAAGGGGCCAAAGAGATATTTGGCTTTCGTTTTTTGTAATTGGCTTTTTAGATCTTTACCACGAACAGTGAGCACTCGAGGGAATCTCTCATCAGTAATCACCACGTAATTAAAACTTTTGTCGTCTTTCTCACGAGAGTTATAAATTGGTTGATGTTTTTTAATAAGATTCGCCTCAAGGATAAGTGCTTCAAGAACTGAATCTGTTTCGATTACCTCAATCTTCTTTGCTTCCTCTATCATCTTCTCTATAAGTGGACTTCTCACTTCACGTATGTCAGATACGGAATAGCTTCGCACTCGAGAGCGTAGCGACGTTGCTTTACCTATATATAAAATCTTTCGCCCTGCACCTCGAAAGAGATATACTCCCGGCGTGTCTGGTAACTTCTTTTTTTGTAAGTCTTTTATATCCATTTCAATTACTGTATCAAAAACATCTATAATCAGAAATCGCCGTCAAGATCGAAATGACGGCGATTTGAGAATTTACTATGAAGTGGTTTTTTGCTTCAAGTATATTTCTTCATACCACAAAGCTATAATGCATCCAGGCAGTTCACACCACCACAAAGCTAATTGAGAAATCCCTTTGGCGCAATATAGATGCATCTTATTTTGTCCATAAGCCAACCCTATAAGAGGCTCCAATGTGTCCATGTCTATCTTGACGTAGTCAATCTTAATTAAATCACACAAGTCCTTAATGATTTCTTCTTGCTCATAATAAACCTCTTCGCCACTACTTAAGGTAATACAGTTCTTGCTTTGGTCTATAACAATACCCTGACACATATGAGTGCTAACACTACTGTGGATAGACACGTCAACCTTTTCAAGAGGTGTTTTAAGTAGTTTTTTATATACAACCCGTAAATAAAAAGGGACTACTCCACCAGCTTTATAGTTACGGATATAAGGACCCACACCCTCTTCGAGACTTCCACTCTTACCTTTCTCTTCAAACCTAGAAATATTTTCTATGTACTTACGCCCCGCTTTAAGAAATATAGTCCTAATATCTGAAGTACCGAAACAGGTTCCAAGAAAAACGACTATCTCACTATCGTTGGTTTTATTACTACTTTGTTGCAACATGTTGCCACCTAACTTTCAAACTTACTATGGAGAACTCTTCTAAAATACAAGTATAGCATAAGATGTGGTAAATTAAGCCATAAAGAATGCCTCAGGTACCTGGGGCATTTAATATGGCTTAAGACAGGTCTATTTTCTGAGTACTTTCTTAAGATACTTTCCTGTAAATGATTCTTTTGATTCAGCTATTTCTTCTGGTGTACCTTTAGCGACTATATTACCACCACCAACTCCACCAAAAGGCCCTATATCAATCACATAATCTGCACTCTTAACTATATCCATATTGTGTTCTATTAATATCACTGTATTACCTCTATCTACAAGTCCTTGTAATATCTCAATAAGTTTCTTTACATCTTCATAGTGAAGCCCTATCGTAGGTTCATCAAGGAGATATATAGTTTTTTGCATATGTGGTCTATACATCTCTGCAGAAATTTTTACACGTTGTGCTTCGCCACCAGAAAGTGTTGTCGCAGACTGTCCTAACTCTAAGTATCCAAGACCAACATCGTTAAGTGTTTTGAGTCTGTCATAAATAGCTGGTATATCATTAAAGAACTCGACTGCTTCTTCTACGGTCATACTTAGGATTTCATAAATATTCTTTTTTTTGTACTTCACTTCAAGTGTCTCTTTTGTGAATCGTTTACCGTCACATAAATCACACAATACGTACACTGTGGGCAAGAAATGCATTTCTACTGCAATTAGGCCGTTCCCTTGGCACGCTTCACACCTACCTCCTTTAACATTAAATGAGAACCTTCCAGCTTTCCATCCACGAGCTCGTGCTTCTGATGTCGCTGCGAAAAGATCACGTATATGAGTAAAGGCACCTGTGTACGTAGCGGGGTTTGAACGTGGAGTTCTCCCAATTGGTGCTTGGTTTATTAAGATAGCACGTCCGAGGTATTCAGAGCCATCAAACTTTGCGCAGTTGAAAGTTTTGTTCGAACGATACTTTCTATCAAACCTTGCTTGTAGGTTCTTATATATAATTTCGTACAATAAACTTGATTTACCTGACCCAGACACACCTGTGATAACTGTCATACGTCCAAGTGGTATATCTACGCTCATATTTTTAATATTGAATATTTTTCCGCCTCGAATTTTAAGAGCTCCTTTTTGTGAAGTGCGTCGCTTCTTAGGAATCCCTAATACCTTATCACCTCTTAAATAATCAAGAGTAATAGACTTTGAAGAATTTTTCTTTGCAGTTAAAAGTTTCTCTAGCCAATCAGAAACAATTATCTCCCCACCGTGTATTCCAGCACCCAGGCCGATGTCCACGATATAGTCAGCTGAATAAATAGTATCTTCGTCATGCTCAACCACAATGATGGTGTTACCAAGGTCGCGAAGGTCAAGAAGTGTCTTAATAAGGCGGTCGTTATCTTTTTGGTGTAGTCCGATAGTTGGCTCATCAAGGACATAGAGAGCCCCAACAAGGCCTGAGCCAAGCTGTGAAGCCAGCCTTATACGTTGTGCCTCTCCACCAGAAAGAGTGTTTGCTCGCCTATCTAAAGAGAGGTAGTCAATACCAACATTAATCATAAACTGTAATCGATTTTGTATTTCTTTTATAACTACATTTGATATCTCTTGTTCTTTTTTAGTTAGTTTAAGAGAGGTTATAAAGTCATGTGCATCTGTTATAGACATTGAAGTAAGGTCAACAATACTTTTCCCTAAATCCTTGCTAGATTTCTTATCAGAACCTCCTAGATACACCCGTAGCGCCTCTGGGCGAAGCCGAGCACCAAGACATGTGTCACATACCTCGCTACCAAAAAAATGTTTTGTACCAAGTCCATTACATGCTTCACATGCTCCATATGGTGAGTTAAAGGAAAACAGTCGTGGCTCGACTTCAGGAAAAGAGGTGCCGTCTAGTGGACATATAAACTTAGCTGAGAGTATGCGTTCACTCCCATCTGGACTTTCAATTTTAATAAGTCCATCACTTTCCTCTAGTGCATGTTCTATTGCTTCTGAAAGTCGCTCGGTTGCACTTATTTTATCTTCTTTAAATTCACTTATATAAATTTCATCAACAAGTACATCTATGTCGTGCTTCTTAGTCTTCTGAAGCTCTATCTTTTCCCTTAATTGCTTCATTTTTCCATCTATACGTACTCTCTCATAACCTTTACCGAGTAAGTCATAGAGAAGTTGGTAATATTCTCCTTTCCGTCCAACTACGACTGGTGCAAGAATTCGCAACTTAAGATCACTGTATTCTGTTCCTATCACTTTTTTACTTCCTTTTTTAATATCAGTTTTTTGGATAGAAGTAAGCACAACTTTCATAAGTTCTTCATGCGAAAGTTTTTTTATTTCTTGGTCATGATGTAAACAGTATGGCTTCCCTATTCGAGCATATAAAATACGCATATAGTCATATATTTCTGTGATAGTTGCTACTGTCGAGCGAGGGTTATTTGAACGTGATTTTTGATCGATAGATATAGCAGGAGAAAGGCCAGAGATTTCTTCAACATCTGGTTTTTGCATTTGTCGTAAAAACTGCCGGGCATATGCTGAAAGAGACTCAACATACTTACGTTGACCTTCTGCAAAAATAGTATCGAATGCGAGTGATGATTTTCCAGAGCCAGATAAACCAGTAAAAACTACCATCTTGTTTCGTGGTATTTCTAAGTCGACATTCTTTAGATTATGCGTCTTTGCGCCTTTTATTATGATTTTATCCTCCATCTTAGGTCTTGTTATATCAATTCAAACCACCCCTTGTTTTGACATAGGGGTTGTATAGAAAGAAAGTGTACCATACTTAATTAAAAGAAAAAGGAGTTTAATTAAGCTCTCATACTCTTGTTTACAGTACTAGCTAATTTTTACCTTCTAACGCCTGTATTTCATCACGTATAATAGCTGCCGTCTCGAAGTCGAGAATCTTTACAGCTTCTTCCATTTGACGGCGCTTTTCTTTAATAAGTTTCTTAGGATTCTTCTTATATAGTTCCCTATCTACATCAAGCAACGTCACTACTGCTTTCTGATGTTCT
>VAPL010060622.1_pt1 | contig 17623 bp, 16 predicted proteins | sample 3395061 | NCBI WGS metagenome assembly VAPL01 (sample SAMN08290444, study PRJNA428436) | hydrothermal vent metagenome | isolation source: Deep-sea hydrothermal vent chimney 2 | place: Pacific Ocean: Juan De Fuca Ridge | depth 2182 m m | reverse complement strand
TCAGGAAAAACGATGAGCCGGTGGCTCATCGTTTTTCATAAACCTCAGAGGCCGTGTACAATCGCAGAGAATCCCTCCAGTGGATAAGCTGCCTTGAAGCAATCCCCATCAATATCTGAAAATGCCCAAAGCCAATCATTGACCTGCTTGAAAGGAGTGGGCCCCAGTGTGCAACAAAAACTGGCCAATCTGGGCATTCGTTGTATTGCCGATTTATTATTCCATTTGCCGCTGCGTTATCAGGATCGTACCCGGACTGCCGTACTTGGCAGTGTGCGCAATGGGGATGAAATTACCGTGCGGGGTGAGGTGCAGCTCACTGAAATAAAATATGGCCGCCGTCGTATGTTGTTATCGCGGATTAGTGATGGGACCGGTTTTTTAACCTTGCGATTTTTTCATTTCAATGCCCAGCAACAGGCAAATCTTGCGCGTGGAGCCCATGTAGAATGTTTTGGTGAGGTGCGAGCAGCAGGCGGCGCACTGGAAATGGTGCATCCGGAATATCGCGTGCTGGAGGGGGATGCCGAGCCGATTAAAAAAGAAGCGCGCTTGACTCCCGTGTATCCGACCACAGAAGGCCTGCGCCAATTAAAGTTGCGTACTTTGATTAATACGGTGTTGGCAGAACCAACATTATTTGCCGCACAGTTAACGGAATTTCTGCCCGCAGCAATATTGCAGCAGGAAAAAATGCCCACTCTGCAAGCGGCCATCCATTATGTACATTATCCTCCTGTGGATGCGGATGTTCATGAATTACAGGCGGGTGAGCATCCCATGCAGCAGCGTCTCGCTTTTGAGGAATTGTTAGCGCATCAGGTCAGCTTGCGTCAGTTGCGTCATCAGCAACAAAAAAAAGCAGCGGCGGCAATGTGTGTCAGTGGACGTTTAAAAACTGCTTTAGAGAAAAACCTGCCATTCAAGTTAACTGCAGCTCAGCAACGAGTGATCAATGAAATAAAATTGGATCTGGATCAGCCGCACCCAATGCAACGTTTAGTGCAGGGTGATGTGGGTAGTGGTAAAACTATTGTCGCAGCGATGGCGGCCTTGCAAGCGGTGGAAGCGGGTTTTCAGGTGGCGATAATGGCTCCCACAGAATTGCTTGCTGAGCAGCATCGCATCAATTTTACGCAGTGGTTATCCGCATTGGATGTATCCGTATTTTGGCTTTCCGGTAAAACAAAAGGAGCGGTGCGCAAAGACACCCTGGCAGCGCTGAATGATGGCAGTGCTCAGGTGATTGTGGGTACCCAGGCCTTGTTTCAGGAAGGCGTGGAATTCAGACAGCTCGGGCTGGTAATTATTGATGAGCAGCATCGTTTTGGTGTGCATCAGCGTTTGTCATTGCGCAACAAAGGTGCGAGTGACGGTGCGCATGGCGAAAGTTATCCACATCAGCTGGTGATGACCGCGACCCCGATTCCACGCACGCTGGCACAAACGGCCTACGCGGATCTGGAAGTGTCAGTTATTGATGAATTGCCGCCAGGTCGTAGCCCGGTGGAAACTGTGGTGATTTCAGAGCAGCGCCGTGATGAAGTTGTGGCACGTACCCATAAGGCATGCCAGGGGGGGCGACAGGCTTACTGGGTGTGTCCACTGGTGGAAGAGTCTGAAAAACTGCAATGTCAGGCCGCACAGGAAACAGCGGAAGCTTTACACATGGCGTTGCCGGACTTGCGCATTGGTTTGGTGCATGGTCGGCTTAAAACGGCGGAAAAAGCCAAAGTGATGGCGGTATTCAAAGCAGGTGAGATTGATTTGCTGGTGGCCACCACGGTGATTGAAGTGGGTGTCGATGTGCCCAATGCTACGTTGATGATTATCGATAATGCGGAGCGCCTGGGATTGTCACAATTACATCAGTTACGTGGTCGTGTGGGCCGGGGGACACAGCAAAGCAATTGTGTGTTGCTTTATGGCTCGGCGTTATCAAAAACGGCCCGAGCACGTTTAGCGATTTTACGGGAAAGTAATGATGGTTTTGTGGTGGCGCAGCGGGACCTGGAAATTCGTGGTCCGGGTGAGTTGCTGGGTACCCGGCAAACGGGACTGGTTAATTTGCGTATTGCCGATTTTCAACGGGATCAAGCGTTGATTCCACGTATTGCCCGATGCGCTGAACTTTTGTTGAAAGAGCATCCTGAAAGTGTGGCTCCGCTGATGCGACGCTGGTTGGGTGATGGTCTGCAATACGGCAAAGTGTGAGCAAAAATACAGGTGGGCTCAAGGAAGAAAAAGTGAATAGTGGGGCTGTTTTCTTGACTATTTAAATATCTGCGTCTAAACACTCAGTTGAATCATCATTATCCTCTCAGGTGGTGATTTCGTTTAACGGCCTTTCCCCAAGGCCGTCTTTTTGTTCATTGAATAAAAAACCCACCTCGTGGGTGGGTTCTTGTGCATTGTTCCAGCAGGATCAGGAACTGACTTTTGCTGCTCTTTTTTTCTTTCTCCGCTTTCTTTTTGGTTTGTTTAGCACTTTGTCGGCAGAGGCCAAAGCTTTGGCATAGACCATTGCACGTTTAGATACGACCTTAAGTGCGGACAGCTCTGCAATAGCCACTGATTTTTCAGCGGTGATTTTGGCCGCTTCTTTTTTATTTACCGAAATGTCTTTCTCGATAGTTTTGAGGGCTTTTCGGTTGGTTGCACTGGAATCCTTGTTCAAAGTTGCCTTGGCTGCTTTTTTCTTTTTCATCAGGGTTGCCAGCTTTTTCGCGAGGCGTTTGGATTCAGCCAGCAGTTTTTTCTTGTTTTTGGTTATATCGATAACAGCTTTCGATGTTGTCGCTGCTGCATTTGCCAAGGTGGCAATGGCATCATCTACAGATTGTAGCGATTTGTTGCCTGATACGCTGGATCTGGTTTTCTTTTTTACGGCCATGAGTAAAGTGCTCCTGTTTGATATAAAGCACGTATTTTGACATTTCTTATAATTTAATGAAAGGGAGTGTTTAATTTAATGAAAAAGAGTATTTTCGAAGGCTTACGGCGATGGTTTTTAGTTGTAAAAATTTCAAAAGAATTGGGAAAGCTTTCAACTGAAAAAATCGGTATTTAAGTGGGGGCTGATCAATTTTCTATGCAGTTTTATATGATTTTTTTAGCTGACAGAGGCATTATTTTTATGATGTTGGCAAAATAGCGTAAAAAAATAAGGACTGATTTGTGATTTTGTTCATAATTTTTGTCCGTATGACTCATGCTTTGATGGGGGATGAGTTCGTTAATAGTGGATAATTTAGGGGTTAAAGTGGCGTTGGATAGGGATTATACGGATATAGAGTCGTTTTATAGAGCGCAACAGATGGATGCGATGTAAAGATAAGTTAATATTATATCCTTTTTTTAGGCGGGGTTATTTGTGCAATCAATTTGTAAGGTTTAGCCAGGTTAAAAATCAAAGTAGGTTTTCCGCAATAACGGGCTTTCGGTACGCTTTAGATGGACGTTATCAACTTGGCCTTTTTGTACGCTGGAAGTCATTTTTTCAAAAAAGTGCCCATTAAAAATTTGGTGTATTCGTGCTACAGAACGAATATTGATAGTGGCTCACATGCTGTATAGCCGGTATTGAATTCACAGAAAGCAGATATGACGACAGCAATAAATATTGCAAAATCAGATGGATTGAGCACCATGGGCAGGTACTTTGTCAAAATGGCCTTGATGGTCTGTGCTAGGTTTCACTAAGAATGGTGATTGTCATGGTCTGATTATGCGATTCACGTTTTGTGTCGGGGGAAAATGGAGAAATTTCTCCATAGGAATAAAAGCCAGTGAGGGTGGGCTGTGGCCCGAGCATTTCCCGGATACCTTCGATTTCTTTCTTTGTTTTTTGTCTGAATGCCATTTTGCGCCTGACACAACTGATAAGAATAGCAAGTTCAGCAGAAGGTTTGTTGAGCGTTGGGGGGCTGGTTTTGGTTGCAGCTATTGTGTCATCCGCAGGCCGGTTAACATTTTCTTTTGTCAGGTGAGTATGGCTACCTTCGGGTATATTGTCAGTAAAGGTCATGCTTTGTTCATTTTCATCGGTGGTGAGGGAAGTTTTTGCCGGGCGGGCGGCTCTGTCCGCAAAGTGAATGTCCACTGGAGGTTGTGTGTTTGTAGTGGGTAGATAGGCGGCGTGCTCACCTAGGTGTGATTTATAGAGTTCCAGTGCAGATTTTCCATCCATTTCATAGCGGGTGTTACTGCTGGCGTGTGTGTCAGTATGTTCAGGCTCAAGGGAACCCCAGTTTCCCAATGAGCTAAAGCCAATTTTGAGTGCTTTGCCATATAGACCAATCAGTGTGACTACGTGGGACTGTGCTTTGTCCTGCCACAACACCAGGGTTTCCTCAAAATGACCAGCATCACCCGATAAACCGCCTGTAATAGTGACACCTGATGGAAGTTGTTCATTCAGTCCGCTGATTAGCTCGTTGCTGTTGGTGGTAAGGCCGTCTGATAATACAAAAACATGTCGAAGTCCTTGGTGAGAAATAGCCTGAGCCAATTTTTTACCGCAGCGAAAACTGTCTTCTGGATTATTGATTCTGGTGTGTGTTGTTTGTAGCTGGGTATGTTCAAAATGGATAGCAGTTACTGATAGTGAGCCATCCAACACGGTAGCATCAAAAATTTCACCCGCGGTAGAGCAGCCGCTGATAAGCGCATTCGGATAAGCTTTCCGAATATTAGTGATATGCCATTTGTTTTTTAGATGTTCTGTAGAGCCAAAAACCAATACCAAATTGGCGTCAGTGGCTAAGGCCCCGGGAATTTCAGAGCCCCATCCAGTGGATTCTGTCCACTGCATTTGTTCAATTTTCATTCCTGGATTATTCCTTGCTAACATAAAGTTGATAGGCTGATTCAGGTGTTGTTATTTACATGGGCGCGAAAGTTTGGGGCGTTAATATTTCTCGTTATTGTTTTTCGAAGCTTTTAGTGGGATGAATGCTCCCTGGGCTGGATTGGTAGTAGTTACTTTTTAATGGGTACGGTTACATTGCATACAGGCCGAGCCTAAGCCCTGGTATTGCCAGTACATTTGCCGATTGATTCGGGTTAAATGACATATGCCATCAGAGGCACTAGCCAATATGATTCCGAGCTGACAATGCTGATGCCGCAAGTTTCCCAAAGAATAATAGTGCGTATTTGTTAGTGTTAAAGGTTTCTGCGTTTTGTGAATTCGTTAAACCGGTCAAATTATGACAATCGACCGTAAATTATTTTTTGGCGTTTAAGTATAGCGGCAATCTACAGGTTTTTGATCGAAACTGATACTTTTCTTTTTGGTTGATCAATTGTAGCTATCAGATAAGCACACTTATTTAAAAGTGCAAGGCTCAGTCGTTCTTTTAGAGCTTGTGCGTAAAGAATATTTCACGGGGCAGGCTGTAGGCTGGGTAGTATCGTTTTGTTAAGCTGCGGGTTCCTATCGCTCGTGGGTATCTGATTGCGGAATCTGTAAATATTGCTGGAAAAGGTGACGTATTACCGCAGTATTTTGGTAGGGAGAGCCTTTATAATGTATTGAAAAAACACAAGAATTGTGGAAACATGGGGCTGTTAAATGCGATGTTTTATTTACACGCTGTGTGTCTAAATAGTAAATGTTTACTGTTTATTGATGCACAATAGTAGCTTGCTGGATATGCTTGGTCATATGGAAATGTCTTGTCATTAAAGGAGAGTGAAAGAACCTGATACCTACATTAACTGGAAATTTTTACACTATTTTTTATGGATAAAGATACATTACCATCGAGCAAAACGAGTTTCACTGGCGCAGACCTGATTCTATATTTTCTTGAACAAATAGGTGTTGAATATATATTTGGAATACCCGGTGGTGCGATTGAACCACTGTATGACTCGCTTGCCCGAAGCTCCCGAAATAATGGCATTCGGCCGATTGTTACCCGCCATGAGGCAAGTTCTGTTTTTGCTGCTGATGGTTACACAAGGCAAACCGGAAAGCTTGGCGTCTGTTGCGCAACAACGGGCCCGGGAGCGACCAATTTAATTACGGGGGTTGCCAATGCCTATGCGAATCATGTTCCTTTATTGGTGATAACCGCACAAACAGCCCTGCCAACGTTTGGGCGGGGTGCTTTTCAAGAATCATCGGATGCGGGTATAGATGTGGTGGGCATGTTTCAATATTGCACACGTTACAGTAGCCTCGTTTCCCATGCTGACCAGATTGAACAGAAGCTTGTCACTGCCATAATGACGGCAATGCACTCTCCAAAAGGCCCAGTACATCTCAGCATCCCAATTGATGTCTTGCGTGTAATGGCACGCCCGCCTCATGAGCATGTTGACCTCAATAAGCTGCTCAGAGCAAACGCCACTTGCGACCAAATCGCATTGCGCGAACTTTATTCAAATATTGTTAAAAATAATAAATTTGTATTGGTGTTGGGCGGAGAGTGCGGAGAAGCCATTGGTCTTATTCTGGAGTTAGCCGGGTTGCTGGATGCCAGTATTGTTACCACCCCGCATGGTAAGGGACTGGTAGGTTCAAATCTTAGTTGTTACAAAGGTGTTATCGGTTTTGCAGGGCACGATAGCGCGCGAAGAGCGCTGAGCGAAGAGAATGCAGATATTGTCATTGCGATTGAAACCAATCTGAGTGAATGGGCGAGTAGCGGCTGGAGCGAGGATTATCTCCTTAACAAGCGTTTAATACACATAGACTCGACAGAAGAGAATATGACCCGATCTCCGATGGCAAAACTACATGTTCGGGGAAATATTCTGGCCATCTTTGAGCAATTGCTAGAGCTGATCAGAAGCAACAAGCCTACATTAAGTGTGCCGGAAAATATCAGTACGCCTTCTGGTCTGCACGCAACACTGACGCCAGAAGAGCAGGAACTTATGCGTTCTGATGCGGTACCCATTAAGCCTCAACGCTTAATGTATGAGTTAAATCAATTGTTCCCATCGAATACCCGCTTCTTCGCAGATACGGGAAACAGTGTTGCGTGGGCGATACACTATCTTCAGCCGGCAGACCGACGCAGCGTCAGGCGGCGAGGTATTAATGCCGGATTGTTTCGGAGTAGTATCGAATTTTCATCAATGGGCTGGGCAATCGGTTCATCCGTAGGAGCTGCATTAGGTTATCAGGATGGCCCCGTCGTCTGTATTACCGGCGATGGCAGCTTTATGATGCATGGACAGGAATTAAGTGTTGCTGTTGGTGAAAAACTTTCCATTATTTTTGTCATCCTGAATGATGAAGCTTTAGGTATGGTCAAGCATGGGCAGCGACTGAACAACGCTGAGTCAATCGCCTTCGAGCTTCCGCCGACAGATTTTTGTGCGATAGCCAAGGCGATGGGCGCGCGAGGATATATTGTCAGGTCTTCAGATGATCTGCAAAAGCTGGATTTTGACCGTTTGATTTCAGGTGGCCCTGTCGTACTTGATGTGAGAATCGATGGAGAAGAAATACCGCCAATGGGTGTGCGGATTCAGGGGTTGGCAGCGGAATAATGGATGACCACCGATGGCATTAAGAAATGGATGCGTATTTTTATCGGTTAAGTAAGCATTGGACAGCCAGCGCCCGTGGCGAGTCGAATGAGGTTTAGACATTCAGTTTGTAGCGCAGATGTGAAAATAAAAAACAGAGTGTCTGTTACACAGAGTTCGCCGCGGCACAGCACTTTTTGTGTTTTTCTCTGTGTCTCTTTGGCCTCTGCGTTCATAAGTAGCAGCCTACTACTTGACCAAGTAGGCTTAACTTATCTTTAATGACGGCTGTTCCGTGTCAGTACATCCATTGCCGCATTAATGGCTTGTAAGCGTTGTTTGTTGCCGCCACGATCGGGGTGATGCTCTATGACCAGTCGTCGATGTCGGGTTTTAATGGTCGTCCAATCAACGGGGTCGTTTAACCCCAATTCTTCCAGCGCATTGTGTCGCTCATCATTGCGTACAAAGCGCTGCCAGAATTTTCCCAACAATAACTCAACATCATTGGTATCGGTGTTATTCAGGTTATCAATGTTCAGATAATAGTCACGTAGTGGGTTGTGTGCGGATACTGTGGGGTAGGACGCGGTGTTGCCAGATAGCAGCTGTATACGCAATGGGCCGATTTCAAGGTAAATGTCGTCGTTGCGCCACAGTTGGTCGTGCAATTGGTAGAGGTTGTGAAAAAGAAAAAAATGCGTTTGAAATAATGACAGACTGTCTCGCAGGCAGTTAGCATCAAAATGAGGCTCGCCAACAGAGTCTAATGTGCGAATCAGTTCGTACTCACTGATTCCGGCAGGGTGAGCACGCAACACCTCCAGCAGCCGTTGTAAAAATAACTGCTGCGTTGAGGAGGTGTTAGCGTTCATGCTGGTGGCATATAACGTTTAGCCTTGGCAATGTGCTCGATATTTCACGAATGGTTCAGGCTAGTTGACCTTGATCAGTTCGATTTCAAAAATTAATGCTTCGTTGGGGCCGATGACGCCGCCAGAGCCGCGTTCGCCATAGGCTAGCTCGGCAGGAATAAACACCTGCCATTTATCACCTTCATGCATTAGTGGCAGTACTTCTTTCCAGCCAGGGATAACTTGACCAACGTTAAATGTGGCTGGTTGGTTCCGACTATAAGAGCTGTCGAATTCAGTGCCATCAATCAGGGTACCTTTATAGTGGGCAGTAATCGATGAATCGACGGTGGGTTGCTTGCCTTTGCCCATGCTGATGACTTTGTATTGCAGCCCGCTGTCGCGCGTAATGATATCTTTTTTCTTTTTGTTGGCGGCAAGATAGGCCTCGCCAGCAGTCTTGGCTTTTTCGCCACTGGCGGCGCGTGCAGCCAGCATTTTTTGCTGCGCTAATTCCATGGTGGCACGCATTTCGTCGGCGCTTAGTTGTGGTGTTTTATCAGCCAATACGTCGTTGATAGCTTGTGACATAGCGTTGGTATCAATTTCCAGGCTGTCACGTTTAAATCCCTGGCCTATCTGGAAGCCAATGGCATAGCTGAATTTTTCTTTGTCGGTGTCAAGTTTTGCTGCACTGATGGCAGTGCTGTGCAAAGCAATAATGGCGGCGAGGCCGCTGAGTAATAATGGGTTTTTCACATTGTTTCCTTGTTTGTTAAGGTTTCAGGGTAGGTAGATAATAATGTAATATTGTTACAGATATTGAGCCCAGTCAAAATCAGGGTCACCAATCACCAGAAAATAAGGGTTCAATAGCTCATCCTTAGTATTGTACCGCAGAGGTTGCATATCGGTCTTGGTAATACGTCCACCCGCTTCTTCCACGATGCATTGTGCGGCAGCGGTGTCCCATTCCGAAGTAGGCCCCAGGCGCGGATAGATGTCGGCGTGACCTTCAGCCACCAGGCAGGATTTCAGTGAACTACCCATGCTGATTACTTCGTGATTGCCGACTTTTTGCAGAAAAGCTTCCAGCGAACTGCCTCGGTGTGAACGACTGCCAGTAATAACAGTGTTGTTGGCTGTTTTGCGCCGAGTGTGAATGGCGATGGTTTTGTTTCCGTTATTACTCATGCCTCCCCGGGTTTTCTTGAAAGCGCCCATGCCGCGTGCAGCATAATAGGTAGCGCCGGTAACAGGAGCATAAACAACACCGAGCACTGATTCGTGATTATCGATCAGTGCGATGTTAACGGTAAATTCGCCGTTACGTTTAACAAATTCACGAGTGCCATCCAGAGGATCCACTAGCCAGTAGCGTTGCCATTGGGAGCGTTTTTCAAAGGGAATAGTGGCAGATTCTTCCGAAAGAACAGGGATGTCCGGGGTAAGCTGGCCAAGGCCCTCGATAATAATATGGTGGGCGGCCATGTCAGCGGCAGTGAGGGGGGTGTTGTCGGGTTTTTGTTCGACACCAAAATCGGTATTATAAATTTCCAGGATGCGGTGTCCCGCTACAATAGCCAGCTCGATAATGTCGTCGATTAATTCACTGCTCACAATATGCTCCCTTGCCGCTACGGAAATAAGAGTGGAGTCATGTTACGCGGTTCGCGCTGCCAAGTGTGCCTGCACCATAAATAAAGCAGCAATACTGCGTGCTTCTGTGCATTCTTTTTGGTTTAACAGTTCGGGCAGAGCATCCATTCGCCAGGGTACTACGTCTATTTTTTCAGGTTCGTCGCCATCGTGTTGTTCTTCGTAAAGGTCTTCCGCCAGCACGATATGTGTTTCATGGCTGAGGTATCCCGGTGCGACCGTCAGGCTGGTGAAGTGCTGAAGTTTACGGGCGCCGTAGCCGATTTCTTCCATGATTTCACGATTTGCAGCATTAAGAAGGGGTTCGTTGGCCTCGATGCGTCCTTTGGGTAGTGCGAGTTCGTAGCGATGAACACCCGTGGCGTATTCGCGAATCAGTAACACCGTATTTTCATCGAGCATGGGAACAATAAGTACAGCACCATGCTCAGAGCCAATCAATCGCTCATGGCTGACTTCAGTGCCATTGGAAAAACGCAGGTCGCGTCGTTCAATCCGAAAGATGTTGGTGCGCGCAATAATTTCTGAGTGCAGCACTTCCGGTTTGGTGCGTAGCGATTTCTTTTGAAGGGGTTTTTCACTCATGGTGAGCCCTTTCCCATTTTTGAGGTGCGTGTTGGCTGATATACCTGTAGCGACTGATTGTACGCTCTCTACCATTCTATAGCGATGTAGAATTTCTTGCGGAAGGTAGGCTATTGCACATCATTCTGCTTGACTAAGGGTGCTGGTTTTCACTTAAAAACACCTACTTTTGGTGGTGCTGTGGAGTGAATGTGATACACACTTAATGCTTGAATTTCAGTTGCTATAGGTATAGGTGCATGTTAAATGAGCATCAATTTATTTCGTGTTGGTGCCATAGTAGCTGTTGAATAGTGTGATAGCACGAAAAAAAACTGAAAAATGTTTTTGTGACGTTGCTTAAAATGCCAAAAGAGTCTATAAAACAGGGCAAATCGATGAAGGTCGGTTTGTTAACAGTATTGCTCGGCCGTAAACCGGATTCTGTTCATTAAAAATTAATCATACTCAAGTAATTACCCAACCGGGAGAGTGAAAATGGTAAAGAAGAAAGCAGTAAAGAAAAAAGCGACGAAAAAGAAAGCCGCAAAAAAAGCAGCACCAGCAAAGCGCGTGGCTGCGATTAAAGAGCCTATGACAAAAACAGCATTGTTCGCCAATATTGCGGACACCACTGAACTCTCCAAAAAAGATGTCGTAAAAGTGTTTGAGGCTTTGTCAGATATCATCAATGGTCACATCAAAAAGAATGCCGTTGGTACATTTACTCTACCCGGTCTCCTTAAGATCAAAACTGTGCGTAAGCCTGCGACCAAAAAACGCAAAGGTGTTAATCCTTTCACGGGTGAAGATACTATCTTCAAAGCCAAGCCAGCACGTACCGTGGTTAAGGTTTTGCCCTTGAAAAAGATGAAAGATATGACCAGCTAAACGTATTTTTCATTCTTGTTGGAAGAATGCTGAAAAGTGGGGGCCATCGGCCCCCACTTTTTTTGCCTAGCTATTGGCCGGTGATTTTTAGAAACATGCACGAAGTAGCCTCCCTGTTTGGCGCTCAGGTTTAGCGTGTATTCATTCGCTCTGATTGAAGAACGGACGAAGATGAGATGCCAAACAGGGAAGTTATTTCATGCGCATTCCTTAGGTTGGAGTTAACGTATCAATGGGCCAGCGAGGTTGTGCGCCAAAGTGTTTGTCTTGCTTCTGCCCTGTTGCCAGCCGCAATGAGCCGGCGAAGGCGATCATCGCACCGTTATCAGTACAGAACGCAGGGCGGGGATAAAAAGTTTCAAAGCCTTCTTTTTCCGCAAGTTGGGAAAGTCGTTCCCGTAAGGTGTGATTGGCACTGACACCGCCGGCGATAACTAGCCGTTTTAGTCCGGTCTGTTGCAGCGCACGTTTGCATTTGATGGCAAAGGTATCTGCTACGGCATCTTCAAAGGCGCGAGCGATGTCGGCGCGAGTTTGCTGCGGGTTTATGTTGTCCGCAGTGTTGTCGCGTAATGTGGTGATGGCAAAGGTCTTGAGTCCACTGAAGCTGAAATCGAGCCCAGGGCGGTTGGTCATGGGTCGCGGAAAATGGAAGCGCTTCGGGTTGCCTTGTTTTGCCAGCTTCGCCAGTGCAGGACCACCAGGGTAATCCAGTCCCAGCAGTTTGGCCGTCTTGTCGAAGGCCTCCCCGGCAGCATCATCGAGGGTTTCTCCGAGAATGGTGTACTGTCCCACGCCGTTTACCTCTACCAGTAAAGTGTGTCCACCGGAAACTAATAAGGCGACAAAGGGAAATGTCGGTGGGTTTTCTTCTAGTAATGGAGCTAGCAGGTGCCCCTCCATATGATGTACTGCCACCGCCGGTATGTCCCAGGCCCAAGCCAGGCTGCGACCAATGCTGGTGCCTACTAATAGTGCGCCCACGAGCCCTGGCCCAGCGGTATAGGCGACACCAGTGATGTCTTGTTTGGTGCAGCCCGCGTCGTTGAGCACCTGCTGAATTAATGGCAGGGTCTTGCGCACATGGTCGCGGGAGGCCAGCTCCGGCACCACGCCGCCGTAATCCGCATGCAGTTCGATCTGACTATAAAGCGCATCGGCGAGCAGCCCATGTTCGTTATGGTAAAGCGCGATACCGGTTTCGTCGCAGGAAGTTTCGATGCCTAAAGTCAGGGATGGGGTTCGATAAGACACTTTTCTGTACTCTATTGGGAGTTTTTGGTCGGATACTTTGCATTTGTGCGTGTAAATGACTAGAATTCCCGGCTCGCTGCGTTGGCTGGGTCTTCGTGTCCTGTGGCACCGCAAAGTAAAGAAAGAATGTATCGCAAAGTATGTTTACTGTAAAAGGATTGGAAAACCAATGCCGAATGTTCGTGTAAGAGAAAATGAGCCCTTTGATATCGCGCTGCGTCGTTTCAAGCGCTCTTGTGAAAAAGCCGGTGTACTCACTGAAGTGCGTCGTCGTGAATTTTACGAAAAGCCCACCCAGGCTCGCCAACGTAAAATGGCTGCTGCGGTTAAGCGCCAGCTGAAAAAGACTTCCCGGGATATCACGCGCCGCAAGCGTCTCTACTGATTCCTGATGTTTATTCCCTGCTGATTGCAGCAGAGAGTAAAGATTTCCTTATCTGTTTTTTTCCACTGCTCAGGTGATCTCATGACTGATTCAGCGCTCAAACAAAGATTGACTGAAGACATGAAAGCCGCGATGCGCAGCAAAGACAAACCACGCTTGGGCGTGGTGCGCTTGGTGCTGGCCGCCATTAAGCAACGCGAAGTTGATGAGCGTATCGATCTGGATGATGCGCAGGTGCTGGCAGTGCTGGATAAAATGGTCAAGCAGCGTCGTGACTCGGTAAAGCAGTTTGAAGATGCAGGGCGTCAGGAACTGGCTGACCAGGAAAACTATGAGATCAACGTCTTGCAGGAATATCTGCCCGCTGCGCTGGACGAAGCCGAACTTGATGCGTTGATTGTTGCTGCTATCGACAGTGCTGGTGCTGAATCCATGAAAGATATGGGCAAGGTGATGGCTGTGTTAAAGCCCCAGGTACAGGGGCGGGCGGATATGGGCGCGGTTAGCCAAAAAATTAAACAGCGATTGGCCGGGTAGTACAAAGAAAGAGAGTAGTATTCGGGTGCAAAGACCTGATTGCTAGAAAAATCCGGGTTCTGGATGCTCACTCCTGATTACCTCCGTCTGTTCACACAAAGTTTTCGGGCTTATCATGCTGCCCCGGAAGCCCGGGCGTTATAGAATCCTCCCATGTCCGGCCGCATCCCCACATCTTTTATTGACGAGCTGCTAGTGCGCGTGGACATTGTTGATGTTATCGACAGTCGTGTGCAGTTGAAAAAGACCGGCCGCGAATACCAGGCCTGTTGCCCTTTTCACAACGAAAAAACCCCCTCATTTACCGTTAGCCCCGATAAGCAGTTTTATCACTGCTTCGGCTGCGGTGCGCATGGCTCGGCGCTGGGTTTTCTCATGGAATACGAGCATCTGAGTTTTGTGGAAGCTGTGGAGGAGTTGGCCTCCGGAGCAAGCATGGAAGTACCGCGTGAAGCGGGCCAGGTTTTCAGCGGGCAAAGCCATCACGATCTTTATGATGTCATGGAAAAGGCCACGCAATTTTATCGTCAGCAGTTGAAGCAGCATGAGCAGGCGTCGCGTGCCACGGAATATCTTAAAGGTCGCGGTCTTACTGGTGAAGTGGCCGCTGCGTTTGAGCTGGGTTTTGCGCCATCGGGCTGGAATAATCTGGGTGCTTGTTTGCTCGCGCAGGACATCAGTGAAACGCAGCTGGTGCAGGCCGGGTTGATTGTGAAAAAGGACAGTGGCGGTTTTTACGACCGGTTTCGTGAGCGCATTATGTTTCCAATCCGTGATCGCCGTGGCCGGGTGGTGGCTTTTGGTGGGCGACAGCTGGGTGGCGATGACGGACCCAAATATCTTAACTCCGCAGAAACGGCGATTTTTCACAAAGGTCGCGAGCTTTATGGCCTGTTTCAGGCTCGCAAGGCAGAGCGCAAGCTTGAACGACTGCTGGTGGTTGAAGGTTACATGGACGTGGTGGCATTGGCGCAATTCGGCGTGCGCAATGCAGTAGCCACCCTGGGTACGGCCACCACGCATGACCACTTGGAACGCTTGTTCCGGGTGGTGCCGCAGATTGTATTTTGTTTTGACGGTGATCGCGCCGGACGACAGGCGGCGTGGCGTGCGCTGGAAAATGCGCTACCAGTATTGAGTGAAGGGCGACAAATTCTGTTTATGTTTCTGCCCGATGGCGAAGACCCGGACACGTTGGTGCGTAAAGAGGGCAAAGATGGGTTCGAGGCGCGGGTCACAGACGCTACCTCATTTTCCGACTATTTTTTTGGCGAGCTTAGCGTCGCCGTTGATATGGCGAGCATCGATGGTCGGGCCCGATTGGTGGAGCAGGCGCGACCATTGCTGGAAAAGCTGCCGAAAGGCGTATTTAGGCATATGATGGCCGCACGTTTGGCGGAAATCGCTAAAGTTGATGCTTCGGCCCTTGGTGGGCTGATGACGACGAGACGGTCGCTATCACGGGCTTCGTTTCGAACAGCGCCTGTTAAGGGAGCGCCATCTCTTATGCGCACAGTTATTCAGCTGTTATTGCACCGGCCAGCATTGATTGCATGCGTTGATGACTGGTCAGTATTGCAGGGATTGGAGCAACCGGGGCTTTCTTTATTGCGGGGACTGGTTGAATTGTTGCAACAGAACCCTCAACTTAGTTGCGGAGCCATTGTCGAACATTGGCGTGCCCAAGGGCAGAATGAAGAGGCAGGACATCTTGCTCGATTGGCTGGGCAGTCGTTGATGCTGCCGGAAAATGGGCTGGAAACAGAGTTTATCGCAGCGGTCGAAAAGCTGGCCATGCTGCGAGATGAGCAACGCTGGGAATATCTGGAATCGAAGGTGCAGCTGGGCTCGGCCAGTGATGCTGAAAAAAGCGAATATTTTGCGCTAAGCTCCAGAGGTCGTCAGCGGTAAATTGTATATTAAACATACACTATCACCATGCGGTCGAAACTGGTCGCCAAAGTTCGGAAAAGTCGGTTATAATGGTCGGCTATTTTGGGTCGGTGTTGAGGGCTGGTCAATTACATGTCTATGAATGCAGAGCAACAATCGCAATTAAAACTGTTGATCGCGAAGGGTAAGGAACAGGGCTACCTGACGTATCGGGAAGTCAATGACCACCTGCCCAGCGGTATTGTCGAAGCGGATCAGATTGAAGATATCGTTCGCATGATCAACGATATGGGCATCGTCGTGCATGAAGTGGCTCCAGATAAAGACAGTATTGTGTTGTCTGAAGATGCTGTGTCCACTGACGAAGATGCGGCCGAAGAGGCCGCCGCTGCACTGGCTAAAATTGACAGTGATTTTGGTCGTACCACCGACCCCGTACGCATGTACATGCGTGAAATGGGTACGGTGGAATTGTTGACCCGCGAGGGTGAAATTGTCATTGCCAAACGCATCGAAGATGGCATTAATCAGGTAATGAATGCCCTGTCACATTATCCTGGCACTATTTGCAAGGTATTGGACATTTCTGAAAAAGTGGAAGCGGGCGAAACCCGTCTTACTGATTTGCTTTCCGGTTTTGTGTCGGAAGACGATGAGATCCCCGTGCCAGCCCCCGCGCCAGCGGCAAATAAAAATGACAAAACATCGGAAGGCGGCAAGTCTGATGATGACGAGGAAGAGGCTGTAGATACCGGGCCTGATCCTGAAGAAGCAAAAGAGCGATTTGCCTCCATTAGAAAACTGTTTGGCAAGCACGCCAAGGCAGCGGAAAAATATGGCCGTGCAGATAAGCGCTGCGAAAAAATATACACTCAGATGGTCGATGAACTGGCGGAAATCAAGCTGGTGGCCAAAGTGTCAGAAATGCTGGTGTCCAATGTGCGCGGAATCGTGAACAGTGTGCGCTCCCATGAACGGGTGATCATGGATATTTGTGTCAGCAAAGCCCGTATGCCACGCAAGGATTTTATCACCTCTTTTCCTGATAACGAAACAGACCTGAATTGGCTGCAACGACAGATTGATGCCAAAGAAAGCTATTCTGCGGTGCTTGCGGATTATGCGGATGAAATTCGTCGTGCCCAAAATAAATTGGTGGCTTTGCAGGAAGAAGCGGGTATCTCCATTGGCGAAATCAAAGAAATTAATCGCAAGATGTCCATTGGTGAAGCCAAGGCCAGACGCGCCAAAAAGGAAATGGTGGAAGCCAACCTGCGTCTGGTGATTTCCATCGCCAAAAAATACACCAATCGCGGGTTGCAGTTTCTCGATCTGATCCAGGAAGGCAACATTGGTTTGATGAAAGCCGTGGACAAGTTTGAATACCGTCGTGGTTATAAGTTTTCGACCTATGCCACTTGGTGGATTCGTCAGGCCATTACCCGTTCCATCGCGGATCAGGCGCGCACCATTCGTATCCCCGTGCATATGATTGAAACCATCAACAAGCTCAATCGTATTGCGCGACAAATGTTGCAGGAAATGGGGCGTGAGCCCACGCCGGAAGAATTGTCAGAACGCATGGAAATGCCGGAAGACAAAGTGCGTAAAGTACTGAAAATTGCCAAAGAGCCTATCTCCATGGAAACGCCTATTGGTGATGACGAAGACTCGCGCCTAGGTGACTTTATTGAAGATGCCAACCTGCTGTCGCCAGTGAACTCAGCCACTTTCGAGGGTTTGCGTGAAGCTACGCTGGATGTGCTGGATGGCCTGACTGCCCGTGAAGCCAAAGTGCTGCGCATGCGTTTTGGTATCGACATGAATACCGATCACACGCTGGAAGAAGTCGGCAAACAGTTTGATGTGACGCGTGAGCGTATTCGTCAAATCGAAGCCAAGGCCTTGCGCAAACTGCGCCACCCCAGCCGTTCGGATAACCTGCGCAGCTTTATCGACGCAGAAAAAACCGAACAGTCTTCATCGGGGTCTTAGTCAGCGGTCTTTATCGGTCCCGCAATTTTCCTGATTGCGGGCAAGATGTTAGAATTTCCCACGTTTGGGCCTGTAGCTCAGTTGGTTAGAGCAGGGGACTCAT
>VAPL010253895.1_pt1 | contig 17624 bp, 16 predicted proteins | sample 3395061 | NCBI WGS metagenome assembly VAPL01 (sample SAMN08290444, study PRJNA428436) | hydrothermal vent metagenome | isolation source: Deep-sea hydrothermal vent chimney 2 | place: Pacific Ocean: Juan De Fuca Ridge | depth 2182 m m | reverse complement strand
GCGGGGAATTAAACCCTCGGAGATTAAAGGGGTCAGTACCAAATGATATATCAGTAGCATGGGAGCCACTTATTATTTTTCAACAACGTCAATGGTAGGACTAATTTCGTGGGGATCGCTCAGGTACTGACTTTTATTATGAGGGGTGCGGCGGGGCGGCTTCGAGCTTGTACGACTGAAGTCGTACCTACAGCCGCATCGGCGAGTGCTTTAATATATTCATTCGTAAGCAATCTTATTCCATACTGGAACAATAGCGACTGCCCACCAGATCATCAATTTCACGTTGGTTAATTTTATCAGCATGCCGGCGTTCTTTGACATCCAGGCGTTGAATGGTTTTATCCAGAACCTGGGTGCGTATATGAGTTTCCCGCCATTCCGCACTCACATTGGATAAGGAACTTTCCGCTTCCTGTACCTGCAAACGCTGTTGTGCAATGGCCGCATCCAGTTGTTGCATAAAAGCATGATAGGCCTGCAACTGGGTCACCCCGATGCCTTCTTTTGCGTCACTGCGGAATCGCTGCTGATATTCAGTACGATAGTCAAACAGTTCCTGCAACCGCACCTGTTTCTGACACAATTTTGAGCGTGACTGCCCCAGTACCCTTGCCGCCTGCTGTTCGTGCCGGGATGCCAGCTTTTTAAGTGGCTGAATACGACTTGAATTTTTCATGCTAAGCACCTCAATTATTGCTTATATTCTGCTGCCTGCAGGATCCATACTGATAGCGTCCCTGATCAGCATTTCTATATATTTACATTCAACTTTAATGCCATTTCCTCATTTCTGACTATTATTGAACGGCCACCAGTGGCTCGGTTATCGCATTGTCTTCCTGGGGCTCATTGGCCTGTGCAAATACATTGACCAGACCCTGCAAACTTTGTTCCCAATTAACCGCTTCACGCAAATCCTGTTGTAAAAATGACATCATCGTTGGCTGCATCATAATGGACTCATCAATGCGGGAATCACTGCCCTGGGAATACGCACCAACGGAAATTAAATCCAGATTACGCTGGTAGGTTGAATATATACGTTTGAAATTCTGCACAATACTTAAATGGGCAGGATCGACAATATCGACCATGGCACGGCTGATCGAGGCTTCCACATCAATGGCCGGATAATGCCCTGCCTCAGCGAGCCTACGGGATAACACGATATGCCCGTCAAGGATCGCCCGTGCCGCATCGGCAATAGGATCCTGCTGATCATCTCCCTCGGTTAACACAGTATAAAAGGCGGTAATCGATCCGCCCCCCGGCTTACCGTTACCCGCCCGTTCCACCAGTTGCGGCAGACGGGCAAACACCGAGGGCGGATAACCCTTGGTGACTGGCGGTTCACCGATGGCCAGGGCAATTTCCCGTTGTGCCTGGGCAAAACGAGTGAGCGAATCCATTAGCAATAAAACATCCTTACCCTGATCACGAAAATATTCCGCAATACTGGTGGCCAGCATCGCCCCGTGCATGCGCATCACCGGGGTTTGATCCGCTGGCACGGCTACGACTACGGCACGCGCCATGCCTTCCGGGCCAAGGATTTTATCAATAAACTCTTTCACCTCACGGCCACGTTCACCAATCATTCCCACCACGATCACATCGGCTGTGGTATAGCGGGTCATCATGCCCAGCAGGACACTCTTGCCCACGCCTGAACCAGCAAACAGGCCCATGCGCTGCCCTCGGCCCACACTTAGCAGGGCATTAATGGCAGCCACGCCCACATCCAGTGGTTCACGGATCGCCGCCCGTTCCAGAGGATTAATCGGGGTGCCAATCAAGGGTTTGTTTTCAGTGGTTTCCAACGGACCTTTGCCATCCAGCGGTTTACCGGAACCATCCAGCACCCGCCCGAGCATCGCATTGCCCACTTCGGCTTCATATAAATGCTCACTTGGAATCACCCTGGCATTCGGATGAATCCCGGTAAGACTACCAATCGGCATGAGGTATAAACGTTCACCGGCAAAGCCAACCACCTCAGCTTCAATATTGTCGCCATCCTGACTTTCCACCATACAGCGGGCACCAATCACCGACTGACAACCCACAGCTTCCAGGGTCATGCCAACCATGCGGCTTAAACGACCCTCCACAACGACGTTATCAACATTCGTCAGTCGAGCACCGATCGACTGCAATCCGTCGAGCCAGTATCGGCTACGTTTATGCATCTCAGTCACGGACACATTCTCCTCCCATAATTTCAGTGATCACCCGTTGCAGACGGGTTTCAACGCTGGCATCAATGGTTGAATTTTCACTACTAACTTTACAACCTCCTCGACTAATCAAGGGGTCTTCTATAATTTTCCAGATTTGACTATCGTCATCTCCTTGCTCATGCAACGAAAGTACTTCCCGCACTAATACGGCATCATCAGGGTGCAAATAAACGCGAATGTTTCGCGCCATTACCGGCAGGGCTTTTAAGGCATCCCGCACTACCGCTACTACCTGACCGGGATCGGAATGTAGCTCTCGACGAATAATCTGACGGGCAACCGCAATCGCCAGTTGCGCAGTCTGCTCAATCACTTCCTCATCAAGATCGGCAAAAGGGGTATCCAGTGTCTGAATTAACATTTGAAATGTGTCAGCCTGTTGTTTCATTTCAGCCTGGCCGTCCATCAGACCTTTTTCGTGGCCATCCCGATAGCCATTTTCATGCCCTTCCATGTAGGCCTGCTTCTGAATGGATTCAATTTCAGCGGCAGTAACCTGCTCATTTTCAACCTCAGATGCAGCCGTTTTTTCTTCACCCACATAGGGAAGTTCCCAACGTTCATACGCAGTCACCGGCCTGCTTGAAACAGATGAGGTATCAGACAAAATCATCGCCTCCGCCACCCAGTGAAATTTCACCGGAATCAGACATACGACGTGCAATAGAGAGGATTTCTTTCTGTGCCGCTTCCACTTCGCTCAAGCGCACCGGGCCTTTGGCTTCCAGGTCATCTCGCAGCATTTCGGCGGCACGTTTGGACATATTTTTGATAATTTTTTCCTTAACATCCTCATCCGCGCCTTTCAGCGCCACGATCAAATTCTCAGAAGAAATTTCACGCAACAGGGCTTGAATACCACGATCATCAACATCGATAAGATTGTCGAAGACAAACATGAGATCCTGGATTTCCTGTCCCAGCTCTTCATCAATCTCCTTCAACTTTTCCATCATCGGGGCTTCAATAGCCGAATCAAGAAAGTTGAGTAGGTTCGCTGCTGTTTTGATACCCCCCATGCCAGCTGATTTAAGATTGTCGGAATTACCGGCGAACTGTTTTTCCAGCATTTCATCCAGCTCATGTAAGGCGGAAGGTTGAATACCATCCAGGGTGGCTATCCGAATCAACACATCGGTTTGCATGTTCTCAGGTAAGGCCGCCAAAATTTCAGCAGAGTTATCACTTTCAAGATAAGAAAGAATGATGGCAATAATCTGTGGATGTTCGAGCCGGATTAATTCTGCCACTGCACGCGGTTCCATCCACTTCAATGTTTCCAGACCCTTGGCATCATGGCCCATTAGAATGCGATCAATTACATTACCGGCTTTATCTTCACCCAGGGCACTCACTAACACATTGCGTAAATATTCCTCGTTGCCGATTCCCAGTGCCGTTTGCTCATCCACCATATCGCAAAATTCACTCAGCACTTCATCGACGGTATCACGGGCAATACTGCCCAACCCGGCCATGGCTTCACCGATTTTTTGTACTTCCTTCGGATTCAGCAACTTCATCACTTCAGCGGCATCCTGTTCACCCAGGCTCATGAGAAGTACCGCAGTCCGATCAATGCCCGATAGTTTTTTAGTTTTTGCTTCATCTGCCATAATGTTTAACTTTCAAGCCAGCCTTTCACAACTTGCGCCACCAGCTTGGGTTCCTGACTGGCCATTGACTTGGCCATGTTCAAATTATCTTCATAGGTAGATGGTCGTGGCAGACGGCCACCACTTTCGTCACTTAAGGTAAGTTGATCTTCGGGAATTTCTTCACCGTCTTCATTCACTACTACCTGTTTGGGAACCACGGCAAGGTTACGCATAATGGGACGAAGAATACCAAAAACAAGGAACATCACCATGGCAGCACCGGCGGCCTGTTTTAATACCGACCAGAACCAGGACTGTTCCCAAATTGGAATATCTGGAATGTCAGCCATGGCTTCACTCGGCAGGAAGGCGGCATTAATAACTTTAACGCTATCACCTCGCAGCTGATTAAATCCCACCACTTCTCTTATCAGACTACTAAAACGATTCAACTCTTCATCGGTATAAAGGATCTCAATCGGATTACCTTCTTCGTCCTTGCCGGTTTTAACATCCAGCACCACGGCCACAGAAAGGCGACGAATACCTCCCGTACTATGCCGAGTGTGACTGATAGTTTTATCCAGCTCAAAATTACGTAAGGAGCGTTTCTTTTTCTTACTCGGGCCTTCGACGACTCTTGCCTCTGCTGCTCCCTGCCCGGCAACTTCTTCCGGTGCAACCGGCTTGCCCGGAGGCTCATTGGTTAAAGCACCGGGAATACCTACCTGACTTTGCACGCCCTTACTTTCTTCTTCTACCTGCTGTTCGCTGCGTAAAGCCGGCAAGTCAGGATTAAATTGTTCCTGGGTTGATTCGGTGCGGGTGAAATCCAGATCCGCATTAACCTGTGCCCGTACCCCGTTTATGCCGACCAGGGGCGCAAGTAAATGCTCAATGCGATAAATATAATTCTGTTCCAGCTTGCGAGTGTATTCAAACTCGTTAGCGGTCATGGCCAGATCAGATTTACTCTCGTTCGAGGATAATAAACGTCCCCGATCATCGACCAGGGTAACTTCGGAGGTTTCAAGATTGGTCACGCTGGAAGCAACCAGATGGGTGATCGCATCTATCTGCTCTTTTTCCAGACGACGACCCGGTGAGAGTTTAATCATCACCGAGGCACTGGGTTTCTTGCGATTACGCACAAAGGCAGATTCTTTGGGCAGAGCCAGATGCACACGGGCATTTTCAATAGCCGCAATGGATTTTATAGTTCGTGCGAGTTCACCTTCCCGCGCACGTTGATAACGAATATTCTGCATAAAAGCACTTGAACCAAAACCCTGCTCCTGATTCATTATTTCAAAACCTTCACCGGAACTCTGTGGCAGATTTTCCGCCGCCAGTTTTAGCATGGCTTCACTGCGCTTACCTGACTCTACCATCACCGCACCGGTATCAGGATCGAGTCGAAACTCAATATTATTTCGTTTTAATACTTCGGCCATGGCCTGAGCATCCTGCCCGGTCACATTGCTATAAAGAATATTAAAGGAAGGAGTCTGCGACCAGAGCACCACGGCAATACCAATGGCAATACTGGCAGCCAGCCCAATCAGTAATCCTAACTGACGAACAACGGGTAAACCCAACATACCCATGAAAGGCCCGCTAAACTGCTCTGATTTTACAAGATCCATAATTTATATCGTCAATTTCAATTTAAGTAAGGGGAAATGCATTGCCTGTTGAAGATAAAATCAGACCGGCATATTCATGATCTCCTGATAAGCATTCACCAGCTTATTACGCACCTGCAACATGGCCTGAAATGAAACGCTGGATTTTTGCATCGCTACCATCACTTCTGACATTTGCACATCCGGATCCCCCTGCTGAAAGGCATCTGCAAGTTTTGCCGAATCCATTTGAGCTTCATTCACCTTGTCGATAGACTGCTTTAATATCTCGGAAAACTCACCGCTAGCCCCTATCGATGCAACACTCTCTGCACTTTTCGCCTGGGCCGCACTGGCCATTGCCCGCATCTGTACTAATAATGATTCAGATGTAATTGCATTTGTCATATCAATACCCTGGAATGCTTATGTTTATATTCGTCAAAAACTTGTCGCAATAATGCTTAGCTATTACTTATGCAGTTTCCAGACCAGCTGTGCCGGAAAAACCAGCATCACTCTGTCCAGCTACACGAGCCTCTGAACTTCCCGGAACAACAATACCGGCTTCACGCATACGTGCTAGCTTATAGCGCAAAGTGCGCTGGCTGATCCCCAGCCGCTCGGCCGTGGCTTTGCGGCTACCGTGGGTACCACGAATAGCGTCTAGAATTAGATCCCATTCCCGTTGCTTGAGATCAGAATTGAGGGAATCATCAGCGGGGCTGTCACTGCTCACGGTACTGTTTGCCGTGATTGCCGCATTACTGAGTGTTGCCTGATTATCAACTGCCGGGGAGCGGGCTCGGGCGACTTCAAAATGCAGATCTTTTATCGTAATCACTCCATCCACATGTAAAATTAGCGCACGTTGAATCACATTATCCAACTCCCGTATATTGCCTGGCCAACTGTATTGCTCAAGACTGGCACAGAACTCATCCAGCAGTTCGGGAATTATTTGAGATGAACGACGAGCATGTTTTTCCAGTAAGCGCTGTGCCAGTGGCACAATATCCGCTCGACGATCACGCAGAGGTAAAAGATTTAAGGGAAAGACATTGAGACGATAAAATAAATCCTCACGAAATTTATTTCCAGCAACCACCGTCTGCATATCACGGTTTGAAGTCGCCAGCACTCTGACATCTAGCTTAATCAGTTCAGTACTGCCAAGACGCTCAACTTCACGCTCCTGCAATACCCTTAATAATTTGGCCTGCAACCCCAGATCCATTTCTGAAATTTCATCCAGTAACAATGTCCCTCCCTGGGCCTGTTCAAATTTTCCGGGACAGGCTTTGTATGCACCGGTAAAAGCCCCCTTCTCATAACCAAACAAGGTGGCTTCCAACATATTTTCAGGAATGGCCGCGCAGTTAATTGCAATAAACGGTTTATCACAACGGGATGAATGACGATGAACAAATTGCGCTAATACTTCTTTACCCACACCACTTTCGCCGGTAATCATAATCGTCGCATCACTATCCGCAACCTTCAGGGCAATACGGGCAAGTTCCTGCGAGGCCTCATCAACGACAATCATGTCCTCATCCATACCCGCCGTACCAATGTACTGCCCCACCATATTCACCAGCACTTCGGCTTCAAAAGGTTTGACCATGTAGTCCACGGCCCCATCACGCATGGCATCTACCGCTTGCTGAATTGTGCCGTAGGCGGTCATCAGAATCATAGGAATATCCGGAAACTGTGCATGCACTTTTTTTAGCAGGCTATGACCATCCATCTTCGGCATATTAATGTCGCTGATGATGAGATCCACCGTTTCATTTTCAAGCTCACGTAAGGCCTGCAAGCCATTCTCAGCCGTTCGAACCTGATAGCCCGCCAACTGTAAAGTGTCATCTAAAGCCTCGGATAAAGACTCATCATCTTCAACCACCAGAATCGTTAAATCCATCGTCATGCTAATTCCTCACTGCTGAATAATCAGGCCATCTGTTGAATGTTAGTGGTAGCATCACTTTCAGATGCCGGTTGTTCCGGTTGGTTTTGCGTCGAATGAAAAATCGGCAGATGCAGACTGAAGGTGCTGCCATTTCCCGGTATTGAATACATTTTTACTTCACCCTTATGAGCACGGGCAATAGCCTGTACTACAGCAAGACCCAGACCGGTGCCGTCCTTGCGAGTGGTGTAAAAGGGATCGAATAATTTTCGTTTCGCTTCCAGCGCAATACCCGGCCCGTTGTCTACCACACTTAATTTCAATTGACCGGCGTCATCAATACTCGCCCGTGTTTTAAGATCACCACCCTGCTCCATGGCCTGAATCGCATTAACCGCAAGATTGATCAAGCCGCTTAAAATCATTTGCCGATTGCCATAAAGCCGCTGGCCACCGGTTTCATCCTGCCAGTTAAAACGTGTATGGCTGGACTGTAATTGCGCTTCCAGTACCTGTTGTAAATCTGCCAGCAGAACATCGGCGGTAAAAAACTCTTCCCCACTTTTGCCACTACGCGCATAGACCAGCATGTTGTCGACTAGTTGTTCCAGATGGCGCAGACGAGAAAAGATTTTCTCTCCTACCTGACGACGTTGTGCATCATCCATTCGCGGACGTTTAAGGTTGGAGGCATAAAGCATGGCGCAGGAAAGTGGAGTACGAATCTGATGAGCCAGCGAAGCGGCGGTTTCACCCATTGAAGCCAGGCGTTGTTGCTGAGTCAGTCTGTCCTGCAACATCCGCATTTCAGTGACATCGGTGATCAGCAGGATCTGTCCCGGCTCCGCCCCAAGAGGGCAGGTGGATATATTTACCCGGCGACCATCTGCCAGCGAAACTTCATGACCATCATCACAACGGGGGGCAAATGCACGACGGATAACGTCACTCCAGGGCGTTTCCAGCAAAGGTAACCCCAACAGAGCCTCTGCGGCAGGATTGTTTTCACGGATAATGCCTTCCCCGTCCAGTACAACCACACCACCGGGAAGAACATCAAGCAATAAACTCAGACGACTGGCCAGGCGTTCTTTTTCTGTTAGTTCACGAATACGTTCATCATGACTCACCTGTAGCTCATCATTGAGATCGGCAACACGGGTTTCAAGTTGCCGGTAGGACTCCGTTAACTGACTGGAAAATTCATTAAACGTCGCAAAGGCATCTTTCAGACTCTGCGAATCAGTGCTGTTGTTTTGCATAATGAGTTCCTGCCATTGCCTGTAATATGACACACAGTGTGTCGTCACAGAGACATGAGCAAAAACTGTGCCTGATTTATTTTTCTATTGATTACAATAAGATAGGGGCAAGAAGAAAAAGAGAGTCAATTCCATGACACGAATCAGGAGAAACTGCCGAAGGATCATGGAAAGTTAATATTCTCATTGCCACGCAGATCGGCGAGCCCCGAAAGACCTAAACCTGTAGATTCGATTTTAATCGAACGGGGGGTGGGGGAATCGCTGGGGGGCTTCCCTCGTTCCCACACTCCAGCGTGGGAACGCATACCGGAATCCACTAATCAACATACGTATGGGTTACCACGCAGGAGCGTGGGAACCAGATAAAGTCGAACCTACAGCATGGCTACATCCGTATCGCCATCAGGACACTTTGTCCACTCGCTGCAGGCCGTACTTACGCATTTTTTCCACCAGGGTCGTGCGCCGCATGTTCAGGCGTTTCGCGGCATGCGCGACCACCCCGTCCACATCATCCAGTGCCTGTTTAATCAGGGAGGATTCAAGATTAATCAGGTGTTCTTTAAGATCCAGTCCGTTAACAGGGATCCGCACCGGTTCGTTGAGTGACGGCATGCTCAACGGTGCTTCCGAGTCTGTCAGATGTTGTGCAATCTCCACTACCGGTAAATCATGACGGTATTTCTCTGGCAAATCACGTAGATCCACCACTCCGTTAGGGAACATGATAATCAGACGCTCAATAAGGTTGGAAAGCTCGCGCACATTCCCCAGCCACTTATACTGACATAAGGCATTGATGGCGTTCTGGGTCAGACGCACCGAACCCCGCTGTTCATATTCCATCCGAGTAATCAACTCTTCGATCAGGAGGGAGACATCTTCCACCCGTTCCCGCAGCGGTGGCATTTCAATAGGGAAAACATTCAAACGGTAATAAAGATCTTCACGAAAACGGCCTTCGGCAATTTCTTCCTCCAGATTCCGATGAGTGGCGGCAACAATCCGCACATTCGCCTTAATGCTTTTATTACTTCCTACGCGTTCAAACACCCGTTCCTGAATCACGCGCAATAATTTAACCTGCATGTTCAGGGGCATATCACCAATTTCATCCAGAAATAAGGTTCCTCCATTTGCCATTTCGAAGCGACCCTGACGGGTACTGATGGCACCGGTAAAGGCTCCTTTCTCATGGCCGAACAATTCACTTTCCAGCAACTCAGGGGGGATCGCGCCACAATTTACCGGGACAAAAGGTTTATCCCGACGTGAGGAATGGTAGTGCAGGTTACGCGCCACCACTTCTTTACCCGTCCCGGACTCACCCAGAATCATTACATTTGCCTCGGAGTCGGCCACTTGATCGATTTGCCGACGGATTTCACGAATGCCCCGGCTATTGCCCACCAGACTGCGAAACAGGGTTTGCGTACCCGAGCCTGGACGCGTATTGGCACGATGAAAAATTTCAGCCTGATGCAGGGCATGCTGCAGCTGCCGGTATTTAATCGGGTATTCAATTTTACTGGCAATCAACGGGGGCACTAAAACGGTGGGCTGGCCATCGCGGCGATGCAGCAAAATAACCGGCACCTCGGTACCAAACACATCTTTCAGCTCTTCGATTTCTATTTGAGTGCGTTCACAACTCTCGGCCTGGCCAACAATAATCGCATCCCAGCCTTCTTCCGGTGTTTCATCTGAACGCCAGGAATCCATATCGGTAGGGTAAATATGGCCATAATCAATAAAATTAAGGAGTAAATTCAGGTCAGAACGGCATTGCGTGTCACTTTCAATGAGCAGCACGTACTTATAAGACATATGAAGTTCCTTACAAAAAAATGGGTCAACAGGGGTTAAAAACTCTATAAAGGTTAGCAGCCCCCCACAAAAAGTCAAAATTTTGTCGGATCAGGGTAAGCAGGCCCAAATGACTGAAATATTTAATGTATTTTCCTGCTAAGAGACAGATTTCCGACTCCGACGTTGCGCAACCGTGCGCCGGTGATGGGAAAATATCCATTTTTCAAGATGATTTTCTTCTATCTCATCCAGAGAACTGAATGCAGCATGAATAAGATATCCCTCTGCCTGTTCTTTTACGGCCACAGAGCCGGCAATGATTTTCAGCGTGTGCTGCATCTCACCATCGAGACAAAGCTCCAGCAGTAATTCCCCTTCCTCAATAGCTGTATCGGATATCCATTCTATGCCTTTACAGGAAAGCTTAACTGGAGTGCTGTGAAGATACTGTTGTCGTTGACCGGATAACTGACTCACCATATCAATCAGCAGGTTCAGTTTATTTTCAATTCGCTGTAATTCAGGTGAGGGATAGTGCGGCTCATGCGTCACCGAGGAAGACTCATTGAAGACTTCAAGTAAAGAGAAAGCCAGTTTGTTGTTCTGGCGCAAAGCGGGAATGGATAGATTCTCCGGCAGTGCAGACCATTTCATTGCCAGTGAAATATCAATTGATAATACTTTGTCCTGCATGCTTCCTCCGCTTGAAGATTCTAAAAATACTACGAAACGATTCACAATATAGGCAATTTAGCGGCAAATGTATTAAAACGCCACGCCATTGCAGGTTCATCTTCATACGGGCACGTACGATTCATACGCCCAATGGATAGAATCCGTACCAATACAATTAAAAATCCGGCAAAAAAAAACCCCGCCAGAGCGGGGTTTTTTTATCGATATTCCGATGAAGCTTACTTAGGCGGGAGTAACACTAGTCGCCTGAGGGCCCTTAGGACCATTTTCAACTTCATAGGTTACGGCCTGACCTTCGTTCAGGGTTTTGAAACCTGAACCCTGGATAGCACTGAAATGTACAAATACATCTGCGCCGCCGTCATCCTGAGAAATAAAACCAAAACCTTTCGATTCGTTAAACCACTTAACTGTGCCTGTAGCCATAAAACTTTTACCTAAATAAATTAAAAAATTGGTTTTGCGTACAGGTAATGAAAAGTGGAATCCAAGGGGGTAACACGAAGGGAACAACCAAAACCTCAATAACAAAATCTGTAGCTGGACATACTATAGGTGAATCTCTCAGAAGATGCCAGAAATAAAGCTTAATATTTTACTAATTTTACCCTGATTATTAAATATCCTCGATAAGCGGCACTTATCCACGCAAATACTGCAAATATGGTCTGATTTAACACTTTATTCTCTCCATTAATTACTCACAGTCCAAAATAGCAATGACATCCTGCTCATTTTCCATGAGTCTAAGGCTAATTCATATCTACTATAGGCGAGGGCGTTCTGGAAAATTAAAACCTGCCACAAGCGGGCGGGGTATTAATTGTAGGCTGGGCTGAGTGAAACGAAGCCCAACATAGCCTCATTCGATATTCTGTTGGGCTTCATTTTATTCAGCCCAACCTACCATTTCGCTGCACGCAGCGAGGAATTAAACCCTCAGAGATTAAAACCTGCCGCATTATTAGAAATCATCACTTCACTAGTTTATCGACACCTGCTGATAGACTCGCGCCGCCTGCTGATATTGTTTCTTTCCCGTCATTTCCCGGACTAAGCGATGCTTCTCCGATTCTCCCAGCCGCATGCTTTTTTTATCGATTACCACTACCTGCATTAAGGTTTCCGATAATTGCTGCAGTCGCGATTCAAGTTGCGGATGGGAAAACAGGCGCTCTAGCATTTCCTGACGCTTTACTTCCAGCCCGGAAAACATTGACCACTCACCATCCTTCGCGTAACGATACATTTCATGGCTCATACACAAAATCTGCTCGGCATACGCATGAAGTGAAATGGCAGACATTACAGGTTTCCTGTCTGTTTCATGACTATACCTGCTTTTCCCGCTCAATCTGCGCAGGAACTTCATCCCAACCTGATTTGATCGAGCGTAACAAGGAAGCCACTTCATCGAGAATATCTGCATCATTTTCAACATTGGCTCGGGCTAAGCGCCGGGTCATATAATCATAGAGGTCATCCAGGTTCTGGGCGATTTCTCCACCAGTATCTAAGTCAAGACTGGCACGCAGACCATCAATAATGGAAATTGCCCAACTGATATTGCCACCTTTAGGTGAGACTTCACCCCGTTTCATATGTCCTTTGGCGGTGTTTATTTTTTCCAGTGCACCCACCATCAGCATCTGAATCAGGCGGTGCGGACTGGCCGATTCCACCCCGCTGGACACACCCACCTTGTTATACTGTTGAACTGCACTATGAAGTTTTGCCATATTCATTACCTGACTCCTTATTTAAAATATGATGGAAGCACATGGCCAGCACCACAAAAAATAAACTGCCTACTAACACTCGGAATAAACCCGCAGCCAGCAAACTGATTAGTTGCATTGACCCTGTAAACAATATATTCAATACAGGGAATTTTTTATTCGGAATATTCATGATCATTACTATTTCGGTTTTGCCGCGCCGGGTAATGAACCCAGTTGATTACTGAGAAAGTTACCGGTCGATCGCATTTTACCGAGCGTGGCATCCAGTGCAGTAAACTGCTTTAAATAACGTTGCTCAGAGGCTTCCAGCTTCTGTGCCAGCTTTTCTCTTTCTTTAGTCAAATCACCAATACGATTGGTATAACCCTCACTGCGAACACTAATAATGCCATCGGTTTTCAAAAACTGTTCGGTGAGATCGTCGAGTCGAGCCGCAACTCCGTGAGAAAAGAAAATCTGGCCCCTGTTACCCACCTCGCCTTCGAGTATTTCAACTTTTAAATTTTCAGCCACCCCTTTACCTGACAGTATGCGACCATTACCAATAGCTGTCGTATTATTAAAGCTACCTGTCACATCTTCACCATGAATACCGGCTCCAGGATTAAAACCCAGGGTTTCAACCAGTCCATCGTCGGCCTGAACAACTTCAACCGCCGAATTGCTGCCATAGCGTTCTGAAACCAGAAGTAGGCGGCCATTAGATAAGTAGGCTTCGACAGAAACTTCATTACTCTGTAAATTTACATCTGCATTGATCTGGCTTTGCAACTCGTTGATCAACTCATTTTCATTACGATAATTTTTATCAGCAAGAGTGATTTTCTGGCTGCCAATACCGTCTACTTTAATTTTGAAACTACTATTGTTTTTTTCCAGATTCAAGGGGAAAATTTCACTCGTTAATTGCTGGGCAAGCTGGATCCCGGCTGTGGTAGCCGGATCAAGCAACAAGTTATTATCAATGGCATCCGGGCTTAGTGCACCGCCACCCCAGACACCCTGTGAAGCCATGCGAGTAACAACCAGATTGTAGGCCCCTGTTTTTGTTTCCTCTCCGGCTGAAATATAACTCACCGCAGGATCACTGCTGGAACCGGAGATTGAAAACAGTTGAATAACCTGTTGTAAATCATCTTCAATCGCAGTTTGTAATTTACTGTTATTTAACTCCAGCTTTCCATTTCGCTGACTATCAACACCAATTCTGGAAAGGGAATCATAAGTTTCATTCACGTTACTAAAATTATCACTCAGGCTTCGGCGTATCTGACTAATGATGCCACGAATAGAAGGATCGCCTGAAAGCGGCCCGGATGTTTTTGTTTCTGCATCGTAGCCAGTCAAGCTATTAACCGTATCAATCATTTCATTGTACTTGCTGATAAAATCATTCACCGCCTGGGTCACTTTATCCGTACTCAGTTCAAGATGAAGCTGATTAATGCTGCCTTCTGAACCTAACTTTAAGCTCAGCGTAATATCATCAAGCACATCATCAATATCATTATTCGAGCGACTCACAAAAATACCATCAACATTCAGTTCCGCATTTTGTGTGGCCACCACTTCCTTCATGTTCTGGCCGATACCGTCCTGCTTATCTGACTCATAAGCGAACACCGACAAACCGGAGCTGTCCTGATTCTGACTGTCATTATCGTTAATTTTTACGCGGATACTATTGTCATTCCCCGCCACCAGTGACGACAAAACCAGTCGATAACCATTACCATCGTTAATCACAGAAGCTCGCACCCCCGCATCCGCTTTATTGATCGCTTTTTGAATGCCACGCAGACTGGAATTTTCGTCAGTGATGGTGATGGTTTTTGCGGGGACATCCGGGTTCATTACAAATTGCCTACTAGCCTGGGTTAATTCAGTTCCAGGCTCAACATCGACCCGGCCAAGTTGAATCGTCAAGCTGCCTGTTCCCAATGGAAGACGATCAGATTCCAGGGAAGAACTAGAAAGTTTATGCGACCGGGCGAGTTGCAGAACTTCAATTTCATAGTCACCCGGCTGAGCACCCTGACCGGCCGTTGCGGCCAGCATTTCTTCATCACTACTTGTTACTTCGAGATTGCCAAAGGTTTCCGGATTACGCAGTGCTTCAAGTGAAGACTGGAATCCGGAAACAGCGCCTTTGAACGTTCCCATTGCCGAGAGTTCGGCCTGGAGTTTCACTTCCTTGCGATCCAGACGAATTTTCGCCGGTTCACCTTCTGCTGCCACCAGCTTATCTACCAGACCCGCGACATCCAGTCCGGATCCGACACCTGCAGATGTAATGGTTGGCATACTGTACCTCTTGACTCATTTAGCGCTAAATGTGGATTTCATCCGGAAACCCGTTTGCCGGTACAATGCAAGTTCAGTACCAGCCCTGCGATCCTTATCAGGCATTCAGCTCTATTAAAAATCCCTTTCTCGACTCTTCCTCTTCCAAACTTTCCACCAGGTGTCTTGATATTGCCAGCATCTCTTCAGATGGGATCTGGCGTATCAATTCCTTGGTTTGTGAGTCAAAAACTTTCACCACGAAACGTCCTGTCTTGTCATCTACACTGAAATCCATGTCACGTTTCATGTTCTGTACATACTCCTTCAGATGGCTGACCGCTTTTTCAAGATCTTCCTTTGTGACCTCAGTTTCACGGGTTTGCTCCTCGATTACTGCAGCGGCAACCGTTTGCCGCTCTTCGGCAACATTCCCCGTGGAACTACTGGCGGCACGACTTCCGGTCGTAGTCGCCACTAATACCACATTGGTTATTGAATGTGTTGCCATAACGTCACCTCATTTGCTACTGGACGAAACCACGGACTATTATAATTATAGCCCGCGTTGCGTGATTTCCAGTTATTGCAACAAACTCAGGACGTTTTGTGGCGCCACATTTGCCTGTGCCAACATGGCTGTACCTGCCTGCTGCAGGATTTGAGCACGGGTCAACTCGGCGGTTTCCTGAGCGAAATCAGCATCACGAACACGTGACCGCGCAGCCGTCAGGTTTTCAGCGTTGGTGGCCAGATTGGCAATAGTTGATGTAAAGCGACTCTGGATAGCACCAAACTTCGCCCGCTGATTACTCACTGTTGCCAGCGCAGAATCCACCGTGGCCAGCGCCAGGTTGGCTCCTTCAACCGAGCTGATATCCAGATTGGCAACCGAATTCAGACTTGATGCCACGGTTGTGTCTGTTACCGTTGCACCCGCCATGCCAGAAACACTGAATGACTTGTCAGAATCAAAGGTAACCTGACCGGTAATAATGGCAACCGCACCTTGTGGGGCAGTTTCACCTTCAACAGTTGCTTCTCCACCACCGCCTTCTCCAATGGCACCCGCAGGAATCATCGTATCTCCAACTGTAACGGCACCCGTATTGGTATTGCTAGCGGCTTCACTCAAGGTAATGTTATTACCGGTGCTGTTCATCAGCACCACACCTGAGCCATCTTCTGCAACCCTGGCCGTGACACCGGTTTTTGAAGCGACGTCATTAAATGCGGTAACCGCTCCAGCTAAACCATCGTTGCCTTCGGTACCACTAATTGTAAAGGTAATCTGCTGAGCGTCAGGATTATCCGACTGTACATCCAGTACATAGGAGCCTTCAGTACTAAAATTAATAGCCTGTTCAGTCTTGGCAAAAGCACTAACCCCAGTTTGATCACTTTTGGCATTAATATCCTCAGCAATCTTCTTGGCACTGGTTCCCGCATCGATATCAAACTTCAGATTTCCAAGTGAACCGTTAACGGTCAACTGTTCACCCGAAATACGTGAAGCAGTTGTACCTGTTGAAGCCACCCCTTCCACGCGATAGTTGCCATACTGTGCAGTACGGAAATTACTGGTGGTAGTTTGAATGGTCTGGTTGGCATTGGCACCCACCTGGAATACTGCTGCACCAAAGGTGCCATCCAGTAATTTCTGGCCATTAAACTCAGTCGCGGTCGAGATGCGATCCAGCTCTGATACCAATTGCCCGACTTCAGCCTGTAGTGCCTGACGATCCGATGCCGAGTTGGTGGCATTGGCAGATTGCACCGCCAGTTCACGCACACGTTGTAGAATGTTACCCGCTTCAGATAAGGCACCTTCCGCCGTTTGCGCCAGTGAAATACCATCATTGGCATTTCGTACCGCCTGGTTCAAACCACGAATTTGTGAGGTAAAGCGTTCAGAAATGGCCAAACCCGCCGCATCATCCTTGGCGCTGTTAATCCGCAAACCGGATGACAAACGCTGCAAAGACACCTGTAAGGCTTCCTGCGAATTATTCAGATTACGCTGTGAATTCAACGATAAAATATTTGTATTAATGACTTGAGGCATAATGCTCTCCTCTAATTAATCTCCAATAATGGTTTCACATTACCTTCGATTACAAACTCTCTAGCGGATATACATCTACAAATTGGATGTATTCACCGCTCCCGTGACACACTAGCGTCCGGGTTTGGGCTTCCTGAAGGGGGACTGGGTAAATTTTTCATTGGGCTATGTGATTGATTTTATAGTTATTTAATAAAAACATTAAAATTAGGTAACGACTCATGCCCTCCCATCCCCGTCATTCCGGCATGATTTTAGTGGGAAGCCAGTCGCTTTATGGCGGGGTATTCCGACCACAACGATGCCGGAATGTCGAATATTTGGGGAGAAATGAGTAGTTACCTTAAAAATAGAAGAACATAACCATTTACTCGGATTCAAGG
>VAPL010227883.1_pt1 | contig 17647 bp, 12 predicted proteins | sample 3395061 | NCBI WGS metagenome assembly VAPL01 (sample SAMN08290444, study PRJNA428436) | hydrothermal vent metagenome | isolation source: Deep-sea hydrothermal vent chimney 2 | place: Pacific Ocean: Juan De Fuca Ridge | depth 2182 m m | reverse complement strand
GTGTCCAAGGTTCAGGAGGCGATTCTATGTCACCTATCAATCTAGAATTCAAACTCCCCAACCCCAGTATTTGGAGCTGAAGGAGTTACACTAATAAATTAACCCTATGTCCACTGGCCATAGCTCTTAACCTTTTGAATACAAAGGAATTTAAATCTAAAATATCCGAAACAAATAGTTGCTAATAGCAATTGAACCTAGCTAGTGAGGATTGTATACTGCTTGGCCGTTTGACTTAGCAAAATTCAATGACGATTTTTCTATCAAATGATTCAAAAATCGTCGATAAATCAATACTTTAAGAAGTTTACTGATATGAAAAAATTACATGGTGCGATGTACCGACCTGAATTCGAGCGTGAAAACTGCGGTTTTGGGCTGATTGCGAACATGGATGATGATGCCAGCCACTGGTTATTGGACACTGCAATTACTGCCTTAGCGCGATTAACCCACCGTGGCGCCGTTGCTGCTGATGGTAAAACGGGTGACGGCTGTGGTCTTTTAATTAAAAAACCCGATACCTTCTTACAACAGCAGGCACAATCGCTTGGTTTTACGTTAAATCCAATTTATGCCGTTGGTATGGTGTTTTTAAATCGAGATAAAAAACTGGCAGCGGTTACTCGGCAACAGCTTGAATCCGAACTCAAGCAGGAAGGTTTATTAACACTAGGGTGGCGTGTTGTGCCGGTGGACAAAACGGCTTGTGGTGAGCAAGCACTTACTAGCTTGCCTCAAATTGAACAAATTTTTGTCAATGCACCTGATGGAATGTCGTCTAGCGCATTTGAACAACATTTATATATTGCCCGTCGTCGTTGTGAAAAAGCGATCGAACCAAACGACCCGATGTTTTATATTCCGAGTTTGTCATCAAGCATGATCTCCTATAAAGGTTTGGTGATGCCCGAGCATTTACCGGAATTTTATACGGATTTAGCCGATGCAAACATGGCTTCCTCAGTGGCTATTTTCCACCAACGTTTTTCAACCAATACCTTACCGCAATGGCGTTTGGCACAACCCTTTCGTTATTTAGCGCACAATGGTGAAATCAATACCATTCAAGGTAATCGTAACTGGTCGGTTGCTCGTGGCCATAAATTTGAAAGTCCGGCCATTCCAATGGCAGATGTTCGACCTTTGGTATCAATGTCGGGCTCCGATTCCAATAGTTTGGATAATATGCTCGAAGCATTATTGGCGGGCGGTATGGATATATTCCGTGCCATGCGTTTGTTAATTCCACCGGCTTGGCAAAATGTGCCAAACATGGATGCGGATTTAAAAGCCTTTTACGAATACAACTCAATGCACATGGAATCGTGGGACGGCCCGGCTGGTGTTGTATTAAGCGATGGCCGTTATGCTGGGTGTAGCATGGATCGAAATGGCTTACGCCCTGCTCGTTGGGTGATTACCAAAGATCGTCATATTACCATTGCTTCTGAAATTGGCGTTTATCAATATAAATCCGAAGACGTTGTACAAAAAGGCCGCTTAAAACCCGGACAAATGTTAGCTGCCGATTTAGAGACAGGTAAATTATTATTACCGGATGAAGTCAACGACATGTTGAAAAAACGCCATCCATACAAAGAATGGATGAAACGCAGCAATCATATCGAATCCGTTCTTGATGAAGAAACTGTTTTAGATCCAGTTGATGTTAAACAATTTCCTATTTATCAAAAATTATTTGGTGTCACGTTTGAAGAGCGCGATCAAATATTGCGTATCTTGGCCGAAAGTGGCGCAGAAGCCATTGGTTCAATGGGCGATGACACACCGTTCCCAGTGTTATCAACACTGGTACGTTCGCCATATGATAATTTTCGACAACAGTTTGCTCAAGTGACCAATCCGCCGATTGATCCCATTCGTGAACAAGTGGTGATGTCTTTAGAAACCTGTTTTGGTCGTGAGAAAAATTTATTTTTAGAAACACAGGAAAATGCTGAACGTACCATTGTTAATTCTCCGGTGTTATCACGCAGCAAATTAAATTCATTAATGGCATTAGCTGCAACCGATGCACAATATGCTAATGAAACCATCAGTTTAAATTATCCACTCGAGGTAGATTTAAAAACGGCTATTAATGATATTGCCAACAAAGCGGAAGCGGCGATTCAATCTGGCAAAGTTATCTTATTATTAACCGATAAAGACATCAGCAATACTAGCCGTCCGATACACGCAGCATTTGCTACTGGTGCAGTGCATCATCGGCTTATCGATAAGGGTTTACGTTGTGATGCCAATATCATCGTAGAAACCGGAACCGTGCGTGATCCACACCACTTTGCAGTATTATTGGGTTATGGTGCCACGGCCATTTATCCTTATCTTGCTTTTGCGTGTTTGCGTGATATGCAACAAACCGGTGAACTAACCGATAAAAGCACAAGCAAGTTTGAAATTAATTATCGTAAAGGCATTAAAAAAGGCTTATATAAAATCACCTCGAAAATGGGTATCTCAACTATCGCCAGTTATCGTGGTGCGCAATTATTTGAATCGGTTGGTTTACACCAAGACGTCGTTGACTTATGTTTCAAAGGCACCACCAACCGAATCTCGGGTATTCGTTTTGAAGATTTTGATGGCGATCAAAAAACCTCACATAAGCTAGCGTGGAATCCCCGTAAAACTATCTCACAAGGTGGTTTATTAAAATACGTGCATGACAATGAGCAACACGCTTATAATCCGGATGTAGTCAATTCCTTGCAAGCGGCCGTGCGTTCTGGTGATTATCAGCAATATAAAATTTATGCCGATTTAGTTAATAACCGCGAGCCATTAGCAATACGCGATTTACTCGAGTTACGCATTGGTGATAAGGATGTTAAAGCCATATCAATTGATGATGTTGAACCAATTGAAGATATTATGATTCGCTTTGATTCGGCTGCGATGAGTCTCGGCGCGTTATCACCTGAAGCACATGAAACATTAGCCGAAGCGATGAATCGAATTGGCGGTCGTTCTAACTCCGGTGAAGGTGGCGAACACAATGATCGTTATGGCACCATGAAACGATCCAAGATCAAACAAGTTGCTTCCGGTCGTTTTGGTGTCACACCAGCGTATTTACGCAGCGCCGAAGTGATGCAAATTAAAGTCGCACAAGGCGCAAAACCCGGTGAAGGTGGCCAACTTCCCGGCAGTAAAGTCAATGACTACATCGCCAGCTTACGCTATTGCAAACCCGGGGTATCGTTAATTTCACCACCCCCGCATCATGATATTTATTCTATAGAAGATTTATCGCAATTAATTTTTGATTTAAAACAAGTCAATCCTGAGGGGTTGGTATCGGTTAAATTAGTAGCTGAAGCTGGCGTAGGCACGATTGCTGCGGGTGTCGCCAAAGCCTATGCCGATTTAATTACCATCTCGGGTTTTGATGGCGGCACCGGTGCCTCACCACTGACCTCGGTAAAATATGCCGGCAGTCCTTGGGAATTAGGGTTAACCGAAACCCAGCAAGTATTACGCGCAAATGATTTACGCGGTAAAGTTCGCCTACAAACCGATGGCGGTTTAAAAACCGGACTCGACGTTATTAAGGCCGCCATTTTTGGTGCCGAAACGTTTGGTTTTGGCACCGGCCCGATGATTGCAATGGGCTGCAAATATTTACGCATATGTCATTTGAATAATTGCGCCACTGGTATTGCAACTCAAAATGATGTGTTGCGCGACTTGCATTACAGCGGCGAAGTGCAAGCCGTGATGAATTATTTCCATTTCATAGCTGAAGAAGCGCGTGAATTAATGGCCGGTTTAGGTATTAGTAAAATGACGGATTTAATTGGTCGCACGGATTTATTAAATCAAATCCCCGGCAATACCGATAAACAAAAGTCATTAGACTTATCCGCATTGCTCGATGATTCGCAAAATAATAATAGCGCACTAGCCAATAAACCGCGTTATTGCGACTCACCCAAAAACGAGCCATTCGATAAAGGTGAGCTTGCTGAAAAAATGGTGCTTGATACGCAGGATGCAATTAACAATAAAACCGGTGGCACTTTTAATTACGATGTTGAAAACATTCATCGCTCAATCGGTGCACGTCTGTCGGGCGAGATTGCAGCATTGCATCATAATTTAGGTATGGACGATGCGCCAATCACACTAAACCTGAAAGGCACAGTAGGACAAAGCTTTGGCGTTTGGAATGCCGGCGGGTTACACATGAATTTAGAAGGGGATGCCAATGATTATGTCGGCAAAGGCATGGCTGGTGGTAAGCTAACCATTTATCCACCTAAAAATAGCAGCTTTAATAGTTACGATACCGTCATTATCGGCAACACGTGTTTATACGGTGCCACTGGCGGTAAATTATTTGCTTCGGGTTTAGCGGGTGAGCGTTTTGCTGTGCGAAATTCCGGTTGCTTTGCGGTGGTTGAGGGCGTTGGCGATCACGGTTGTGAATACATGACCGGTGGCATGGTCACCGTGCTTGGCGAAACGGGCAGTAATTTTGGTGCCGGTATGACCGGTGGTTTTGCCTATGTTTATGACGAGCATAATGTCTTTGCCGACAACGTTAACATGGATGTCGATATCCAACGCATCGGTGCCGAAGAAATGGAAATGTACCGCAATCATTTGCGTGATGTCGTACAAGAATTTGTGAACGAAACCTCCAGCGTTCGAGGCCACTATATTCTTGAGAATTTTGCAGATGCAATTAATAAATTCTGGTTAGTGAAACCCAAAGCAGCATCATTAGATAACCTGCTCGAAGATTTACAACAGGCGGCAGCATAACATGGGTAATAATTTTCAATTTTTAGAAGTACCACGTTACAACCCTAAAAAAGTGAGCGTTGAAGTACGCATACAAGAATACCGCGAAATCTACGGTAAATTTGATGGCAAGATTGCAAAATATCAAGCCGATCGCTGTTTACATTGCGGTAATCCTTATTGCGAATGGAAATGCCCGGTTCATAATTACATTCCCAACTGGTTACAGTTAATTGCTGAAGGCAATATTATTAAAGCCGCGGAGTTATCGCACGCGACCAATTCTCTGCCTGAAATTTGTGGCCGAGTGTGTCCACAAGATCGTTTGTGTGAAGGTGCATGCACATTAAATGATGAGTTTGGTGCCGTCACCATCGGTGCCATCGAAAAATACATTACCGATACCGCATTCGACCAAGGCTGGCGACCGGATCTATCCAATGTTAGTGATACCGGTAAAAAAGTTGCCATCATTGGTGCCGGACCAGCAGGTTTATCCTGTGCTGATGTGTTGGTTCGCAACGGCATTAAACCGATTGTGTTTGATCGCTATCCTGAAGTGGGTGGTTTATTAACTTTTGGTATTCCTGAATTTAAATTGGAAAAAGAAATTGTTCAACGTCGGCGCGCCATCCAAGAAAAAATGGGCGTTGAGTTTAGACTCAACACCGAGGTTGGTCGCGACGTGCAATTTGAAGCGTTAGTGAAAGACTATGATGCGGTGTTCATGGGCATGGGAACTTACACCTCCATGAAAGGTGGTTTCCCCGGTGAAGCATTACCCGGCGTGTTTGAAGCATTACCGTATTTAATTTCAAATGCCAATCGTTGCCTTGGTTTTGAAAAAGACAACGCAGAATTTATGGATATGCAGGGCAAACAAGTCGTCGTGCTTGGCGGTGGTGATACTGCAATGGATTGTAACCGCACCGCCATTCGACAAGATGCGGCTAAAGTCACCTGTACCTATCGTCGCGATGAAGAAAATATGCCCGGCTCAAAACGCGAAGTGTCCAATGCCAAAGAAGAAGGCGTGAAATTCAAATGGAACCGTCAGCCATTAGAAATTGTTGGAACCGATAAAGTTGAAGGTGTTAAAGTCATTAGCACCAAACTCGGTGAGCCCGATGCACTTGGCCGCTGCCACCCCGAGGTTATCGCCGGTTCTGAAGAAATCATTCCCGCTGATTGCGTCATCGTCGCCTTTGGTTTTCAACCTAGCCCGGCAGATTGGTTATCCAATAATAATATTAAACTAGACGAGCGTGGCCGAATTATTGCGTCTGATAAGCAAAAATTTAAATTTCAAACCAGCAACCCAAAAGTGTTTGCCGGCGGTGATATGGTGCGCGGTTCAGACTTGGTAGTCACCGCGGTGTATGAAGGCCGACAAGCAGCAGAAGGAATCTTGGATTATTTGAACGTTTAGAATCATCAAACAAAAGCATCGCAAATTATTAACCAGTCGTTGGTTATAAAACAAACATAAGGCTATAATTGCATTTATCAAACGCTATTCCAACGCGAGCTTAACGCATTAGCAGCAAATAACAAAACAGGACAAAAAGAATAATGACGGAACTTAAAAACGATCGCTTCATACGTGCCCTTCTACGCCAACCCGTAGATAAAACCCCGGTCTGGATGATGCGTCAAGCGGGTCGTTATCTACCTGAATATCGCGCGACACGCAAAAAAGCTGGTGATTTTTTAACACTATGCAAAACACCCGAGCTTGCAACCGAAGTCACCATGCAACCTCTCGAACGTTTTCCATTAGACGCTGCCATTTTATTTTCAGATATTTTAACCATTCCCGATGCCATGGGACTTGGTTTGTATTTTGCTGAAGGCGAAGGCCCCAAGTTTGAACGGCCACTGCGCAGCGCTGCCGATATTGATAAATTATTTGTGCCACAAATGGATGAAGAACTCGGCTATGTAATGGCCGCAGTAAATATGATTCATCGCGAATTAGATGGCCGTGTACCACTCATTGGATTTACCGGAAGCCCATGGACATTAGCAACCTACATGGTTGAAGGCAGTTCATCAAAAGAATTTGCCCACATAAAAGGCATGTTGTTTAGCCAACCCAAACTACTCCATAAAATACTCGATATTTTAGCCGACACCATCATTCAATACTTAAATGCCCAAATTGAACATGGTGCCGAAACCGTCATGATTTTTGATACCTGGGGAGGCTCATTAACTCCAAGAGATTATGTCGAATTTTCACTAAACTACATGCAGAAAATCATCGATGGTGTTAACCGCAATCACAATGGTAAACAAATCCCGGTCATTATGTTTACCAAAGGTGGTGCTGGTTGGATAGAACGCCAAGCCGCGACCGGTGCCGATGCACTAGGCTTAGATTGGACAATTGATATTGGCGATGCCCGTGAACGCGTCGGCCATAAAGTTGCACTGCAAGGTAATATGGATCCAACTGTTTTATATTCATCACCAGAACGTATCCGTGAAGAAGTAAAAACAATTTTACACAGTTTTGGTCACCATGAAGGCCATGTATTTAACCTAGGCCATGGTATACACCCAACCATACCACCGGAACATGCCGAGGCTTTTGTTAATGCCGTGCATGAATTTAGCCCAAAGTATCACCAACAATAATTTAACACTATTCCCGCTATAATTTAGCGGGAATGTCAAAATAGTGTCTACTCATTTTTTTGATATTAGTGATTTCCTGCAAGACCTTCCAATGAAAGTAATTGTAAAGTTGTAACTATACTTACTCTATTTGATGTAGTAGCATAAAAAGTCAATTCGACAAATAGCACAAAACCAATAAAGTATAATGGAAATACTCATCGCAGACGATCATGATCTTTATCGATTTGGTATCTGCCAACTAATAAAAGATATTGATGCCAATTTCACTATTTTTGAAGCCAGTAACCACCATCAAGCAATCGAATTAATAGAAAAAAACCCAAACCTCGATTTAGTCTTATATGATCTAACCATGCCCGGTATGAAAGGAATCGATGCTGTGCAACTCATCCTAAAAAAATACCCTTCGATACCCATTGCAATACTGAGTGCCTCCGAAAACCCCTTTGAAATCCAAAAAATAATGGATTTAGGCGCAATGGGATTTATACCAAAATCGGCTTCCAATAACACCATCACAGCAGCAATCCAAGTGGTATTATCCGGTAATTATTTTAAACCAACAATTCCAGACTTGGGCTCTATAAATGAACTAACCTCGCGCCAACTTGAAATATTACATAAATTAAAAGAAGGCAAATCAAATAAAATAATTGGCGCCGAACTCAATATAAGCGACACCACGGTCAAAGCGCATTTACACACTATTTTTCAAATTCTTGATGTTCACAATCGAACCCAAGCCGCCAACATGGTTAACGAGCTTGAAACAACTGGCTCATAACCAAAACAAATTAACGACAGCGTGCTTTTGATTTAAATATATTAGTATATTTTTTCTTCTTACCACCCGGACAAACACAACCGCGCCATTTTTTGGTTGTCTTAAATTTACCACCAGGACACGTTGCTTTGCCGCCTACCTTGCACATGCCATACATATTTCCGAGACCCCAGCGTTTTTTACCTTTACCACCCGGACATTTACAATTGCGGTATTTTCCGGTTGTGCTGAATTTTCCTTTTGGACAAGTCCTTTTATTGATCTCGCCACCGCACATGCCATAGATCTTTCCGATACCCCAGCGTTTTTTTGCTGTACCTCCGGCGCATTTACAATTACGATATCTCTCTGTGGTGCTAAATTTTCCTTTTGGACAAGTCGCTATTCCAGCAGCACCTTTACATTGGGCTTGTATATTACCGATACCACTGTAAATCTTTCCGCCACCACCATGACAACGACAACCGCGGAATTGACCGTCAGTATAAAAAATGCCAGTCGGGCAATCAACCAAACCTTTGCAATAAGCCGTTGACTTTGTAAATTTTTCTGTATAAACCTTACGTGTATTCAATGGACACTTACAGTTATTTAGATTGCCGGTTGTGCTGAATTTTCCGGGTGGGCATAAGCCCATATATTGACATTTTTTTCTGCCTTTTTTAAATGAAGAAGCACCTCCAACAACCACTGCAGAATAATACACCTTAGCAGCAGTTCGACAGGCAGCAAAAGATAAACCGGCTGAGGCCAACAAAACCCAATCCAAATTTGAACAAATATTATTCATCTCACGCATAAAATCGCCATCACAGCGTGACTTATTATAGCGATAGGTGGCATAACCAAAGCGATAACAATAATCATGAGTACTACAGGCACCTTGAAACTTTGCATCATAAGGATTTTTGATTGGCGCAGAACATTTGATGGGTTTACTGGAGCCGCAAATTCGATCTCGCACTGTTGCATAAGATGCCTGAACAGTATTACAAAAGGCCAAATTTATTTCTAATTTATCATTTACCCGGACATCAAGAGTGCCTAACGTAAAAAATAACATTAAAAATATAATTTTTTTCATTAAATTTATTTTCCCCATTTGTTAATAACAAATCCACCGTTAAACTATTACGATCAAGTGTATTACAAATAAAAAATAGATAAATACAGCATCAGTATGAAGTTGCTTACAACTTTTGTTGTAACACTATAAAACCGTACCCATAACAAACCCAATACTATTGCCAGTAATGGCATCTGAATCAGAGTTATTTGGTTTATAATCAATAACAGTATATTTAATACCAAAGTATGATGATTCATCCTGCTGATTATCCACTTCAAAAACAAAACCCAATGTATTTTTATATTCTGAATTAGTAATATTGTTTTTCTGGACGTAGCCCCCAGATAATTTAGGATTAAGCTGATAGCTCAAACCTGCCCCAAACGCCCACTTATCAACTCGAATAAACGGCATGAATTCAACAGGAAAGCGTGACCAAGTGACATCACCTCTATCACCAAAACCAAATGTCGATTTTATTCCAGCCGTTGCTCTAAGGTAAAGATCGTGCTTCAAATAAATATGAGTCCCAACAGAAAATGTAAATCGTTCACCCGAATTAAGTTTAAACTCAGATGACTTGGCTGAACCGGTAACAGCCAATTCCTCACCACCATAATGATAACCAAATTCAAAAATTAAATTGCTAGCCTGACTTGCTGATACAAATAACAATAGCATTAATGAAAAAATCCATTTTACTTTATTTTTTTTATATTTCATTTGTCTCTCCTAATTAAAACCAACTACTAAATTATAGTATTAGCATAATAGCCAAATAAAAAATTATTGTAATAATTTATTTTTTAAAAACCATAATCTATAACTTTTCACTCTTATATATGAATATAAAAAAATAATTTATAAATTTGAATTAATTTATAAATTATTGTATATCTTAAATAAGAGATTAAAACTGGAGTAAAGTGTGCGCCATACATTATTAATACTATTAATTACAACATCATTAATATCTTGCAGTGCGTTTTCGAGAAACGGTAACAAAAACACTGTCTCTTTTAAGGACGTGATTTCGGCATGTTCGGGAGAACATCGAATAAAAACAGAATTAAATTTTATAATAAACTTTAAAGAAGGAATAAGTTTAGGATATAGCTTTGATGAAGCGAAAAAAAATGCCATTCAATCACTAATGTCAAAAATACCCGAAAAAGATCGAATATACGCCCTAGAAAAATATTATCAATGTATTGATTTTACAACGATTGCCACCAAAGCAGAAAAAATTAAAATATGGAACTACTATGAATTTAATGGCAGCTGCCGTAATGCCCGCCAATATCAAATTAAAGGCAATGACGTATTCAACACAAACATGAAAAATGCATTTAAAACTGGTGATATACCTGAATATGCACGATTACTGCAATGCAACGTAAAAACAAAATCAATTCGAACAAGTAGTATCAGTATTTTTTTTGATTGCAAGAATATGAAATCTGGTAAGTTTTTATCTTTTACCAACGACACTATCTTATGTGACACCATTGAATATTAAATAAAAAAGGAAAGTACCATGCGAAATATTATTGTATTATTTATTTTTTTTCTATCATCGTGCTCAACCAACCAAAGACCAACATATACAAACAATGATGAAAGAAAGCGATTTATTGACGTAGTTTCATCTTGTGTTGGAGGAACTAATTCTGAAGTAGGTTATAAAATAATAGCGAAATATGACACCAAAATTAAACTTGGTTTTTCAAAGTCTCAAGCTCAGTCCTATGCATTACAAAATTTTTTAACTTTATTCAATGAAAGTGACCGACTTGAAGCCTATGACAGAGTTACTCGTTGCTTTAAAAACTCAAAAACAGCCTACTAAAATCATTAACTACAACTAAAGTTGTATACAAAATCAAACTTTAGACAGAATTATTTTTTTAACATCGGGAATATACTTAGCATCAAATATAACTAAAAGATAAAAGTACTTATTATGATGAAAAAATCAACAATAAAATTTATACTTATCATCAGTATATTACTATTCCCTCCGACTTTATTCGCAAAAGATATATGGTTTGGTACTGCACCTTTTTGCAAAACAAAACCATCAGATTGTGCGAAACGTGGCATGATATACATAAAATCAAATAAACGCGGTGACGGAAAAAAATGCTTAACAGGGAGAAAAGTGTTGTGCCGACAAAAAACGGTAGCTCCAGAACCTCGCGTTCCTGGACAAAAATGGTTTGGCTCAGCACCTTTTTGCGGAGGAAAAAAATCAGACTGTAGTAAACGTGGCATGACCTTTGTTCGCTACAGTAAAAGAGGTAATGGCAAATCTTGTGTTTCTGGTCGCAAGGTGTTGTGTAAACCGGCTAATCAAAGAAAAGGCAAGTATCAAAAATGGTTAGGCACTGCGCCAATATGCAAAACTAAACCATCAGACTGTAGTAAATACGGCATGAAATATCTCCGTTCTAATAAAAGAGGAAATGGTAAAAAATGTTTTACCGGAACAAAAGTTTTATGTGAAGGTGATAAAAATGCGCCATCGATCAAATGGATAGGCACTTCACCAATATGCAAAGGAAAAGCTTCCGATTGTGAATCATTTGATATGGATTATATCGGCAAAAGCCGAAGCGGTATTGGAAAAAGATGTTTGTCGGGCTTTAAAGTTAAATGTAGGGCTCGTAATATCAGAAAATACAATAGCCGAGGTGCAAATGCCAGCCAGCTATATATACTTGATGCTAATATATTTTCACGTCCATTTATCGCGGGACACGATGGCCAAAAAGAACGAATGGCCCACATACCTCGAAAATTTTCTGAGATAGCCAATGGTAAAGTTGATGTTATTGTTTTTGAAGAAAATTTTCAAAAAAGTAAACGCTTTCAAAAAGAACTACGCCAAGCGGGCTTTAAGTATTTTTCAACTCGATTAAAGCCCCGAGCACCCATTAAAGGTATCTCAGATGGCGGGGTATTGATTGTTTCCCGATGGCCAATCGTTAACCAAGATAAGCATGTTTATGTCGCTTGTAACCGTAAATTTGAAGATTGCCTTGCCGCTAAAGGTGTAATTTATGCAAAAATAAAAAAAACGATTAAAGGAAAAGTGCGCTACTACCATATATTCGGAACACATTTTCAAGCATGGAACACTCAAAAAGATAAGAAAGCCAGACTAAAGCAAGCGAAGGAATTGCGCAAGTTTATAAAAAGAATGCGTATCCCCACTAATCAGGCAGTCATTATTGCTGGCGATTTTAATACTGATTTAATTAATAACCGAACTGAAAGTAATAAAATATTACAAACGTTAAACGTCACCTTGCCACGCTTTGCTAATAATAATAGAGCCAGCAGTGAACCACAATCAAATCAATTAGTAGGATCTGACGGTTCATCAAAAAAATGTTCTAAAAAATATAAACGTACAAAAAAATGCGTTTGTTGCAAAAACCAATTTCTCGATTACATTACTTATTCCAAAAATAATTTAAAACCCATATCCAGTTCGATAAAAATACTCAAAATAAAAACAAAGATTCCGTTTTCTGTATGTATGTCTGCAAAATTACAACCAAACTACGTTAGTGCTAACTCACCATTTTGTGGCCGCACTTGGAAAATTCGAGATTTAGCCGACCATTATCCGGTACTCGGTGTATTCAAATTTAAATAACACATTTATGGTTGACGTAATACTGAATTTATACTGGCACGTAGTTTTGGCACGCTAACAGGTTTATGAAGCAATATATAACCTTCATTTTTGGCCTCTTGCAACCTATCTGCACCAGTATCACCAGTGATGATAATAGCGGGAATGTTTATATTGTAGTTTTTTTGTAATTCTTTAATTGCCTGTCCACCGGTTTTATTTTCTCTTAATCGATAATCGGCAATGATTATCTTTGGTATACTCGTGCATTTTTTTAATATCACCGATGCATTTTCTCCTGTTACAACATTACATCCCCATTTCGTCAATAACAGTTCCATTGTTTGGCAAATATCCTCATCATCATCGATAACAACAACATTAACATCCCTTAAATTGCTAATTTTTGGCGGTGCATTATTGCTTTTGATTTTAGATTCATCACCAATAGGTATACTAAGTATTACTTGTGTACCAATACCAACATCCGATTTAAAATCCATATCTAATTTTAATAAATTAACAAGACGTTTAACAATAGATAGACCTAAGCCAATACCTTTAGTCCTATCCCGTTCGGGGTTGCTTATTTGATAATATTCATTGAATATTTTACTTTTTTCTGAGTTAGATATACCTATCCCAGTATCCGTAATTTTAAGTTTTATAACATCATTAACAACCTCGGTTAATATACTCACTGTGCCTTTACTGGTATAGCGAATAGCGTTATTTACTAAATTTCGAATAATTGATTCTAACAAAATAGGATCACTATAAATTGTAAGTTTGCATTCATCATAATGAATGTTAATTTCTTTATCATTTGCAATTGGTAAATTTTCATTAACGACTAATTTTATAATATAATCGATTCGATAATGTTGGCTCAGCGGAATAATAATTCCTGCATCGAGTTTTGAAATATCCAACAATGATCCAAACATACCATCCATTGCTGTCACCGATTTTTTCATTACATCAATGATAGCCTGACAACTGGCATCTAATTTTAAATTATCAAGTAAACCTGCCGATAGCGACAAAGTATTTAAGGGTTGACGTAAATCATGGCTTGCTGCTGCAAGAAATCGTGATTTTTCAAGATTAGCTTCTTCTGCTAATTCTTTTTTATGTTGCAATTCAAACCGAAGTTTTAATAGCTCGTTATATACTTTACCATTTCCTCTTGAAATCATTAAAAAAATAAAAATGAATAATATATCGATGGTGCCAATGGATATAGCAAGGTACGGCGTTCCATAAAAAAATGCCACTACAGAAAAAGGCAGTAATGCAAAAATCATAAAAACATAAAATGCGGGCATATATGATACAGACGAATTCATTACCGATATTGTATAAGCAAATACCACAGCACCGACTGTTATTGAATATGCTTCAGACTGAGACAGCAAAATGATTAAGGATGATAGCCCAAAATAAATACCCGTGATAGCCGCGTTATAAAAAAATACTTTTCCCCAAAATCTAGAAAAATTAGCATCATTTTTGTGTTTTTGGTATAAATAATGGCTAAACGATCGTATTGTAAAAACGATGGCTCCGATAGACAGCCAGTAAACGATATAACGAATATCAATTATTTTGGAGCTGATATACGCAATGACCAATGAAGTGACTGTAAATGAGGCAAATCTCACATGAAAATCTTCATATAAATACTGAATTTTCTTTTGCAGCATTTGTTGGTTTACTAATGATTTATCAGCCAACTAGCACCCCTCTATTCTCAAATTTTAGTTACTCTTATTTTTTATCGCGGTCATCCAACGAAAGTATACTTTTTATTATTAATACCTACAATAATAAACCTGACATCCCATCACCCAATATTTCATCAATACATATTTTATTCTACAATTTCAACAGCAATGATTTTTGGATCAGCAACAAAGTTAATTATTTAATTACCTTATTATTTGTAGAGAAACAGCTACTATTACCGAATTCACAAGATATCAGCACCAGACTAAACTAATAAAAATTAAATCACCAACTGCTCACGAATTATTTATCGAATACAAAAAGCTACCTTAGGTTAGTCTATACATACAACTTGTGGTGGTGTAGTATAAATTCATTATCACACCTAATATTTTTTATATGGACATTTTAATCGCAGACGATCACGAATTATATCGAGATGCTATATCATTTTTAATTAATGATAATAATAATGGATACCATATTCATGAAGTGTGTAATCATCAGCAAGCATTTAACTATATATCAAAAAACTCTAATTTAAATTTAATTTTATACGATTTAAATATGCCAGGAATGAACGGGCTTGAAGCAGTTCAACTTATTATTAACAATTTTCCACAAATTCCTATCGCTATTATTAGTGCCTCCGATAACGCTACTGAGATGCACAACATTATGAATATTGGGGCAAAAGGATTCATTCCAAAATCAGCATCAAACACAACGATTCTCGCTGCCATCAATGTTATCATTTCTGGAAATTATTTTATTCCAGATTTACCTAATATGGGTATGATTGAAAAGTTAACGAATCGCCAATTAGAAATTTTACATCAATTAAAAGATGGCAACTCCAATAAAGAAATTGCTCGGAATTTGGGTATATCAGATACTACAGTAAAAGCGCATTTACACAGTATTTATCAAGTACTCGGCGTTAGTAATAGAACGCAAGCGGCTAACACTATTTAAGCCATAGTTAACAATTGCGTGTAACCGTTTTTTTTATAAACGCCAATATTTGTTTCGTTTTAACGGGTTTATGCAATAAATCATAACCACTGGCTTTTGCTTCTCGTAGTCGTTCTGGCGCAGTATCTCCAGTTATAATCAAAGCCGGTATATCAAAACCAAGCACTGTACGAATAGCATTGATAGCGCCAACTCCTGTTTTGTCTTCACGTAATCTATAATCCGTTATAATCACTTGAGGTGTAAATTTTTTTTCTTTAATTTTCTTTATGGCTTCTTTTTCTGACGTCGCGGCTAATACATTACAGCCCCACTCGGTTAACGCTTCTGACATTGCTTCTAAAATTTGTATTTCATCTTCGATACAAACCACCGAAATGCCTTCAACCGATATATTTTTTTCTATTTGGAATTCTACATTACTTTGCAATACTTTATTAACATCCCCAATCGGAATTATAATTGTAAATTTTGAACCTTTACCTAACTTTGATTCAATTTCAATTTTGTGACTTAATAAACCGGATAATCTTTTCACTATTGCTAAACCTAAGCCAAAGCCTTTAACTCGATCTCGCTCTGGATTTCCTATTTGATGAAACTCATGAAATATTTTTTCTTGTTTATCTTGGGCAATTCCTATTCCCGTATCTTTAATTGTCACTCTCAATTCACTTTTATTCGTTTTTAATAGCAATATAGTGACTTCGCCTTGCTCTGTGTATCGAATAGCATTACTAATCAAATTTCTTATAATTAACGCCACTAATGAAGCATCACTATAAATTACAATATTAGTTGGAGTGTAATTCAAGATTAAGCCTTTTTCATTAGCTTGAGCGCTAAACTCTAAAACTAATCTATTTAAAATATTATGCAAATAAAAATGTTTTAAGTTTTTTTCAACTACACCGGCATCAAGCTTGGATACATCAAGTAATATATTTAATAGATCACGCAACACATCGAGTGACAATGTTACTTTACTAAATAATTTTTTTTGAGTATCGTTTTCAAGTTTATTTTCTAATAAATTAGTAAATATCTCCATGGCATGCAGGGGTTGTCGTAAATCATGGCTCGCAGCAGCAAGAAATTTTGATTTGGATAAATTTGCCTCTTCTGCTAATTCCTTTTGCTTTAAAAATTGTTGCGACAAATCTGAAATTTCAAATTGCAGCTCAATCGTTTCGAGAACCGATCTAAATATATTTTGTGAATAGCTGATAACTGATCCTAAATAAAGCAATAATAATATTGCTATACCGATATTTTGTATATCACCTTCCATAAAAAAACGTAACGCAGCTAATGATAAAACCGGAATAGCTAATAAATAGGAACTCATAACCCAATAAGCATTCATCACCATTGCACCAGCAGAATAACCAAGAATGACGGTTATTAAAAATGCCTGTATCCCGACAGAATCTGGTGAAAAAAACAAAAAAACGGCTATACCATTGAGCAACCCCATAGCCAATGAATTTAAAGCGTAGTAATTTCCCCACTGTTGGGGATTACTTAGCAAGCAGCGTTTTTTCTTGTAATTACGATAGAGCAGATAATCGATTAAGCAAAAAAGGATATTAAACGCGGTCCAAATTGATAACACTACATGATTTGCTGACGACCACAATACCACATATATAAACACTGGCATTGTAGATTGAGCCAACATAGTCGTTGGTAGGTTTTGATAAAGATAATCAACGGCTTTATCATAAACTCTTTTATCAAGCGGAACATTTTTTTTGGTCTGGATATGTTCTTTCACTGGATATCATCCTAAAATCAACAAATACTTAATTTGTTTATCAAACACCTATAAGACGATATATGAATTTTTTTAGTTTAATTTACTCACAGTAATATCATCGACGAATATAGTACCTGTCGCAGCAGTATTATAATTGAGTAAATCCACAGCAATACCACCACTAATATTTTGTAAACCAGAAATAGACGATGTAATAAAATTTATATTCCAAGCAGCAGGTTCAGTGTTTGAAGCTAACCACACTTTAGCGCG
>VAPL010421209.1_pt1 | contig 17673 bp, 15 predicted proteins | sample 3395061 | NCBI WGS metagenome assembly VAPL01 (sample SAMN08290444, study PRJNA428436) | hydrothermal vent metagenome | isolation source: Deep-sea hydrothermal vent chimney 2 | place: Pacific Ocean: Juan De Fuca Ridge | depth 2182 m m | reverse complement strand
TTTTTTAAATAACTAATAATCAATATTTTAAATGTGAAATGAAAGTTTTAATGTCTCCTTGAGCGCAGTCGAAAGGTTTTTAAATAGTTCTCGACTGCGCTCGAACAGACAAAGTGCTAATAATCAATATTTTGCATTATTAACTACATTTCTTACATCGAATTCACGTTAACTAACCAAAATCAATAATTTGAAACATCTTACTGATGAAGAATTAATGTTACAAGTATCTAATGGTAAGTTAGATGTTTTAACTGTTCTGTTTGATAGATATCATTTGCGGATTTTCAATTTTTTCAATAAAATGATTCAAAATAAAATGGTCAGTGAAGATCTAACACAAGATGTTTTTTATAAAATAATGAAATATCGAACATCTTATAAAAATGGAAATTTTGCTTCTTGGATCTATACAGTAGCTCGAAATATTTTTTCGACACATTATCAAAAGCAAAAAAAAGAAAGTGCCAATATGCTCAATGAAGATATTTTGAAAGATGACGAAAAATTGGTGACAGAGAATAATAAAGATGAACTATATCATTTGCAGAAAGCCTTGCTTAAACTAAATCATTCTGATAGAGAATTAATTATAATGAATCGATATCAAGAAATAAAATACCAGCAAATAGCTGAAATAATTGGCAGTTCTGAAGGGGCAGTTAAAGTTAAGATGCATAGAGCCTTAAAAAAATTAAAAGAAATTTATTTCCAAAATATATAGATGATGAAATGCGATAAAATTAAAAATAGTATCCTTGATTATATAGAAAAAAACTTATCAGAAAAAAAATCTGCCGAGTTTGTAAATCACATGAATACCTGTGAGAATTGCAAAACTGAATTAAAAGTAATGCAAGAATTGTTGTCCATAATCCCTAATGATATTATAGAGCATCCCAGTGAAAACCTACGCAATAATTTTGAGAAAATGCTATCAGAAGAAAAGAAAAATCTGAAGATAAAAGTTGTGAAACTACAACCCAAAATTTATTGGAAATCCTATTTCCGTGTAGCAGCAAGTATTGTTTTGATTATAAGTGCCTTCTTTTTAGGAAAATATCAAACAGAGACTCCCAATAATGATATTGCAACTTCATCACAACAAAAAGTAAAAGATGAAAAATTATTATTAGCATTGATTGAAAATCAATCTGCAAGTAAACGAATACTAGCTGTTAGCTACTCAGAAAAATTTACTAATACTGATATAGAAATAATTCAAGCCTTAATCAACCGATTGTTTTATGATAAAAACACCAATGTGCGATTGTCTGCAGCCGAAGCTCTTTCAAAATTTTCATCATTAGAAATAGTGAAATCTGCTTTAATTAAATCGTTAGAAACTGAAAAAGATTCAAGTATACAAATAGAATTAATTCAAATTTTAGTTAAAATTCAAGAAAAAAGAGCGCTTAAACCAATGAAAAAATTATTGAATAACAAAGATGTTCCAAATTATGTAAAACAAGAACTACAGTATAGTATATCAAACTTATTGTAATAAAAATATTTTAGAAATTATGAAAAAAATTATTATACTATTATTTATCTCATGTGCTATAAATGCGCAAAGTAAAAAGGAATACAAACATTCTTTAGAGGGCGTGAAAAAAGTACAAATTGAAACCGATACTTCGGCTAAAATTATCGCTGGAAATACCAAAGAATTGATTATAAAAAATTTATACCCTTGTGAAATAGGAGATTGTGATGATTATAATGAAACTCGTAATGATAAAGCCAAAGGACTCACTGCAATATACCCTGATGGTAAAGATAATACCGGAGGGTTCGGTTTGTCAATTAAACTTGAAGGTGATATTCTAATTGTTAGAGATTTAAAATCACACTTTCAACGTAAAGGAATTACAATTACACTTCCTAAAAGTATGAATGTATCTATTGATTGTGGGAATTTAGGAAATCTAACTCTAGAAGGTTTTTCGTCTGAAATAGAGGCAGATACAAATGTAGGAAGTATTAATATGAAAAACATTACAGGACCAATTACTGCTCATACTAATGTTGGGGCAATTAATATTGATTTTATTACTGTGAGTCAATCTTCACCCATAACTATAAGCTCAAATGTAAGTGAAATAGATATAAGTATTCCTGCAAACACCAATGCTAGTTTAGAATTAAAAACTATGGGTACTATATACACAAACTTTAATTTACGAGCTCCATCAAAAAAAGGATTAAAAAATGTTGGAGGAACTAAAAAAATAATGGACAATTTAAATAAAGGTGGTGTAAAAATTACGCTTCGTTCTAGTATGGGCAACATTTATTTAAGAAAAAAAGAATAGCCATTAAATTACTAAAAATGAAAAAATTACTCTTATTCATAGGATTACTATTGACCTTTAGTAGCCTAAACGCTCAAAAAAAAGTTGTGAAAACATTTAAAAGCTCTAATCTCGAAGATGTATTTGTACATCTGAAATTCGCTAATAATATTGTTGTAAAAAACTGGGATAAAAATGAAGTCTCTATAGAGGCAGAAGTAAATATCAATCAAAATAAAGGTAATGATTATTATAGCTTGAAAGGTGAAGATATTGGAGGTACATTAACTGTGAAATCAGATTATGAATCCTTTTTTAAAGAGCATCAAAATAATTTTAGAAAAAATAATAATGATTGTAAAAGTTATAAATACTGCACTTGTAATAATAGTATTGTTATAAATTATGTGTTAAATATTCCAAGAAATATGAAGCTAAAAATAAAAAGTATTTCTGGAGATGTTAAGACGACTGCTTATATTGGAGACTTAACACTCGATTTAATTAGTGGCAATATTGACGTAAAAAAACATTCTGAAAATATGCATTTAAAAACCATTAGTGGTGATATAGATGTTTATGTTTCTGACGCAACTTTTAATGCCAAAACATTAACAGGTGGTATATATTCTGATCTAGATATTGACTTTGGTAAAGGTAACAAGAAATCATTTGGTCAAAGAGTTTCAGGAACAGTAAAAAAAGGAAATGCCTATTTAAAACTTGAAACTATAAGCGGAGATATTTTCTTGAGAAAGATTTGAAGTATAACCCGAATAAATTTGTTCGGGTTTTTTATTTGCCCTTTTTGATTCTTTTTGATTGATATACTTCAGCGATATTAGGATTATTTGTTGCTTTTTCTAATAAAACTAGCTCATCATTTTTAGCAACATAGCCTGTTTCTAATATTTTGAAATAAATACCACTTTTAGTAGAATTCCAAAACTGTTTGATGATTTTCGGATTGTTAAATCTGATACCCAATTTATAGCAAGGCTGCCTAGGTTTTGTAACTTCTATTTTGGCTTCACCCAACTGATAAATACTGCCTACATGTATCTTGGTTTCGTCTAAGTTGGTAATTGTTAAATTTTCACCAAACATACCATAATTCCAATTGAGGTCAGGATATAATTCTTTCCAATATTCATAATAATTCTCGCTATAGCCATAAACTGCTTGCTCTATACCTCCGTGATATTTTCTATCGACTGCATTGTCGTTTTGCACATCTTCTGTACCTAAAAAGATAGGAGACTCTACAGGAAACTTATAGATTCCTGTTTCAATGGTTTTATTTCGCCATTGTACTTGTTTTCTTTCTCCTAGATTTACGGATATTACTTTCATGTGTCTATATTTATTGATTTTTAAAGGTCATCCCGATAGCTATCGGGATGGGAAGGATTTAGGATGGGCTTAATTTATCAGCTATTTTCCTATCATTAGATAAACGTGGTATTTTGTTTTGTCCACCCAACTTACCAACAGATTTCATATAATTTTGGAATCCTCCTTTTTTAATTTTTGTAATAACAAGTGGTTTTAAAATTTTCCCATCTATTAAATCAAAATAATAGGAATTTTGCTGTTGCATAACAGCATCCATTTTAATGGAAAAATCACCCATGTTCTCTGGTGCAGTTTCAAACTCAATAAACCATTCATGATAGGGCAATCCGTTTTCAGGATTGGTTTGTGGAGCTACCGTAAACTCATTTACAGCAATATCTGTTCCTTCAACTGTTTCCTTTAATGCATGTTCTACTTCTTTTGCAATAACATGCTCACCAAAAGCCGAAATAAAATGTTTAATTCTACCTGTAACTATAATTCTGTGAGGTTTTAATGAAGTAAATTCTACAGTATCACCAATATTATATGCCCATAATCCTGCATTTGTAGAAATTATCAGTACATAATTAACGCCTAATTCAACATCAGCTATTGAAATTCTATTTGGATTTTCATCATAAAACTCGTCTGCTTTGATAAACTCATAAAAAATACCTCCATTTAATAGTAAGAGCATTCCTTTTTCATCTTGTTTATCCTGAAAAGCAAAAAAACCTTCAGAAGCCGGGAATAATTCTATGGAGTCTACTTTTTTTCCGATCAATTTTTCAAACTTATTCCGATATGGTTCATAATTTACACCTCCATAAACGAATAAATTAAAATTCGGAAAGATCTCATTGATAGTTTTTCCTGTTTTTGCCGTCAATTTTTCAAAATACATTTGCACCCAAGAAGGAATTCCGCTAATAAGCGTCATATCTTCTTTTAGCGTTTCTTCAACAATGGCATCTACTTTGGTTTCCCAATCATCAATACAATTGGTTTCCCAGCTTGGCATTCTGTTCTTTTGTAAATAACCCGGTACATAATGAGCAACAATGCCTGATAATCTTCCTGTTTTAATTCCGTTTTTCTCATCAATAACCGGGCTTCCTTGTAAAAAGATAAGTTTGCCATTTACAAAATCCGCATTACCGGTTTCAGCAATATACATCAGCAATGCATTACGTGCTGCTTTAATGTGATACGGCATAGAAGCTTTTGTTAAGGGAATATATTTAGCACCGGAAGTAGTACCTGAAGTTTTAGCAAAATACAGAGGTTTTCCTTTCCAAAGTACATCTGATTTCCCTTCTAATATTTGTTCTACATAGGGTTTTAATGCCTCATAATCTCTCACCGGAACTTGTTCTTTAAAATCCTGATAAGAGAAGATAGCGCTAAAATTATGATCTTTACCAAAAGAGGTATGTTTAGCTTGTGTTATTAATTTTTTAAAAACTTTTTGTTGTGTTTTTTCAGGCTGGTTTGCCCATTTATAGATTCGTTTCTGAATTCGCCTGGCAATAGGTACAGCAAAAATGGATTTAATGCCCATTACTTAAAGTCTATATAATTCAACGGATTTACAGGGTAACCATCATTCCATAATTCAAAATGTAAATGAGGTCCGGTAGATAATGCTCCCGTTGAACCTGCATTGGCAATAGCTTCGCCAGATTTTACCAGATCACCTTGCTCTTTGTGTATAGAAGCATTGTGCTTATAAACAGACAAAAAACCTTTGGTGTGTTCTAAAATAATTACAAATCCTGTTTCTGCGGTAAAACCGGTAAATATAACAGTTCCGTCAGCAACAGCCTTAACAGGTGTATCTTTTTGTACTGCTATATCTATAGCATAATGCTTTTCTTTGGGATTATAAATATCTGTTATCTTTCCTGAAATAGGTGCAAAGAAAACGATGTCTGTTTTTTTGATTGCTTTTTCAAAAACACTGTACCGCTCTTCCCTCTCAACATGTTCTCTAAAAGTTGAATCAATTGGTGTTATAGCTAAGTCAGCATCTTCAATACGCAACTGTTCAGCAATAGAGTCTTTATTAATAATTGTGCTTTTGATTTTACCCGTTAATACCTGTTGTATATTTTGGATATATACATCATTAACCGTCAATTGTTGTTGTAATGAATCTACTTTATATACCAAGTCTGAAGCTCTTTTTTTCAACGCTGAAGAAGAATATCCCGGTATATACTCACGTAAAGGTGTAAATGCCATGATCATCGCAGTAAGACCTACCAATAAAATAGAAATTACGCCTCCTAAAACAATAACATTTAAACGATTTAATTTAAACGAGAAACGTTCTTCAAAAGTATCTTCATTCAAGACTACAAAGCGATACTTAAATGTCAATTTTTCTTTAAGCTTATTTGTATTTGTTTTCTTTTTTGCCATGTAATACCAATTTGGGTATAAATAGTGCTTGGTCGGAAACATTGCAAAATTAAAAAAGTTTCTTTTTGCAATCTTTGTATTTATTTTTAATCGCTTGATGCTAAGGCATCACCTCATAAAAAGTAAATGCAAATCTCAACAAAAATAAATCTTTTTATAAAATTAGTCTGTTTCCGACCAGTCACTAAATAGTCTTCTAAGAAAACAAATATACAACGGAATTTTGAGTTTAGGATTATATATAGATCCTATAGGAAAGTTAGCTTTTATAAAAATTCATTTCATCAATATACTTCCAAACATTACATGGCAACAATGCATGGATATTTTTTTTATCTGCAATAGATCTTCTGATAAAAGTTGACGAAACTTCCATAATAGGAGCATCTATTTTGTGAATTTTCGGGTGATTATCAAATTGTGTTATCATTCTTTCATCTTCAATAACTCTTGGATACACATAAATATCATGGCGTTCTAAAATAACTTCATAATTTTTCCATTTATGGAAAGATCTTAAATTATCCGATCCCATGATCAAACTGAAATTGTGTTGAGGATATTTTTCAGAAATATGCGCTAGCGTATTTACCGTATAGTTAGGCTGAGGAAGCTTAAATTCAATATTTGAAGGTTTTAATTTTGGATATTCTTCGGTAGCAATTTGTACTAATTGAAACCTATGATTATCTGCTAATAAAGAGGCTTTTTTCTTAAATGGGCTATGAGGTGTAACAACCATCCACACTTCGTCTAGATCAGAAAATTCAACAAGATGATTGGCAATTGCCATATGCCCGATATGAATAGGGTTAAATGTGCCAAAATACAAACCTATTTTTTTCATTTTTAGACTTTAGACCGCTTCGCTTTTAGATGTTAGACTATAGATTAACTCATTTTTTATTTGAGCTTTCAACTTCTTTTTTCTCTTTTCTTTTTTCTCTTTTCTGTATCAACTCCAACAAATTCCGCAACAAGACTTTCGGCTTCTTTCAACGCAATCTCTAAATCGTGATTTTTAATGACCTTATCAAACTGAGGTGCTGTTGCTAATTCAACTGAAGCTTTAGCTATACGCATATTGATTTTGTCTTCACTCTCTGTTTTCCGTTTTTTTAGTCTAATTTTTAACTCATCTACACTAGGTGGTTTTACAAAAACAGCTAAGGTTTCTTCGGGGAATTTCTTTTTAATTCGCAGTCCGCCAACTACATCAATATCAAAAATAACATGCTTTCCTTTTGCCCAAATGCGTTCTACTTCACTTTTTAATGTTCCATAAAAACAGTCTCTATACACTTCTTCCCACTCTAAAAAATCTTCATTTCTTATTTTGGTTTTAAACTCTTTAGTTGATAGGTAATAGTAATCTTTTCCTTCAACTTCTTCACCTCTTCTCTCTCTTGATGTTGCAGAAACAGAAAACTCTAAATTAAGATAATCTAAGCCTAATAAATGCCTAACAATTGTCGTCTTGCCTGATCCTGATGGTGCCGAAAAAACCAAGAGTTTACCCTTTTTTTTATATGAATTTCTTTCAGATTTCATTCTTTTCTAATACTACTGAATAAATACTCATTAGTCTTTTTTAATATGTGAGTGGAATTATTATCATTCTGATTAAAAGCAAATTACGATACTTTTAATTATTTTTCATACTGAATAGTATGTTATTTTGTATATCTTTTATTATTAATAAGTTGTAATTTATCAGAAGCTGAACTGAATTCAGCTTTCTGTAACTATAAATAGTTACAGAACATTTAATAATTGCTCTTTTATTTTTTCTAACTCATCTTTCATTTGCACAACTACCTTTTGCATGGGTGCAAAATTAGATTTTGAGCCGGTTGTATTAATTTCTCTACCTATTTCTTGAGAAATAAATCCTAATTTTTTTCCATTAGACACCTCACTCTTTAATTCTTGTAAAAAGTAGTCAAGATGATTACTTAATCGCACTTTTTCTTCAGTGATGTCTAACTTTTCTAAATAATAGACCAATTCTTGCTCAAATCTGTTTTCATCAACAGTTTGTTTTAATTCTAAGATTGCTTTTTTTAAGCGTTCTCGTACATTTATCAATCGTTCTTCGTCTAAATTTGCCACATCTACTGATAATTGCTGAATAGTTTGTATTCGATTGGTAAAATCTTGTTTTAACACGTTTCCTTCGTCGGCTCTAAACTTTATCACTTTCACAATAGCTTCACCAATGGTTTCCTCTATTTCTGTCCATTGGTCTTCGTCTAATTGTTCTCGTTCAGTTTTCAAAGCATCCGGTAAGCGCATAGCTATCTCTAATGTATTTTCCGGTGGTGTAACGGCAATTGCTCTTAATTGGTCAATATAATTATTGACAACTTCTTTATTTATAACTGAGGTTGTTTCACTTCCTGTACTCTCAACAAAGATTGAGAAATCTATTTTTCCTCTTACTAATTGTCTTGATAGTTTGCTTCTTATTTCTAACTCTTTTTCTTTATAAAATGAAGGAACTCTAACATTTAAGTCTAAATTTTTACTGTTTAATGTTTTAATTTCTACAGTAACTTTCTTTTGAGGAAGTTCAACTATTGCCTTGCCGTAACCGGTCATAGATTGTATCATATACTTTAGATAAAAATTAGGCTAATTTAAGGAAATTATAACAATGTTCTTGCTAGAAAACTTAGGAAGCTTCAATTTGCTTTGGAGTATTGCTTTTAGTCACGAAATACACTCCTGAAAAAATCAATAGTGTCGCTAATATTTGTACTATATTTAAGGAGTCGCTTTTAGTAAATAGTGCATACATTGAAGCTAATACCGGCTGTAGGTATATAAAAATACTAAGTGTTGTAGGTTTTAGCTTTGTTAACGCAAAAATATTAAAGAGATAGGCGAAAAATGTAGTAAAAACAACTATAAACCCGGCTTTAAAGTAAATATTACTTGACATTTCTTGCCATTGTATTTCTTGAAGTTCTGAAAAACCAAAAGGGAGTACCATAAATATGCCAAATAAGTACATCCATTTTATAAAAGTAAGCGGATTGTATTTATCTGTTAAACGTTTTACAATAATTAAATAAAAACTATAAGAGGTTGCATTAATAAATACTAAAAAATTCCCTAAAAGAACATCTTTACTTGAACCAAATTCTTGTCCGTAAACAATTAAAACAAAAGCTCCTGCCAGTCCTACAAAAATTCCTAATATTTTTAAGAATGTTATTTTTTCCTTTAAAATAATTGTAGAGAGAACCAATACCAATATTGGTGTGGTAAGCATCATTACTGATGCATTTATAGGTGTTGTTAAACTTAATCCTTTAAAAAAAGTGAGCATATTTAATGCTGTTCCAAAAATTGCAGCTAAAAATATTCTAAAAAAGTCTTGTCGTTCAATCTGTTCTTTGGCTACAAATATACCGGCTATCCAAAAAAGAATTGTTGCACCAAAAACCCGTAAAACAATAAATGCATAAGGTTTGATGTATGTCGGCATTACATCTTTGGCTACTGTAAAGCTTATCCCGTAGATCAGTGCAGCTAAGAATGCAAGGATCAATGCAGTATTTCTGGAGTTCATTTTTCAAAAAATAAAAAACGTCTTAACGAGAAAGCATAGCAACATGATTATCTATTATTTAAACAGATTGCCACGTAATTGCTATCGCAATTTCTCGCAAAGACGAATTGTTTATCAATTTGATGAGATCCTGAAACAAGTTCAGGATGATAAATTATTTTGCTTCGTCGTAACGCTTTTCTACTTCGTTCCAGTTAATTACATTAAAAAATGCATTGATATAGTCTGGTCTTCGGTTTTGATAATTTAAATAGTATGCATGTTCCCAAACATCTAAGCCTAAAATAGGTGTGCCACCACAACCAACACCTGGCATTAAAGTATTATCTTGATTAGGAGTAGAACATATTTCTACTTTGCCTCCTTTATGAACACATAACCATGCCCAACCAGAACCGAAACGCGTACCTGCTGCTTTAGAAAATGCGTCTTTAAATGCGTCAAACGAACCATAAGTATCATTAATAGCATCTGCTAAAGCACCTGATAATCTTCCTTTACCTTCCGGATTCATTACTGTCCAAAAAAGACTGTGATTGTAAAAACCGCCACCATTATTTCTAACGGCAGTATTATTCATATCTAAATTGGTCAAAATATCTTCAATAGACTTTCCGTCAAGGTCAGTTCCTGCAATAGCATTGTTAAGATTGTTTGTGTATCCGTTATGATGTTTGGTATGATGTATTTCCATTGTTCTAGCATCTATATGTGGTTCTAACGCATCATAAGCGTAGCCTAATTTTGGTAGTTCAAAAGCCATAATTTATGTTTTTATGTTAAATTTATATTTTTCCCTCCCGATAGTCCCGATAGCTATCGGGATCGGGATTCACGGGAATGTCAATTTATTGTTATCTCAATGTATCCCTTGAGAAGTATTTTTTCAAACCCAAAGGTAATAACTTTGTAATCAAAAGCCTCATAAAAAAGTATAGAAAAAATCTATCAACACATAGAGTTCAACTATTCTAATTTGTTTGGTTATTTAACAGTAAAAAAGTATTGGTAGACCTGTTGTGCATTTTGAGTTAAATAGTTTCCGAAATGTCAGTTCGAGTGATTTTTTGATAAAAAATAGTATCGAGAACTAATTTAATAGGTTATTCTAACAGTTTAGTAACTCTTAATTTTTCCAGTGCTTCTGATGCCATACTAAAACTTACTTGTCTGTCGTCAAAATAGTTCATTAATTCTATTTTTTCTTCTTGAGTTGCACCTAATTGATTCAATATATTCTGTAAATGCATTTTCATATGCCCATGTTGAATTCCGGTTGTTGTCAATGCTTTTAAGGCGGCAAAATTTTGTGCCAACCCGGCAACGGCAACAACTTGCATCAATTCTTTGGCAGATGGTTTCTGTAAGATCTCTAATGATAATTTTGCTAATGGATGTAGTTTTGTCAATCCACCAACGGTACCTAAAGCTAATGGTATTTCTATCCAAAATTTAAAGATCCCATCATTAATTGAGCAATGACTTAAACTTCTATATTGACCATCTTTAGCTGCATAAGCATGCGCTCCGGCTCCAACTGCTCTAAAATCGTTCCCGGTAGCAATTACCACAGCATCAACACCATTCATGATACCTTTATTGTGGGTAACCGCTCTGTAAGGTTCTACTTTTGCAATCTGAACTGCCTGATAAAAATTTTTTGCAAACATCTCAGCATTTTCTCCAAGTTCATCAATCTTACAGCTTACCTCTGCCCTAACCAAACATTCAGGAATATAATTAGACAAAATACTCATTATAATTTCTATCTCTTCTTCCCGATAGCTATCGGGACGAAAAGCTTTTGCAATGCTTTCCAAGCAGGAATTGATAAAATTAGCACCCATACTATCTTTAGTTTCGAACGAAACATGTAGCTGATAATAGTTTGGTAGTTTATCTGTTTTATTCTTTAATTCAATATCTAAAATTCCACCTCCTCGTTTACGCATATTTTTAGTAATGCCTTCTGTAGCTTCAAAGAGCTTTGATTTTATTGAATTAAAATAATTATGCAACTCATTAAAATCACCATTATACATAAAATGTACCTGTCCCGTTTTGATAGTAGAAATAACCTTTGTTTTAAATCCGCCTCGTGTACTCCAAAATTTAGCCGTTAAAGAAGAAGCAGCAACTACAGAGCTTTCTTCGATAGCCATTGGTATTACATACGGTCTCCCATTAATTATAAAATTCGGAGCTATAGCGTAAGGTAGATAAAAATTAGAAATGGTGTTTTCTATAAACTCATCGTGAAGTTGTTGTAACTGTTTATCATCATTCCAATAACCTTTTAGAGTTGTTATTGCTATTTTATTATCAGATAGATAGGTCTTAGCCAACCATTTAATTTTTTCTTCTTTGATTAGTTTTGAAAATCCAACTACGGTTTTGGTCATTTGTTTTGTCGCTTACTATAAAGGGGTTAAAGATACTAATTATTACAGGTTGTGAATTACTGCTAAGAAATAAAAAAGATTTAAGGGCATCTCTATTAATTCATTTGCCCTTAAGACTGCTACACTACAATATAAAAGAACAAGGACTTGGTTGTTATAAGGTATTTAATTCGGATTTTGCTAATGAGCTATCTCAATAATAGAGTATATAACAACCCTTCTCCCGTATTCTCGGGATGCTCAGGGCGATATCATTCTGTATAAATCTTTTACTAGTAAATTTTTCGTTTGCCTTGTCAAAATCTAAAATATCTATTTTTTGGGACGGTTTTTGATGAAATTTCCGTAAACTTGGCAATCTTTTTATTAGTGAAACTCTATTTTTAAAATTGTGGGCTGCAAATTAAAAATAGTTAGTTGAACTAATCCCGTTGTATAACGGGATCTAAATCTAATATTATCTTTTTATAATGAAAAAAGTACTTATTCTATTTATTGCTTTTACAGCAACAGTCACAGCACAAAAAAAGGATATTACTCTTGAAGATATCTGGTCAAACGGAACTTTTAGAACCAATCGTTTAAATTCATTTCATTCAATGAGTATTGGTGATTATTATACTATTCAAAATTTTGATCGAAAAACCGGTAGCACCAGTTTAGATAAATACAGTTATAAAACACTTGAAAAAGTTGAAACGATAGTTGATAGTAAGAGTTTAGATGAAATAAAATCTTTTGAGAGTTACGAATTCAATGAAGATGAAACAAAATTATTATTAGGTGTTGATTCTGAACAAATATATCGTCATTCATCAAAAGGAACTTATTATGTATACAATATAACATCAAAGCATTTACAATTGGTCTCTGAAAATAGCATTCAAGAACCAACTTTTTCTCCTGATGGAAACAAAGTTGCTTTTATGTATGAAAACAATATCTATATTAAAGATCTAAGCTCAGATATTACTGTTCAAGTCACCGTAGATGGTGAGAAAAATAAAATCATCAATGGTATTACTGACTGGGTTTATGAAGAAGAATTTGCTTTTGTAAGAGCTTTTCAATGGAATGGCAACTCAGACAAACTTGCCTTTTTACGTTTTGATGAAACTGAAGTCCCTGAATTTTCAATGGATATTTACGGTAAAGCATTATACCCTACACAACAAGTCTTTAAATATCCTAAAGCCGGTGAAAAAAATGCAGATGTTACCTTACATATGTATAATTTGAGTTCTAGATCTAGTAAACAAATTGATCTAGGTGATAAAGCACAATATTATATTCCTAGAATGGAGTGGACTAATGAGTCGAATACATTATCAGTAACTACCTTAAACCGGCATCAGAACAATCTAAATCTATTATTTGTTGACGGGAATTCTCTGGAAAATCGTCTTATCCTCAATGAAAAAGATACTGCATATATTGATATTACTGATAATTTGACCTTTTTAAAAGATAATAGTTTTATTTGGACAAGTGAAAAAGATGGCTATAATCATATCTATCATTATAATTCATTTGGAAAATTGTTAAATCAAATTACCAAAGGTAATTGGGAAGTAACCAATTACTATGGTTATGATCCCATAACAAAACGTATCTTTTATCAATCAGTTGAAGATGGTTCTACAAATAGAACCATTTATTCCGTTAAGCTAAACGGGGAAAACAAAAAAAGATTGAGTTCAAATACAGGAACTAACCGCGCAGCCTTTAGCAACAGTTTTAATTATTATGTTAACACCTATTCTGATGCCGGAACACCTCCAATCTACACATTAAATCATACTAAATTGGGCAAACAACTCAAAGAGATAAAAAACAATAAAGAACTTGCTGAAAAATTGACCGATTATAATATGTCAGCAAAAGAGTTTTTTACATTAAAAACCGTCAATGGCGAGTTCAATGCCTGGATGATAAAACCTGCTGATTTTGACCCAAATAAAAAATATCCTTTGTTTATGTATCAATATTCAGGTCCCGGATCACAACAAGTAGCAAATCGTTGGAATAGCGCTAATGATTATTGGTATCAAATGTTGGCTCAAAAAGGATATATTATTGCCTGTGTTGATGGTAGAGGCACCGGTTTTAAAGGTGCTGTTTTTAAAAAAGTAACCTATAAAGAACTAGGTAAATACGAAATTGAAGATCAAATTGAGGCTGCTAAAGAATTGGGTAAATTAGATTATATCGATGAAAATAATATTGGTATTTGGGGATGGAGTTATGGTGGTTATATGTCGTCATTAGCAATTACCAAAGGTGCAGATGTTTTTAAAATGGCAATCGCTGTAGCACCTGTAACTTCTTGGCGTTTTTATGATACCGTTTACACGGAAAGATATATGCAAACACCTCAGGAAAATGCTAGTGGTTATGATGATAATTCGCCCATCAATCATGTAGAAAAACTAAAAGGTGCCTATTTATTAGTACATGGTACAGGCGATGATAATGTGCATGTACAAAACACTACGCGTATGATAAATGCACTCGTTGAAGCCAATAAACAATTTGATCTATTTGTATATCCAGATAGGACACATGGTATTTATAAAGGGTTGAATACTCGCTTACACCTTTATAAAAAAATGACTACTTTTATCGACAACAACTTAGGAAATTCAAGTAATCAACTTACTACAAAAAAAGAAATTAAACATTAATAAAACTCCATAAATATATGTCAACAATTACAAAACAACCGCATCAAAAAGAGCTTTTTGGTCATCCGGTAGGATTATACGTGTTATTCTTTACAGAAATGTGGGAACGCTTTTCTTATTATGGAATGCGTGCCTTACTTGTTTTGTACCTAGTAACTAAGACTTCTGATAAAAATGGAGGCTTAGGATGGGAAAATGGAGAAGCATTAGCCTTATATGGTTGGTATACAATGCTTGTTTATGTAGCTTCAATACCTGGCGGTTGGATTGCAGATAATTTTTTAGGTCAAAAAAAATCAGTTATTGTTGGAGCTGTACTATTGGTTATTGGACATACCATTTTGGCAGTTGAAGCAATGTGGGCATTTTATACGGGTCTAGGCTTCATCATAGCAGGTGTTGGTATGCTTAAACCTAATATATCAACTATGGTAGGTGGACTTTATAAAAAGGGAGACATTCGAAGAGATAAAGGGTTTACCATTTTCTATATTGGTATTAATGTAGGTGCCTTTTTGTCAAGTTTGATTGTTGGTTATGTTGGGGAAAGATATGGTTGGCATTACGGATTTGGTTTAGCTGGTATTTGTATGCTATTTGGTTTGATACAATTTATTGCAGGACAAAAATATTTAAAAGATGTAGGTAATTTCTTAGGAAAATCTGAAAATGAAGAAGAGAGAGAATTATTGAAAAAACCACTAACTAAAATTGAAAAAGATAGAGTTATAGTATTAATATTATCATTTTTAATGGTAATTGTATTCTTCGGTGCTTTTGAACAAGCTGGCGGATTAATGAATATTTATGCTAAAGACAATACGAATAGAATGCTAATGGGTTGGGAAGTTCCTACTTCATGGTTTCAATCACTAAATGCTTTTTTTATAATCACATTAGGAACTATAGTTGCTTCCTATTGGGCTAGTAGAAAACTTAAAAATAAAGAAGCAACTTCTCTATTTAAAATGCTAATGGGTCTTATTATTATGGGTATTGGTTTTCTGTTTATGAGTGCGGCTTCAAGCCAATTTCAAAGCACTGGATCGTCTGCTATGTATTGGTTAGTATTGGCATATTTATTTCATACAATTGGAGAGTTAAGCTTATCTCCTGTATCACTTTCTTTTGTTACTAAATTAGCTCCTGCAAAATATGCATCCCTAATGATGGGCTTATACTTTGCAACAACAGGTTTAGGGAACAAGGTAGCTGGTTTATTAGGTGAATCTGCTTCTAAGTTTGGAGAATTTTCTGTTTTTACAGGAATTGCCCTTTTCTGCATCCTTTTTGGACTCTTAATTTGGGTATTCTTAAAAAAATTAAAAGCCCTCACCCATGGAGCGGAAGATAATGAAAGAGAGATGGATGATTCTGGATTATCAGAAATAGCTAGTAATTAAAAAATATTCTATAAAGCCTTACATTTTACTTCGTAAGGCTTTTTTATTTATAATCACTATAATTATATTATTTATGGATGCTGTTAAAACTAATGAGTTCAGTTTATTAGGACACAAACCTGCTTTGTTTGTATTATTCTTTACTGAAATGTGGGAACGTTTTTCGTATTACGGAATGCGCGCCATTTTTGTATTATTTTTAACTTCTTCATTTGCTGATGGTGGTTGGGAATGGACTCGAGATAGAGCTATTGGTCTATTAGGAATTTATACAAGTTCAGTTTATTTAACTCCAATAATTGGAGGTTGGATTGCCGATAAATTAACCGGGTATCAAAAAGCTGTAGCTTTAGGCGGATTAATAATGACATTAGGGCATGCTTCAATGGCTTTAGAAACTGAAATAACCTTGTATTTAGGTGTTGGTTTATTAATTATTGGCAATGGTCTATTCAAGCCTAATATTACTTCCATTATTAGTGGTTTATATGATAAATATCCTGATAAAAAAGATGGTGCTTTTACCATTTTTTATATGGGTGTAAATGCAGGTGGGTTTTTAGGCGTTTTATTATGTGGGTTTCTTGCAAGTAATCTAAGTTATTCTTGGGGCTTCGGATTGGCTGGTGTTTTTATGTTTTTAGGAACACTTCAATTCTGGTTTGGTAAAGCTATTTTTGGTAATATAGGGAAAGAACCTTCAAAAAAAGTAGATTTATCTGATGCCATTGAAAACCCAGAAATTAATGATCAAAAAGTTCCTGCAAATGTGCAAAGAGATAGATATATTGTTGTAGGTATATTGGCTTTTTTAACTGTTTTCTTTTGGGCTGCTTTTGAACAAGCAAGCGGATCTATGACAATTTTTGCCAGAGATTATACACAACGAGCTTTGGAAGGGAGCTCCGCAACCATATTTAAAATAGTAGATACATTAATAACCGTTGTTCCACTTGGAGTTATTACTTGGGTACTCTATAAATTATTTAGTCAAACATTTAAAAAAATATCACTTTCTAATATTATTTTAGGGATTAGTTTTTTGAGTATTTGGGGAATTGCTTTTTGGAAACTAAGTATAATCTTACCTAAAGATAATGCAGAAATTGAGGCTTCGTGGTTTCTAATATTAAACTCTTTATTTATCATTGGTTTAGCACCTTTATTCTCAAAATGGTGGGAGAGCAAATATAACCCAAGTGCTGCTGTAAAATTTGGCGTAGGAATGATATTATTGGGGGTAGGTTTTAGTGTACTAGCTTACGGGTCATCTACCATTCCACAAGGAGCTAAAACTGCATCTGTAAGTTTGATATGGTTAGTGTTGGCATACCTCTTACACACAATGGGTGAATTATGTTTATCTCCAGTTGGTTTATCTTACGTATCTAAGTTAGTTCCTCCTAAAAAAATTGGGGTTATGTTCGGGATGTGGTATCTGGCCATTGCTGCAGGTAATTATCTAGCAGCATTAGTTGGTAGTTATATAGATGTTATTGTTGAACAATATTCAATGACTTATTTCTTTTTAATATTCACTATTATTCCAGC
>VAPL010089604.1_pt1 | contig 17687 bp, 15 predicted proteins | sample 3395061 | NCBI WGS metagenome assembly VAPL01 (sample SAMN08290444, study PRJNA428436) | hydrothermal vent metagenome | isolation source: Deep-sea hydrothermal vent chimney 2 | place: Pacific Ocean: Juan De Fuca Ridge | depth 2182 m m | reverse complement strand
GTATTTATGAAAAGAAGAAGCAATCAGGCAACCCCGCGCCAACCGGCGCAATTTGCGGGTTGTCGCGGGGTCTTCTCCTTTTGCGGTCATCGGCTCCTCAGCCTGTACCGCAAATCGAATTTGCGCCCACCAAACTTAATATTTCCTTACTTGCACCCCTTCTTCTTTTCACAAATACCTTGGGGGTGTGAGGGTGAACCCCCCGCTGCCTCGTTCCAACGGAGCACAACATGACCATTAAACTATACTGCATGGGCGAAAGCGGCAATTCTTACAAAGCGGCGCTGACGCTGGAACTATCGGACCTTGAGTGGGAACCGGTATTTGTTGATTTCTTCAACGGCGAAACCCGCACCCCTGAATTTCGTGAAATCAACCCAATGGGCGAAGTTCCGGTGATGATTGACGGCGATATAACCCTGTCGCAATCAGGTGTGATTCAGGATTATGTGTCATCCAAATCCGGCAAACTGGGCGGGCGCTCTGCAGCCGAGCGGCGCGAGATTTTGCGCTGGCAGTTCTGGGATAACCACAAGATGTCATCCCCGGCTGGCATGACCCGGTTCCTGATGAACTTCCTGCCCGAAGAGAAACGCCCAGCAGAGGTGATTTCTTTTACTCAAGCCCGCCTGAATTCAGCCTATAAGGTGCTGGATGATGCCCTTGCCGGACGCAGTTGGTTGGTGGGCGACGGCATCACCACTGCCGACATTTCCTGCTGTGGCTATCTGTTCTACCCGGAACCGTTCGGGTTTGAACGCGCCGATTGGCCCAATATCGACGCCTGGCTGACCCGGATATCCGAGGTCCCCGGCTGGAAAGCCCCCTATGACTTAATGCCCGGCTCGCCCAAAGATCGCGCCTGAAGGAGACAAATATGACCGAAGCCTATATCTACGACGCCGTTCGCTCACCCCGTGGCAAAGGCCGCAAAGATGGCAGCCTGCATGAGGTTACTTCGGTGAACCTGTCGGCGCAAATCCTGAACGCGATCAAATCCCGAAACAATCTGTCGGGGCACGCCGTCGAAGATGTGATCTGGGGCAATGTCACCCAGGTGGGCGAACAGGGCGGCTGTCTGGCGCGTTCGGCCGTTTTGGCATCTGATCTGGATGAAAGCATCCCCGGCCTGTCGATCAACCGCTTTTGCGCCTCGGGCATGGAAGCTGTGAACATCGCCGCCAACCAAATCCGCGGCGGCGCCGGTGAGGCTTATATCGCCGGTGGCGTGGAAATGATGGGTCGGGTCGCCATGGGCTCGGATGGCGCAGCGATTGCCGTTGACCCTTCACTGGCGATGAAAACTTATTTCGTTCCCCAGGGCATTTCTGCCGATATCATCGCCACCGAATATGGTTTCACCCGCGACGACGCCGATGCGCTAGCCGTGCAGTCACAAAACCGCGCCGAAGCCGCCTGGAAAGATAAACGCTTTGCCAGATCGATCATTGAGATCAAAGACCAGAACGGCCTTAGCATTCTGGACGTTGACGAATACATGCGCCCCGGCACCGACATGCAGGCCCTTGGCGCGCTGAACCCGGCATTTCAGGCCATGGGCGAAGTCATGCCCGGTTTCGACAAGGTCGCGTTCATGAAGTACCCACATCTGGAAAAGATCAATCACATCCACCACGCCGGAAATTCTTCCGGTATCGTTGACGGGGCGGCAGCGATTTTGATCGGTAGTCGTGAATTCGGGCAGGCAAATGACCTGAAACCCCGCGCCCGCATCCGTGCCACAGCCAAGATCGGCACTGATCCCACCATCATGCTGACCGGCCCGGTACCGGTGACCCAGAAAATCATGACCGATAATGGCATGAATATCAGCGACATAGACCTGTTCGAAGTGAATGAAGCCTTTGCATCTGTCGTGCTGCGTTTCATGCAGGCGTTTGATGTTGATCAGAACGTGGTCAACGTCAATGGCGGCTCAATTGCCATGGGCCACCCTCTGGGCGCAACCGGCGCGATGATCATTGGTACGTTGCTGGATGAACTGGAACGCTCGGACAAAGAACTGGGTCTGGCCACACTTTGCATCGCATCCGGCATGGGTGCCGCAACTATCATTGAGCGCGTATAATGCCGGTTATCAATATTAGCGACTTGCCGGTGAACAAGGGTTCGGACGGCATCAGCTACCCGGCGCCATTCGACAAGGATTGCGATCTGTTTGAGGCGGTATCACTTGGTGATGGCGTTGGCCTGACCCAATTCGGTGTAAACATCGAAAAGCTGCTTCCCGGCGGCATGACCTCACAACAGCACTGGCATGAGAATGAAGATGAGTTTCTCTATGTTCTGACCGGCGTGGTGGTGCTGGTGGAAAATGGTGTTGAGACGGTTTTGAAAGAAGGGGTCGCGGTTGGCTGGAAAGCCGGTGAAGCAACCGCCCACCACATAATCAATCGCGGCGATGCGCCGGCGTTTCTGCTGATTGTCGGCACCCGCGCCGACAGTGAAACGGTGCATTACCCGGAAATAGACCTGCATTACACCCGCAACAAAGATGGCCGCGTATTCAGCCACAAAGACGGCACCCCCTACCCCGAGGAGCAAGCGGATGCCGAAGATTGATCTGTCGGCTGTTCCGGTCAAAACCGGTTCGGCTTACCCCGGCGCGCTTTCCGCGAAAATGGACGGGCGTGCGCAGCAGCGGGTTGGTGACGCAGGGGGTATTACCCAGTTTGGCGCAAATCTGGTGACACTGGCACCTGGTGCGCTTTCATCGCTTCGTCACTGGCACGAAAATCAGGATGAACTTCTTGTCGTCACCGCAGGTGAACTGACTTTGGTCGACGATCACGGCGACACGCCCTTGCGCGTTGGCGATTGTGCAGCCTTTCCAGCAGGCGACACCAACGGCCACCACATCATTAACAAATCCAGCCAGGACGGACAGTTCCTTGTTGTTGGCACCCACACTGAAACGGAAACCGGCTGGTATTCTGACGAAGACATGAAAGTCACGATTGATGCGGATGGGTTCAGCTTTACCCGCAAAGACGGAACACCCCTGAAGGGAGAAGAAAATTGACCGAATTTACCATGACCAAAGACGCCGATGGCGTCGCTGTAATCACCTGGGATGTTCCAAATAAATCCATGAATGTGCTGTCGCTGGAAGGGCTGGAACAGCTCGATGCGCTGATTGATGACGCCCACGCAGATGATGCGGTTAAGGGTATCGTCATTACCTCAGGTAAGGCGGATTTTGCCGGTGGTATGGATCTGAATGTTATCGCTGAAATGAAGAATTCGGCTGGCGATGATCCGGCCCGTGGGCTGTTTGACGGGATCATGAAATTCCACGCCTTTGAACGCAAGATTGAGCTGGCAGGCATGGATTTCAAAACCAAAAAAGGCGGCAAACCGACGGCCGCCGCCCTGCCCGGCACCGGGCTTGGCATCGGATTGGAAATCCCGCTGTCATGCCATCGCCGCTTTGTGGCTGACAACCCCAAGGCCAAGATTGGCCTGCCTGAAATCAAAGTCGGTATTTTTCCCGGCGCAGGCGGCACCACCCGGCTGGTGCGGATGATGGGCGCGATGGCCGCTTCTCCGTTGTTATTGCAGGGTAAAATGCTTGATCCAAAGGCTGCCAAGGCGGCCGGTATCATTGACGAAATCGTTCCGGCGGATGAATTGCTGGACAGGGCCCGCGAATGGGTTCTGAACGCCACGGACGCCGACATTATCAAGCCTTGGGACGCCAAGGGTTACAAAATGCCCGGCGGTGCACCGTATCATCCGGCGGGCTTTATGACATTCGTTGGTGCCAGCGCGATGGTTCACAGCCAGACCATGGGCGTCTACCCTGCCGCCAAGGCCATGCTGTCGGCGATATACGAAGGTGCGCTGGTGCCATTTGACACTGCACTGAAGATTGAGGCCCGCTGGTTCACGAATGTTCTGATGAACCCATCTTCGGCTGCGATGATCCGTTCGCTGTTTATCAACAAAGGTGCTTTGGAAAAGGGAGCCGTGCGGCCCAAATCTATTCCGGATCAGTCAGTGAAAAAGGTCGGTATCATGGGCGCTGGTATGATGGGGGCTGGTATCGCTTATGTGTCCGCCAATGCCGGAATTGATGTGGTTTTGATCGACCAGAAACAGGATGCCGCCGACAAGGGTAAGGCTTACGCTGAAAGCATTCTGGACAAAGGCATTTCGCGCAAGAAAGTTACGCCCGAAAAGAAAGAACAAGTGCTGGCGCGGATCAATGCCACAACGGATTACGATGCCCTCAAGGGTTGCGATCTGATCGTGGAAGCGGTGTTTGAAGATGTCGGCATCAAGGCCGAAGTGACGGCCAAGGTTCAGGCTGTTGTCGGTAAGGATTGCATCTTTGCCACCAACACTTCGACCCTGCCAATAACCGAACTGGCCAAGGCATCAAATGATGCGGAACAATTCATCGGCATCCATTTCTTTTCGCCGGTGGATAAGATGCTGCTGGTGGAAATTATCAAGGGAAAACAAACCGGTGACCGGGCCGTGGCCAAGTCTCTGGATTTTGTACGCCAGATCCGCAAGACCCCGATCGTGGTTAACGATGCACGGTTCTTTTTCGCCAACCGCTGCATCATTCCCTATATCAACGAAGGCATCCGCATGGTTGCCGAAGGGGTGGAACCGGTACTGGTTGAAAACGCCGCCCGCTTGGTGGGAATGCCACTTGGGCCGCTGCAACTGGTTGATGAAACCTCGATTGATTTAGGCGTGAAAATTGCCAAAGCCACCAAGGCTGCCATGGGTGACGATTACCCTGATGGCGCGGTGGATGAGGTGCTGTTCTGGATGGCGGACAAAGGCCGGTTGGGGCGCAAAACGTCCAGTGGGTTCTACGCCTATGACGACAAGGGAAAACGTACCGGCATGTGGGACGGGCTGGCCGAAAAATATCCAAATTCAGACGCTCAGCCAGACCTGACCGACGTGCAGCACCGCCTGTTATTTGCGCAGGTTCTGGAAGCGGTACGCGCATTGGAAGACGGTGTGTTGATGGACATCCGTGAAGGCGACGTTGGCGCGATACTGGGCTGGGGTTTTGCCCCTTGGTCCGGGGGTCCATTCAGCTGGCTCGATATGATGGGTGCCGGGCAAGCGGTGGAAATCTGTGATGCGCTAACCAAGACCCACGGGGCGCGGTTCACAACACCGGCTTTGCTGCGTGAAATGGCGGATAAAGGTGAAACTTTTTATGGTCGCTTTGGCGAAAGCGCCGAAAAGGCCGCCTAATAGCTATAGTTAAATCTAGCGATATCGTCGTGGCACATGCGCGCGACGATATCGGCGTCAGCGTCACTATAGTAGCCACGATAATCGGGGTTTCGGGGTGAAGAATTAACCCGTTCAATCTGATCCAGGGAAAATCCCAAATGGGCCTCAAACGGGACCAGATCATCCTGTAAATTCTCGATCCTTGCAAATAATTTACACCGCTCAACCCCGGCACTGTCTTTCACATAGCTTGGGTATGGCGCACCACCGATAGAGCTTTGAATTTGCTCATGACGCAGGAATTCGCCGAATTTCAACGCCTTGGCCAAGCCAACCGCAGGGTGATCAAAGCCTTGTAATTGCAGCCATCGATAATAGCTCACCATACGGTCCCAGGGGTTGCGCACCAGCGTCAGCACAAAGTAATCCGCCATCTCTGTGTCCGTAACCACCCCATGAATATCTGCCAGCCCAGAGTGTTTCCACAGCTTGCCCGAGCCTTGCAGAGCCTTCACACGCCCGCGCCGCCGCACCGCTTTTGGGGTATCGCCAATCAGGATGTCATCCTTCATCGCGCGCGCTTCCAGCGCCAATGCCAATGACGTGCCGCCAGTCTTGGGGATATGTACGAAAATATAGCGGCGTCCGCGCGAAATGATCATGGCCCGGACGCTAACCGAAATGCAAAAGGATAGCCACAAACCCCCTATGCAAATGCCTGCCGATCCCGCAATATTCGCCCCAGCAATTGGGAAGGATTACCATGGGCTGGCTGGCAGACGAAACCGGGTTAGACAAATGCGCTGCAAATTTTGTGCCGCTGACGCCGCTCTCACATCTGCGCCGCGCGGCCTATGTCTATCCAGGCCATGAAGCAGTGGTTTATGGCGACATTCGCCGGAACTATCAGCAATACCATGCCCGCGTGTCAAAGCTGGCTTCGGCGCTGACAATGCGGGGGATAAACTCCGGCGACGTTGTGGCAACCATCCTGCCAAATATCCCGGCGCAGGCCGAGGCGCATTTTGGCATCCCGGCTATGGGCGGCGTTTTGAATACCATCAACACCCGGCTGGACAGTGATACCGTCGCTTATATTTTTGACCATGGTGGTGCCAGAATGGTGCTGGTCGACAGCCAGTTCCTGCCCCTTGCTGAAGAAGCCATAACCAAGATGGCGGGCGCGGCGCCAACCATTGTCGAAGTAGCAGACAACGCCGCCGGATACCCTGCCTCTGGCAATCACATCGAATACGAGACCTTACTAATCGAAGGCGACGCGCTATTTGACTGGTTGATGCCCGATGATGAATGGGAAAGTCTGGCGTTAAATTACACCTCTGGCACCACGGGGCGGCCCAAGGGTGTGGTATACCACCACCGCGGCGCCTACCTGCAAACCATGGGTATGGTGGTGAGCTGGCAGATGGTGCTGCACCCGCGTTATCTGGCAATTGTACCGCTGTTCCATTGTAATGGCTGGTGCCACACTTGGATGATGCCGCTGGTCGGAGGCACGCTCATTTGCTGTCGTGACATCAACGCCAAGGCGATCTTTGACGCCGTAAGCATTGAGAAAGCCACCCATTTTGGCGGCGCGCCTATTGTACTGAACATGATCGTCAACGCCCCCAGTACCAACCGCCAGCCGTTTGATCACCGTGTCAACGTGCTGACCGCTGGCGCACCCCCCGCCCCCGCCACGCTGACCCAAATTGAAGCCGCAGGATTTCATGTCATGCACGTTTATGGGCTGACCGAAACCTATGGCCACGTCACCGAATGTTATTGGAACGAAGCAGTTTGGGGCAATTTGCCTGAAGACGAAAAGATGGCCATCAAGGCTCGTCAAGGCGTCGGTTCACCGATGATGGATGCCGTGACGGTGATGGATAAAAACATGCGCCAGATCCCCATGGATGGCGCAACGCAGGGCGAAATAATGCTGCGTGGCAACGCGGTGATGAAGGGTTACCTGAAGAACCCAGACGCCACTGCTGATGCGTTTAAGGGTGGCTATTTCCATTCCGGTGACATCGCCGTGCAACATCCCGATCACTATTTCCAAATCTCTGACCGGGCAAAGGACATCATCATTTCAGGCGGTGAAAACGTCAGCTCGGTTGAAGTAGAGAGTGCGCTAATGGGCCATCCAGCAGTGTCGCTTTGCGCAGTTGTGGCCAAGCCGGACGACAAGTGGGGCGAAGTCCCGTGCGCATTTGTTGAACTGAAAGACGGCGCCAACGCCACTCAGGATGACCTGATCAGTTTTGTGCGTGAACGTCTGGCCGGATTCAAAACCCCCAAGGTGATTGTATTTCAAGAATTGCCGAAAACATCGACTGGGAAAATCCAGAAATTTGAGTTGCGCGAAACGGCTAAATCTCTCTGATATTGTCGCGCCGCTCGCTAGCGGTTAGTCTGACTACAATAAGAACAAAATGAACAGGGCCAGAGCAGGCCAATGACAGCATTAAACGACTTTGAACGGCTCGAAAGCCCCGGCATCTGGCGTGCATCGCCAGACGCGCAACGCATCGACGTAATTGTCTCAGTCGGCGAGGCAACCTTGACCCTGTCCGACCAGCAAGGCACCGCGATTGTTCATTGGTCACTGCCCGCTATTGAGCGGATAAACCCTGGCGAGCGCCCGGCCCTGTTTCGCCCCGGCCCGGATGCCACAGATATTCTGGAATTGACCGACGACACGATGATCAAGGCCAACGCGACCGTGCAATCCGCGATTGAGCGTCGGCGCCCGCATCCCGGCCGCTTGCGCTCGGTTATTACGGGCGGGATCGTGTTACTGATCGCCGCGTTAACAATTTTCTGGTTACCCGGAGCAATGGTTGAATACACAGCCACAGTGGTGCCGGTTTCAAAACGCGCGGCAATTGGTGAAAGCCTGCTGGCCAATATCCGCCGGGTTTCGGGTAAACCTTGCGATTCCATGTTGGGGCAGCAATCTTTGCAAAAGCTACACCGCAGGCTTTTTAATCAAGAACCCGGCAAAATCGTGGTTCTTTCAGGTGGCGTCCAGCTCGCGGAACATCTGCCCGGAAATATTGTTTTGCTTAACCGTGGATTGGTAGAAGATTTTGAGGACGCGGACGTCGCCGCAGGGTTTGTACTTGCTGAAAACTTGCGCGCCAGTGAAAATGATCCTCTTGTACGCTTGCTGCGACGGGTTGGGTTTATGGCTTCGTTTCGCTTACTAACAACTGGAGACGTACCCAAGGCGGCCTTGGCTGAATACGCAGAGACTTTGCTAACCACCACGCCAGAAACCCTTGATGAGACAGCGTTATTAGAGCGTTTCAAAGCGGCGCAGGTTAGCTCAACTCCATACGCCTATGCCATTGATATATCAGGAGAAACGACGCTATTTTTGATCGAAGGTGATCCAGTGGAACAGCAGGCGGCCAAGGCCATATTGGTCGACAGCGATTGGGTTAGCCTACAGGGAATTTGCGGTGACTAGCCACGTCAGCGACGCACAAATGCATCCGAATACCCTGCGCCATGAGCAAATTTTAACATCCGCTGTAATTCAACCTGCCCCAGAAATGGCCCGGCCATTACAGTCTGCACAGACTTACCACCGATTTGAGTATTGGACACTTGAGACGGCAATCCATTGCCCTGCAGCCAGGACACCACATCCTTAGCATTCGACGGAACACCATAGGTTCCAAGCTGAACAAAGGTTCGCGCGTTGGCGGCCGCATCCGGGGTTTTACTGGAAACCGTTACCGTTGCGGCGGTTGCCGCCATCAGTGCAGCTGGGTTTTCAACAGACTTTCGCGGCAGCGTTTCTGACCAGATTGCCGCCATCATAACATCACCGGCCTCAGTTTTTGGGCCACGATCCCGGTTTAACCGACCGTCTAGCCACGCCGCCTTGAATCCGGTTGGCAGTGTGGCCGGACCGGGGGTTAAGGCAGTTTGAGCAAGCGTTGCGACGGGCGATACAGGTGCTGCGAAAACTGGCCGTGCGGGTTGCAAAGGTTGCACAGCAACCGCTGTTTGCACAACTTCAGGGGCCGTCCGAACAGGCGCCGCATTGGCAAATGTCGGCGCAAATCCACATAATAACACCCGGCTACGCGACACACGCGGCACCCAAACAACACTGCCGCTATACCCGGCGCGAATGAATACGCAGCCCTGGCTATCAACATATTGCTTGCCACTAAAACTGGCAGGTGGAATCTCTGCCGGCCCATCTACGTTACGCAAATTCTGCGCGTTAACGCCGCTCGCGCTAGCCAGCGTCAGAATCGTGGCTGCAGCGATTGCTTTCAAATACATCTCAAATTCCCCAGGCAAACTAATCCACAGAATGCAAGATTGTGCAAAAGCTGTAAAGTGATTCCCCGCGCTACTTGGTTCCATACATACGATCACCCGCATCCCCAAGACCTGGCACAATGTATCCAATATCATTCAGCATTTCGTCCACCGCAGCAGTAACAATCGGCACATCAGGGTGAGCCGCCTTCATTTTTGCGATGCCTTCGGGGGCGGCCAACAGACACATAAAGCGGATGTTGTTTGCGCCGGATTTCTTCAACAAATCAATCGCGGCAATGGCGCTGTTGCCGGTGGCCAGCATCGGATCAACCGCAATGACAAGGCGCGATTCCAAGTGGTCTGGCACCTTGTAATAATACTGAACCGGTTCGAGCGTTTCTTCGTCCCTGTACAACCCAACAAAGCCAACCCGCGCCGCCGGGATCAGTTCCAGCACGCCATCCAGCAGACCGTTCCCGGCGCGCAATATTGAAATCAACGCCAGCTTACGCCCAGCAATTGTTGGCGCTTTCATCGGTCCCATTGGGGTTTCAATCTGGCAGGTGGTCATGTCCAACTCTCGGGTGATCTCATAGGCTAGCAACTGACTGATTTCGCGCAACAAACGGCGGAAGGAATTGGTTGAGGTTTCCTTTTTGCGCATGATTGTCAGCTTATGTTGCACCAGCGGATGTTCAACGAGGTTCAGGTGGTCTTTCATGGTATTATCTTTCGCTTAATTAGAAACATGCCGCACTGCGCGGCGCTATAGGAAACTCTTGCCCTGTCCTTGAGAGGCGACACCTAGATGGGCTGCAACAGAGGCCGCAACATCGACAAATCCGATCTGCCCGATCTCACCAGTGCCAAGCCCGTATATCAGCACCGGCACCCGTTCCCGGGTATGATCTGTCCCGGTCCATGTCGGATCATTGCCATGGTCAGCGGTGAATAGGATCATGTCGCCAGACCGCGCACGTTCAAATACGCGCCCAAGCTGCGCGTCAAACCACTCCAGCGCACGGGCATAGCCCGATACATCGCGGGGATGGCCAAAAAGGCTGTCGAATTCCACGAAATTGGCAAATGTCAGGCTGCCGTCTTCTGCCTCATCTATCAAATCGACCAAATGCTCCATCAGTTCAACGTCGGTGCCTTTGCGCACCTCATCAATTCCCTGCATCGAAAAAATATCGCCAATCTTTCCAATGGCATACACCCGTCGCCCGGCGTCATGCACCCAATCATTCAATGTTGGTCCCGGCGGGGCCATCGCATAGTCATGGCGGTTCTTGGTGCGGCGAAAATCGCCCGCACTCCCGATAAACGGGCGCGCAATCACCCGACCGACATTCATCGCGTGTAGCGTCGGGGCAAGATCCTGGCAGAGCTTTAGCAACCGTTCCAGTCCAAAACTTTCCTCATGCGCTGCAATCTGAAAAACACTGTCGGCAGAGGTATAACAAATCGGCCAACCCGTACGCATATGTTCCGCGCAATGTTCCTCAATGATCGGCACACCCGAGGCGTGGCAGTTGCCCAAAATTCCATCAGTCCCGGCCAGACGGCAAACCTCGGCCACCAGTTCATCTGAAAATGCCGGGATCGTATCCGGGAAATAAGTCCAGTCCCATGGCACTGGCACACCGGACAATTCCCAGTGACCTGATGGAGTATCTTTACCCTTCGAGATCTCGCTGGCCGCGCCCCATAATCCTGTGGGTTCAACCCCCAATCCCGGCGCGAATACGCCCGATGCCAACGCCAGCGCCGCGCCAAATCCAATGCTATCAAGATTGGGCAGTTTCAGCGGCCCGCTTCGACCCTCATTCGCATTGCCATCGGCACAGGCCTGCGCAATATGCGCCAGCGTATTTGCACCGGTATCCGGTACATCACCGTTAAAAAACTGATCCGCATCCAACGCGCCGCCGATGCCAACGGAATCCATGACTATTAAAAAACAACGGGCCATTAGCGGATGCTCCTGTAAACCAACTCGGGTGCGTCGGGGATTTGTTCGCTGATTACATAGGCGTTTTGAACAGCAGCAGCGGCGGCATCCGCCGCATCATCGTTGGCCGCGTGTATTGTTGCCAAAGGTGTATCCACCGTTACTGCATCACCAATCATTGCAACGTTTGACAACCCAACCGAAGGATCAATCCTATCGCCACCCCGCAAGCGACCGCCGCCCAGATGAACCACTGCAAGGCCAATCGCCTGACCATCCATACCGGACACATACCCGGCCTGTCCGGCAGCTACTTCCCGCACCACCGGAGAAGCGGGCAAACGATCTCGCCAACGCTCAACAAAATCCGTCGGGCCGCCCAACTCGCTGATCATTTTGCCGAACCGCTCGGCCGCTGAACCGTCTTCTAACGTAGCAATCACCTGACGCGCGCCTTCAACCGGGTCGGAAACCATACCCGCAAGCCTTAACACTTCGCCGCCCAATGCGCCCGTCAATTCAACCAGTATAGTGTCCATTGCCCCCCCGGTCAGTGCCCCCATGACATCCATGATTTCCAGCGCATTTCCCACAGATGCGGTGCAGGGCTGGTTCATATCCGTAATCAGCGCCGAGGTTTTGCACCCGGCATTATTCGCCGTTGAAACCAGCGAATTCGCCAGCTCAATCGCGTCTTCCATCGACTTCATGAAAGCACCGCTGCCAACCTTCACATCCAGCACCAGTGATTCCAACCCGGCGGCCAGTTTCTTGGACAGGATCGACGCGGTTATCAGATCAATGCTCTCCACTGTACCGGTCACATCTCGGATTGCGTATAGCCGCTTGTCGGCGGGTGCGATGTTTCCGGTGGCCGATACGATCGCCGTACCGACGTTGGATACAATCTGGCGAAAGCGTTCTTCACTGACTTCGGTTTTCAGTCCGGGAATAGCCTCTAGTTTGTCCAGCGTGCCCCCGGTATGGCCCAGTCCCCGCCCGGAAACCATCGGCACATAAGCCCCCAGTGCCGCCAAGGCGGGTGCCAGCAACAGCGACACACAATCGCCAATCCCACCCGTTGAATGCTTGTCAATCACAGCACCTGGCAAATCCCACGCCATCACATCACCGCTGTCGCGCATCGCCAGCGTCAGGGCAACACGTTCTTCGACGGACAGCCCGTTCAACAGGGCCGCCATGGCAAATGCTCCGCCCTGTGCATCGGTCACGTTTCCGTCCGCTAATCCGTTGGCAAAGCAAGATATTTCCTCATCTGAAAGTTGCCTTTTATCGCGCAGCTTTGCAATGATCACCCGTGCATCCATTGCTAAGACTCTTCCATATGACTGCGCTCAAATGCGCCCGGCAACAGGTCGCTCATTGTCATGGTCAGGGATACCCCTTCCATCGTTGCCATCGTTATCTTCACATCACCCACACTGAATTCCGCCAGTTTCTGACGACACCCCCCGCACGGGCTAACCGGAGTTGGGCTGGCGGCAATCACAAATGCTTCGGCAATTTCGGTTTCGCCAGCGGCCACCATTGCAGCAATGGCACCGGCTTCAGCGCAAGTACCTTCAGGGTAGGCCACGTTTTCAACATTGCAGCCGGTATAAACCGCGCCGGACGCGGTGCGAATGGCAGCGCCAACTTTGAAATTGGAATAGGGCGCATAGGCCTTTTCACGGCACGATTTAGCAGCTTCCAAAAGCGTCATTCGCTTTCCCCCAATAAACGGCATGTAACAGATTGCGGCGACAACCGCTGGTATGCAAGGGCTCAGGCGATATGGGTGGAAAATGTCCCCGGTAATGATACTTCCAGCAACTCAAAGTCATCTGTTGGCTCACCAAGGCGGGTCTTCATCCCCGGCGGTATTACAAACGCATCGCCCGGTTCCAACACGGACGGTTCCTGCCCCTCACCTTGCAGCGTCACACCGCCTGCCATTACGAAACCAAACAGGATGTCTGTGTCATGGCTGGTCCAAGGCACATCCCCCTGCCCGCGCTGCACAACCTGAACTGACGCCACACCTTTGGTGTTTTCGTTGATCGTCGTGTCACGCGCAGTGAACCCCGGGATGCGAAACGGCAAGCATTGCGCGTCAGCCCCGACATTATGAACAAATCTCTGCCCGTTCCACTCTCGATCCGGGTTCTGTTTCTGGGTCGGCAAGGTCAGATCATGGTCAATCTCGGTAATATGTTCCGCCGGTACGCCGATTTCAATCACCTCAATCTCGGCCGAGGCTTCCATCACCCGGTGGCGAATTTCAGGCGGCTGAACAAAGCAATCGCCTGCGTTCAGGCGAATACGCTCGCCCTGATCTTCATACAGAACTTCAACCCAGCCCTTGTAACAAAAGATCAGCTGAAACCCGACTTTGTGGAAATGCACCATATCAGGCACCGGGCCACCATCAGGAATGCGGATATGGCTGGCGATGATTGACCCACCTAGCCGCGAGGGCACCAGATCACGGTAGTGCATGCCTGCCCGACCAATTACCCATGGCGCGTTATCGGCAAGACGACGCACCGAATAGCTGTGCTCCGTCACGGGTTGAACCAATGGCGGATCAATATCACGGATTTCGATGCGGGTTCCGTTAGGGGCGACAATATCCACCTCACCATCTGCGAATCCAGCGGGATCATCGGTTAGTATTCGTATCGTCGCTGGCCCCTCCGGCGCAAACTTTTCCACTCGCACCCGCAACCCATGTCCGGAAAACACAGCCGTATTAGGGTTGTCTGCCGGAAATATAGAATCCAAGCGCATTTTTAAGGTTTTTGTGAAAAACGGAATGTCGTCACGCAATTCTTGCGTGGAAATACGGACTTCTGCTTTGACTTCGCTCATCTTCGCCTCACTATTAGTCGAACGCACACTGATGGCACTTGTATTGTTTTTCAAGTAGGGCTTCATAGTCCTTATACAGTTAGCGAATTGATTGTGGAAAATATATAGTTTAGTATTAAACTATTCTTGGGATCGAGGTTATTTTAATGGCTACCAAACGTGACGATGCGAATAAACGGGCGGCTCTTCGCTATCATGAATTCCCAAAACCCGGCAAATTGGAAATAAAAGCAACCAAGCCATTAGCAAACGGGCGGGATTTATCGCTGGCTTACAGCCCTGGCGTTGCCGAAGCCTGCCTCGAGATCAAAAAAGATCCTGCAAATGCTGCTCGATTCACAACGCGCGGCAATCTTGTAGGCGTTGTAACAAACGGCACCGCAGTGCTTGGATTAGGCAACATTGGCGGGCTGGCCTCAAAACCCGTGATGGAAGGTAAAGCGGTTCTTTTCAAGAAGTTCGCCAACATTGATTGCTTTGATATTGAGCTGGACGAAGCCGACCCTGAAAAGATGGCTGACATCGTCTGTGCGATGGAACCAACCTTTGGCGCGATCAATCTCGAAGACATCAAAGCACCAGATTGTTTTATCGTTGAACAATTGTGCCGTGAACGGATGAACATCCCGGTATTCCATGACGATCAGCACGGAACGGCCATCGTTGTCGGAGCTGCCGCGACCAATGCCTTGCATGTAGCGGGCAAATCCTTTGGCGACATCAAGGTCGTGTCCACCGGTGGCGGTGCGGCGGGTATTGCTTGCCTGAATATGTTGCTGAAGTTGGGTGTGAAACGTGAAAACGTTTGGCTCTGCGATATTAATGGGCTGGTCTATGAAGGTCGCACAGAAGAAATGACCCCGCAAAAAGACGCATACGCCCAACCCGGCGGCGCGAAGGCGCTGATGGATGTAATTCCTGACGCCGATCTGTTCCTTGGTCTGTCTGGCCCCGGTGTGCTTTCCCCTGCTATGGTGAAAAAAATGGCGAAACGCCCGATTGTCTTCGCTCTCGCCAACCCAACCCCGGAAATCATGCCTGAAGAGGTGAAAAAAGTAGCGCCGGACGCAATAATTGCCACAGGGCGCTCGGATTACCCCAATCAGGTCAACAACGTACTGTGCTTTCCGTTCATCTTTCGCGGTGCGCTGGATGTCTGTGCCACTGAAATCAACAGCCGCATGGAACTGGCCTGTATTGACGGGATCGCCGAATTGGCCCGCGCCACCACCAGCGCCGAGGCAGCCGCTGCATATCAGGGCGAGCAAATGACTTTTGGGGCAGACTATTTAATCCCTAAACCATTTGATCCACGGCTAATGGGTGTTGTTGCCTCTGCGGTAGCCGGGGCGGCCATGGAAACAGGTGTTGCGCAAAGCCCGCTGGAAGATCTGGACGCCTATAAAGAGAGCCTAGACGGTTCCGTATTCAAATCCGCGCTAATCATGCGCCCGGTATTTGAAGCCGCCGCAACCGCAACCCGTCGTATTGTATTTGCCGAGGGCGAAGACGAACGTGTTTTACGTGCAGCAAACGCCATGCTGGAAGAAACCGTCGATAAACCCATCCTGATTGGTCGCCCCGAAGTAATCGAAGCCCGTTGCGAACGTCTGGGCCTGTCGATCCGACCGTCGCGCGACTTTGAATTGGTAAACCCGGAAAACGACCCGCGTTACCGTGACTATTGGACCACCTATCACAGCGTAATGGAACGCAAAGGCGTTACCCCGGACCTTGCCAAAGCGATCATGCGCACCAACACCACAGCAATCGGCGCGGTTATGGTGCATCGCAGCGATGCAGACAGCTTGATCTGTGGCACGTTTGGCCAGTACCTCTGGCATCTAAACTACGTAAATCAGGTACTTGGCACCAAAAACTTATGCCCGGTCGGCGCACTTAGCCTGATGATACTGGAAGACGGGCCGGTCTTTGTTGCCGACACGCAGGTAAATCCCGAACCCACAGCCGCACAAATCACAGAGACCGTTATAGGCGCAGCCCGCCATGTACGCCGTTTCGGGGTCGAGCCAAATATCGCCCTTTGCTGCCATTCACAGTTTGGAAATCTGGACATCGCTGTCGGGCGTAAAATGCGCGAAGCCCTTGAAATTCTTGATTCAAAACCTCGCGATTTTTGTTATGAGGGTGAAATGCAGGTAGACGTCGCGCTGGACGTAGAGTTGCGCAACCGGATTTTCCCGAATTCCCGGATGAAAGGCATCGCAAATGTACTGGTATTCGCCAGTACCGATGCGGCGAGCGGTGTACGCAACATCCTAAAACACAAAGCCTCGGGCTTGGAGGTCGGCCCGATCCTGGTCGGCATGGGCAACCGCGCCCACATCGTGACGCCGTCAATCACTGCGCGTGGATTGCTAAACATGTCAGCGCTGGCAGGGACGCCGGTGGCGAACTACAGTTAGGGTCAAAGGGCAGGTAAAAACCCGCTAAAATTGGTCGTTTTTTGCATTGAAATCCAAACGAATCGCGTGTTTGTTTCGTTGGAATTGGGATAATTTTAGTCCTGCCTGCTTGGGAAACTCGCCATGTCCAAACGCCGCAAAATCCTGTTTTTAATTACCGATCAGTTCCGCGCCGACTGCGTGTCCGGCGCGCTGGTCAAGCATATCAACTTGCCCAACATCCGCGCATTTCAGGCGGAAGCGGTGACATTTACCCATCATTTTTCCGTCACCAACCCCTGCGGCCCAGCGCGGGCAAGCATTCTGACCGGGCTCTATGCGATGAACCATCGTTCAGTTCGCAACGGCGCGCCACTGGACAAGAACCTGACCAACCTGGCGCTGGAAGTCCGGAAATCCGGCTATGAACCGCTACTTTATGGGTATACCGACACCAGCCACGACCCGCGCGCCTATCACCCGAATGATCCCTATATTTACAACGAAGAAATGGTCATGCCGGGGTTCCATGAGGTGGTTGAGATGCGCGCACAGTCCAGTTTCCCCTGGCGGGCACATTTGAAGGCGAAAGGCTACGATCTGCCATCCTATGAGAATTTTTACCATCCTGTCTCAACAACGCCCGGACAGCCTGCAAAGCTCGATGATCCAACCTTTTTCGATGCAGATGACAGTGACACCGCATTTTTAACCGATGAATTACTAAAGGATCTGTCGGTCAGAACCAATCAGGACTGGTTCGCCCATGTCACCTACATTCGCCCGCACCCACCCTTGGTTGCCTCGGCGCCCTATAACAAAATGTACAACCCCGGTGACCTACCACTGCCTCCAAGGATGGATACGCGGGAAGCTGAAGCCGCGGTTCATCCCTTTCTAAACGCTGCAATTGATCATCCTTCAATGGAAAGCAT
>VAPL010329166.1_pt1 | contig 17727 bp, 17 predicted proteins | sample 3395061 | NCBI WGS metagenome assembly VAPL01 (sample SAMN08290444, study PRJNA428436) | hydrothermal vent metagenome | isolation source: Deep-sea hydrothermal vent chimney 2 | place: Pacific Ocean: Juan De Fuca Ridge | depth 2182 m m | reverse complement strand
TCGTGAAATCAATAAAAATGGAGGAGTATTAAAATATCGAGCCGTCGATGCAGATAAAGCTGCATGGAAAAAATCAAAAAGACCTAAATCATCAAAATTAGCAAAAAATACGAAACTTAAACACGTTGTTGAGCGTAAACTGTTACAAGATTGGTCACCAGAACAAGTCTCTGGCTGGTTAAAAATTCAGTTCCCGGATGATAAGAATATGCAGGTATCGCATGAAACCATTTACAAGAGCCTATTCATTCAAACGAGAGGGATTTTCAAAGCTGAAATGCGTAAACATCTGCGAACGAAACGGAAATTCCGTCATGCTAGAAAGCATAGAGCCGCGAGCAAAGGAACAATAGCGAATGCAATATCAATAAGTGAAAGGCCTGCTGAAATTGAAGATCGAGCGATTCCAGGTCATTGGGAAGGTGACCTTATTGCAGGCTCACTTAACAGTTATATAGCGACAGTGGTCGAACGCTCGACTCGGTATACAGTCTTGGTCAAAGTGAAAGGAAAAAGCACCGGTGCTGTTGTCTCAGCTTTAGCTAATCAAATGAAAAAATGACCCGATTTATTAAAACAGAGCCTAACCTGGGATCGAGGCACAGAACTTGCTGCTCACGCATGCTTTTCTATTGAAACGGACATGGATGTTTATTTCTGCGATCCAAGTAATCCATGGCAACGTGGAACAAATGAAAATACAAATGGATTACTACGGCAGTACTTTCCTAAAGGAATGTGCTTGTCAAAATATACACAAAGTGACTTAAACAAAGTTGCAGCGAAGCTCAACAATAGACCAAGAAAAACATTAGGTTTTCAATCTCCATCTGATAAGCTTAGCAAGCTGTTGCAGTGACCGGTTGAATCCAAGTCGGTTATTAATGGGGGGATTACAATATAGTGGATTACGTTTTAATTATTTATAAATAAGAAAGAATAAGAACAGGTTTAACCGGGAAATAATGGAACTACATAAATTAAAATGGTGCCCCCGACACGATTCGAACGTGTGGCCTGTCCCTTAGGAGGGGACCGCTCTATCCAACTGAGCTACGGGGGCAATAAAATTAAAACAATGGGAATTATAACCTGATCTAAATGGAGTCACTAATTAATTTATTGCTGGATGAGTAATATTTTAGTTATATTCGGCGTGTGGTTTTTCGACAGTTTGAATTCGGTTGCGCTCAACGCTATTAACAAACGAGCGAATATTTTTTTCCTGCCTGGGGGTAAGGTTAATAAACTGGCCGGCTAATTGTTGTAACCCTGCTGTTTGGTCTGATTTTGTTTGCCGTACCTGTAGCTTGCATTGAATGCTTTCGGTATTGGGCAGTTGTATTAATGTATCGATAACTGCATCCTGTTTTATCCGGCTTAGTTTATCGGTTGAGCTGCGAACATTTATCCCACCCGTTGAAATATTATAGATATAAGCGGTTAACGGCTGGTTAATATTTTTATCGACTAATGTAACCGGAATTTTCCATAAATTTTGCAATTCAACACGGTATTGCAGCCTGCGTTGTTTGTAAGTAATTTCAGTTGGGATGCTAGTACTAAAATAAACTAAATGGTCATGTTCAGTTAATGCGGTTACCTGGGTATTAAAGTTTATTTCAATTCCGTCATGTTTTGCGTAAATGTGAATAAGTTGTTTGGCTGTAATATTATTGTGGTTGAATGCATCAAACAGGATGTTGCTTTTGTTGTGGCTAATATGCAGTATTTCAGAAATACCAAGGGGCTGGGTCGATCCGTCTCGTTTAACTTTCTTCACGTCAAGTTGGCAATGATTTTTTTTCATTCGTGCCAATATAGCACTGATATGGATAGGGTCTGAAATAATGCTGTTATTTTTTTCAGCCATAAGCTACGTTGTGGATTATGCTCGGATTAGCGTCTGTTTTTTTGCCATTTTGATGGACTGGCCTTTGTTGGAATAGAGTTCGGCCGTTTGTTGTTTACCCTGTAATACCGAAAGGGCATTTTCAGTGTGGCGTTTATTATTTTCAATAATAATGCCATTGATATTGTTTTGTTTTTCGCACTGTTTAGACAAGTTTGAAATATCATTCCATAACGTTTTTAATTTAGGCTTATCTGTTATTGTGCTGCTATTCAGAAAATCATCAATACCGTTTGCGTCCAGGTCAAGTCCCGCTGCTTCCAGTAGTGCTCGGCGTTCCTTATTTAAATCTTCCAGTTGCTCCATCAGAATAATTTTTTCCTGCGCAATAGATTCAATAGCCTGAATATCATTTTCTGATAAGGCTCGGTATTCATTTTCCAGCGCATGAAATAATTGCTCAAGATAATTTGCAATATCTTCAAGTAGAGGGGATATATTTCTTGTCATCACTGTATTTTGTGACACAGGCTTAGCTATCATTAAAAGCAGATTCAAAGTTAATCATTTTGTCGGCAATGCGTTCGGGATCCATTTTGTAACTGCCGCTCTGGATAACATTTTGCATGTCTTTTACTTTAGTATGGTCAACGCTGGGTTGATTGGCCAAATCCATTTCCAGTGCTTTTAATTTTGCGGCGGTGTCCGTCAGGGTGACTTTATCGCCAGCGGTTGCTGTACCTGTACTGTTTTTGGTTGATTTTTCTGCATCGTCAGATTTTTTAACGTGCGTAACATTTCGATCACCCATATGGGATGATTTATTCGAATTGATTCCTGATATATCGTGAGGCATTTTACTGCTCCAAAGCCTGTTTATAGTTACGCTACCGTTTTAGCGGCCAGAAAGCCTGAAACTTTAGCGATATTACACTGGATAATGGTAAATAACGAACAAAATCACATATTTACCTTTACCAGCCCATTTGATATCACAGTTGCCTGAAAAATACGCTTACTGTGAAGATTTTTAACTTTAATCCGCTGCCCAAGAAAGCCATTCATAAGCGCCTTGCCTTTTACCCGAATGGTTAAATTTTCTGTTCCTGCAAGAATAAGAATTTCATCGCCACGTTGTATCAGGCGTTTAGGTTTAAGCATCGTGGGTGAAATAACTTTTCCCGACTTTAATGAGCGGCGTACCACCATATTGGTCATTTGAGAAAGATCGGTAAAATAGCCCCCCCGAATACGGCTTACATCCAGACGAGTGAATTTGATATCGGATGGCTGGATAACACTGCCTGATGGCATGCTGTGTTTTGCGGTAATTACATTCAGGTATTTCTGAATATAAACTGAAACAATAATTTTCCAGGGTTTACGTCCAGCACAACTGACTTCTACGCTGGTACGACCTAGTTCTTCAGCGTATTGCGGGAAGCGGGTGTCTAGCTTTTTTGTACAGGTTTTAAGACGCAGGCGTTTATCGATATAACCAACGGTAAAGTCGTTTGTTTGTAAGTTGCTTTTTAAAAAGACAGTGATGGCCTGTGTTATGGAAGTCGGTGTTTGATAAGCTGATCCCTGAGCCGCCCCCGCAAATAACATAAATAAACTGCCAAGTGAGAGCGCGGTGAAATAATTTAAAAAATCATTTTTCATAAATACTGCCAAATTATTAGTTGGTAATCTGCCGTTTTTTTGACTCTTAACCAACTGGAACTTATAACATATTGATTCTGTAGGGTTATCTTATTTGGCAAAGCCAACAAGGATATCCGCTAGTAAGTATTAAGCAATACATATGCCAGTATTTCCGTTGCCGAAAGCGCATATCAACATCACAAAGATATTCAAGTAAGTCGCTTTTTAGCCGATAACTTTCGTGTAGCAAATAATTTTAAGGTGGCGTTATGGCTGGAATACTTGAAGGTGTTGATCAACGTACTAATTTAGTAGGTGAGAACCGGCTTGAATTACTACTGTTTACTTTAGGCGGTCGGCAACGGTTTGGTATTAACGTATTTAAAGTACAGGAAGTTATTATGTGCCCACCGTTAACAAAGATTACCAATTCCGCACCCGTGGTGGTGGGTATGACCAACATGCGTGGTAAAACAATTTCTGTCCTCGATTTAGCTTTGGCGATAGGGAAACGACCATTACAACAGTCCGATACGAATTATTTAATCATTACGGAATATAATCGTCAGGTACAGGGATTTTTAACCAGTGGTGTCGATAGAATAGTGAATATGAACTGGTCGGATATAAAAGCGCCACCAGAGGGATTAGGAAAGGATAATTACATGACCGCTGTCACTTCGGTCGATGATGAACTTGTTGAAATTATTGATGTTGAAAAAGTCCTTGCTGAACTACTCGGTATTGATCTTAGTGGTGTGGATGATGAAGTTGAGGTGAAATCAAAACAGGATCAGGCGATACGCGTACTAGTGGTTGATGACTCATCGGTTGCACGTAATCAGATTAAACGTACTCTGGATAAGTTGGGTATGGAATGTACCATTGGCAAGAATGGCCTTGATGGCTTAAATATTCTGAAAGGTTTAATTAAAGATGGCTCTGATATAGCCGATCACATTGATGTACTTATTTCTGACGTGGAAATGCCTGAAATGGATGGTTATACACTAACGTCTGAAATCAGAGCTAATGAAGCATTGAAGAAACTCCCCATTTTGTTACATACTTCTTTAAGTGGTGTATTTAATCAGTCTATGGTTGCCAAAGTAGGTGCAGATAAATTTGTTCCAAAATTTAATGCAGAAGAGCTCGCAGCTGAAGTTAAAGATATATTGCAGGAAAAAGGTGTTATTTAAAAATTCAAAGCTTTGTGTTAGCCGAGTGTTAGCTATCTGAAAAATATAGAAGAAGATTATTGAGTGAATCAACAAACATTATCAAAACAAGATTATGAAAGCTTTCGAACCTTTCTTGAAGATGCCTGTGGCATTGTGCTGGGAGAAAATAAACATTATTTAGTAACGAGCCGTCTGTCAAGGCTATTAGAGGAGTTTAACTTTTCATCTTTAAGCGGGATGATAGATAAACTCAAACAAGTCAATAATACTGAATTAAAAGAAAAAATTATTGATGCGATGACAACCAATGAAACAAGCTGGTTTCGAGACAAGTACCCATTCGAAATTTTGCATAGTGAACTTTTTAATGAAATAGCGGCGAATAAAAAACCAGTCATTCGTATCTGGTCGTCGGCAAGTTCTTCCGGGCAGGAAGCTTATTCTATAAGTATGACCTTCTCCGAATATCTGGCCAAAAATCCTGGTAAATTCAGTGGACGTCTGGAGATAGTTGGAACAGACATTTCACCAACCGTTTTAAAGCATGCCCGTGAAGCAAAGTATGATGAATTGAGTCTTGCGCGTGGCTTGTCCGAGGAAAGGCTTAAGCGGTTCTTTATTGATCAGGGGGATGGTGGCTATAAAGTTCGCCCTGAAATTAGCAGCCGTTGTAAATTTTCAGAGTTAAATCTACTAAAAAACTATTCGATATTGGGTAAATTCGATATTATTTTTTGCCGTAATGTTTTAATTTATTTTTCAGCAGAAATTAAAACTGATATCCTGACACGCATGGCAAAATTACTGAACCCCGGTGGTTATCTTTTTCTCGGTGGTTCCGAGTCACCGACAGGTTATTGTGACCTGTTTGAAATGGTCAGGCTTAAAGCCGGTGTTGTGTACCGCTTGAAGTAGTTGCCTGTTTTATTTACCCCCCCTATTTTGCTCTAAGTACATTGCTGACAGGCAACACAGGTAAAGGATTGCCGTTCAGTTTCTTTTTTGCCGCCACTTCCTTCCTGTAAGTCCTTGAAAAAACTATAAATTAAACTTGGCATAGCTGTTGCAACCAGCTCTGGTAAGTCATTATAGTTTTAAACAGGATAGCAGCAATGTCATTTTCATTTGGTAATACATTCAACTTGCACGAGCAGGCTTTATATTTGCAGGCGCGTCGTACCGAACTATTGTCTTCGAATCTGGCAAATGCAGAAACACCACATTATAAAGCAAAAGATTTTGACTTTAAGGCATCGTTACAGGCTGCGATTCGGAATCCTTTGGGTAATAAACCACTAGTTGAAACAAGTCCAAAACATATTCAACCGAAACAGTCTGATTACCGTTTTGAAACCTTGTTTCGTATGCCGTACCAGACTTCTCTGGATGGCAATACGGTTGAATCACAAGTTGAAATGTCGGCCTTTAACGATAATGCAATTCGCTATATGGCAAGCCTGCGTTTTCTTAACGGCAAGATCCGCGGTTTAATGACTGCAATTCGTGGCGATTAGCTCAGCTAAATTACAGGATAAATAACAGGAAATTACCTATGTCATTATTTAACGTTTTTGGAATATCAGGTTCTGCATTACAGGCACAAACCCTGCGCTTGAATACTACTTCAAGTAATATGGCAAATGCCAACAGTGTGAGTAGTAGCACCGGTGAAACTTACCGTGCACGGCATCCTGTATTTGCCCCCATGATAAAAGATTTTTCAGATGAAAAGAAAGCAGTGGGAGTGCGTGTATTGGGTATTGTTGAAAGCAGCCGACCCTTGCGTTCGGAATATAGCCCGAACCACCCAATGGCAGATGAAGAAGGTTATATCCATTTGCCCAACGTAAATATGATTGAAGAGATGGCAGATATGATCTCGGCTTCGCGTTCATATCAGTCAAATATTGAAGTGATGACAACCGCCAAGAAAATGTTAATGCGTACTTTGCAATTAGGCCAATAAAAGTAGACCAGTAAAAGCTAACAGGATAAAAATATTCAGGAACGACTATGGAACCGCTAGATACTAAAATATCATCTTTTGAAAACATTGGTTTAACGACAAACCAGAAGCAAAAGCCTGCCGAGCAAAAGAAACTCGGACAGGAAGATTTTATGGATTTGATGCTGGCACAAATGAATCATCAGGATCCATTTAAGCCGATGGAAAACGGTGAGTTCCTGACTCAGATGGCACAGTTTAGTGCGGTGAGTGGTTTAAAAGATATTAAGGATTCATTTACAAGTTTGGCTGACACAATGAAGTCTAATCAGGCGTTGCAAGCTGCCAGCATGGTAGGGCGAAGAGTGCTTGTTCCCGGCAATGATTTCCGCATTAACCAAAACATGAATAAGCTGTTTGAAGTTCAGGCTTCGGCCGATCTGAAAGTTGCAACCGATGAGTTGATTGTGAATATTAAAAATGCCAAAGGCGAAGTGGTCAAAGAAATAAATCTTGGCGCACGTTCTGCTGGGAAAATTGATTTTCGCTGGGACGGAAAAGTAGAGCCAGAAGATGAATTTGTCGATGGAGCAGAAGAATCGGTCATGTCTTTACCGGGTAGCTATACCATCGAAGCTTATGCAAGTATTGAAAATGAAAAGCAGGGTGTTGAGACACTTGTATTTGATATGGTTGACAGTGTCAGTGTTGGCCAGGCCGGACAACCGATGACATTAAATTTGACCAATGCTGGTCAGGCCAAACTGTCTGAAGTTTTAAAGATAATGTAGTTGGTTAATGGTATTCACTATTAACAGCCATTGTATATTTAGTAGTAATTAAAGGAGAAAGATCATGCCATTTCGTTCAGCTCTCAGTGGTATTAATGCTGCCGCACAGGACTTACGTGTTATTGGTAATAACGTTGCCAATTCAAGTACAACCGGTTTTAAAACATCGCGCGCAGAGTTTGCCGATGTTTATGCTGCAACAGATGGTGGCGCCTCCAATGCGATTGGTGCCGGTGTACGTTTGTCGGGCGTTAGTCAACAATTCGGGCAGGGCAATATTGAGTTTACGGATAACAAACTGGATCTGGCCATTAATGGTCGTGGATTTTTTGTGTTAGATGATAATGGTTCACGTTCATATACCAGGGCAGGATCTTTCCAGGTAGATCGGGACGGTTTCGTGGTAAATGCTTCTGCCGATAAACTGGTTGTGAATAACGCAGACGAATCCGGAGAGATTTCCGGTGCAGTAGGGCCGTTGCGGTTAGACCGTTCTAATATTGTTCCGAAAGCAACATCGCGCATTGATGTCGGCCTAAATCTGGACAGTTCACAGACTGCACCATTAACACTGCCGTTTAATCCTGAAGTGCCTTCATCATTTACACATTCAACCTCACTCACGGCTTATGATTCGTTAGGTGCACCGCATTTATCAACCATGTACTATATTAAAGGCGCAGAGCCTAACACCTGGACAACGCATTTATTTGTTGATGGTAAAGATGCCAAAGGCGGAGCAGCGCCTCCTTTCTCTGGTGATGTATTAAAGTTCAATGGTGCCGGTGGACTGGAATCAATTAATGGTGCCGCAGCGCCTCCAGGTGAATTGACTTATAGCGGTATTGATACCGGCTCGGGTTCTGAACCACTTGAGATCATTCTTAATCTGCAGTCAACAACACCAACGACTCAATTTGGTACCAAGTTTTCTGTGAGTGCCTTAACTCAAAATGGTTATACCTCCGGTCGTTTAAGCGGTATTGACATTGATGATACCGGTATTATTCGTGCGCGATATAGTAATGGTCAAACACGCACACTTGGTCAGGTCACACTTGCCGATTTTTCAAACCCACAAGGTTTACGACAATTGGGTAACACCAACTGGGCAGAAAGTTTTGCATCCGGTGTGCCTTTAGTCGGTACGCCAGGATCGGGTAGTTTAGGACAGTTACAGTCGGGTGCACTGGAAGGGTCGAATGTGGACTTAACCGGACAGCTTGTGAATATGATTAAAGCACAACGAAATTTTCAGGCGAATGCACAGGTTATTACGACGGCAGATACCGTGACTCAAACGATTATTAACATACGTTAATTTTTAAATTAGATAGAGCATTATTAAATAGTAAAGGTGCGTAATGGATAGAATGTTATATGTTGCAATGAGTGGTGCGAAACAAAATATGTTAGCACAGGCGCATAATGCAAATAACATGGCCAATGTGAGTACCACAGGCTTTAAAGCTGACCTGGCTGCAGCCCGTAGTATGCCCCTTTTTGGAAATGGATTTCCAACCCGTGTTTTTTCAATGACTGAGCGTGAAGGAACGGATTTTAATCCTGGTGCTATTCAAACAACAGGCCGGGCACTGGATATTGCTATTAAAGGCCAGGGATTTATTGCCGTACAAGGTAAAGATGGTAATGAAGCCTATACACGAGTGGGTAGCTTGCGTGTTACGGCAACCGGGGTGCTTGAAACAAGTAATGGTCTGGTTGTGATGGGTGATGGTGGGCCTATTTCTATCCCGCCGGCAAAGAGAATTGAGATTGCGACTGATGGAACAATAAGCGCCATTAGTCAGACCAAAGGTTCGGAAGTTGTCAATATTATTGACCGGATTAAGTTAGTTAACCCGGACTTAAAAATAGTGACTAAAGGTAATGACGGACTTTTTCACCTGGCCAATAATGAAGTCGCACCGGCTGCGGCTGAAGTTGAAGTATTGTCAGGTGCATTAGAAGGCAGCAACGTTAACATTGCATCGGAGCTGGTTAAGATGATTGAACTGGCTCGCCAGTTTGAGATGCAGGTCAAGATGATGAAAACAGCAGAAGACAATGACGAATATGCAATGCGCTTGATTAATATTGCATAGAATTATTTACACTATCTGGAGTACAAGCTAATGGCTCAACCATTATGGATTGCAAAAACAGGTTTGGATGCACAGCAAAACAGGCTGGCGACCATTTCAAATAACCTTGCCAATGTAAATACAACGGGCTTTAAACGTGCACGTACCGTTTTTGAAGATTTAATCTATCAAAATGTACGCCAACCTGGTGGCCAAAGCAGTCAGGAAACGGAATTACCCTCTGGCCTGGCTCTCGGTACAGGCGTGCGAACGGTTGCAACGCAAAAACTGTATCAGCAGGGAAATTTGCTGCAAACTGCCAATCCTTTTGACATGGCAGTTGAAGGCCGTGGTTTTTTTCAGATCCTGATGCCGAATGGGAATATTGGTTACACCCGTAACGGTGAGTTTCAGGTAAGTTCAGACGGACAAATTGTTAATTCATCAGGCTACCGTTTACAACCGGATATTAATATTCCGGCCAATGCATTGAGTGTCACCATTGGTATTGATGGTACGGTGTCGGTTACACAACCCGGCAATGCCATTCCAGCGCAAGTGGGCACCATACAATTTGCAGATTTTGTAAATCCAGGCGGTTTGCAATCGTTGGGAGGGAACTTGCTGGGCGAAACAGGAGCAAGCGGTGCGCCACAAGTCGGTGCACCCGATTCACTCAGCTTTGGTAGTCTTATACAAGGTTCTCTTGAAAGTTCAAATGTGAATGTTGTTGAAGAACTTGTGAACATGATTGAAACACAGCGTGCCTATGAAATGAATTCAAAAGCCATTTCAACCGCGGATCAAATGCTTCAGTATGTAAATAATAATTTATAATAAGGGTTTAATTAATAAAATGAAAAAGTTAATTAAAATACCAGTTATTTTTTTACTTATGAGTGCAGTATCGGCATGTTCTCTGGTAAAAAAAGAAAAAGAAGATGAATCGTTCAAGCCCACTCCACCGATTATTATCAAGCTGCCAAAGGATGATAACGGCGCTATTTTTCGTCCGGAAATGAATGTTGGATTATTTGATGACAACAATGCACGTAATATCGGTGATGTTTTAACAATTGTTTTAAATGAAAACACCAATGCGAGTTCAAGCGCCAATACCAGCGCAACCAAAGATCAAAAAGTTGATTTACCCAGCCCGAAACTTGCCGGCGACACAGTAACAAAAAATGGCAAAGAAATTTTGAATAATGAACTGGAAGCAGGAAGAGAATTTAATGGACAGGGCACAAGCGCACAAAACAGTAGTTTTTCAGGTACTATCTCGGTAACGGTTGCCAAGGTATTACCTAATAGAAATTTGATTATTCGTGGCGAGAAACTGGTGCGATTGAATCAGACAGAAGAATTTATACGCTTCTCCGGTATTGTCCGACCGCAGGATATTAAACCCAATAATACTGTCGAGTCGAATCGGGTTGCTAACGTCCATGTTATGTATGCTGGTAACGGCGCTATTTCAGCAGCAAACAGCATGGGTGCGTTAGGGCGATTCTTTCAGGGTAAAGCATGGCCGTATTAAGCGCTATGATGTTTGACATAAACAGGGGAACTAAAATGTTATCAATAAAGGAATTAAAATTTACTGTTCTAGTTGGTATTTTATTTTACCTTGGTTTGAGTTCGGGCATTGTTAAAGCAGATAGAATAAAAGATATTTCAACCGTTGCCGGTGTGCGTAGTAACCCGCTGGTTGGTTATGGTCTGGTTGTTGGTTTGAATGGCACCGGTGATGGCTCTGGAGCGGTGACAGACCAAAGTATGAAAAGTATGCTGTCACGTTTGGGTATTAATATTCCACCGGATGCAACACTCAAAGCAAAAAATGTAGCCGCGGTTTCCATTCATGCAACATTGCCAGCATTTGCAAAGAAAGGACAAAAGATTGATGTGACTGTTGCTTCAATTGGTGGAGCAAAAAGTTTGCGCGGTGGCAGTTTATTAATGACACCACTGCGTGGTATTGATCATAAAATTTATGCGATTGCACAAGGTAATGTGGTAGTGAGTGGCTTTGGTGTTGAAGGCCTGGATGGTTCAAAGGTAACCGTTAATGTGCCCAGCTCAGGCCGCATTTTAAACGGTGCAATGGTTGAACAGATTATTGATACCCCTTTTGGTGATGCCAGTGAAATTGTTTTAAACTTACATCGGGCAGACTTTACAACATCCACACGTTTGGCCGAAGTTATTAATAATGCAGTCGGGCCAGGTTCGGCTCATTCCATCGATCCTGCATCGGTGAGTGTGAATGCACCATCTGATCCTGCACAACGAGTATCCTTTATTTCTTTCCTTGAAAATTTAACCATTCAACCAGGGGAAGCGCCGGCTAAAATTATTATCAATTCAAGAACCGGTACGGTTGTTATTGGTAAGCATGTGCATGTGTTACCTGCAGCCGTGTCGCACGGTAGCTTAACTGTCACCATTACACAGTCTTCCAAAGTGAATCAGCCAGCACCTTTAGCTGGTGGGGTTACCACGGTTGTACCTGTTACTGATATTCGTATTCAGCAAGAAGATAATAGGATGTTTGTCTTTAGCCCTGGGGTTTCGTTAAATGAAATTGTACAGGCGGTGAATCAGGTGGGCGCAGCTCCCGGTGATTTAGTGGCAATTTTGGAAGCCTTAAAAGAAGTCGGCGCACTTCAGGCTGAGCTGGTTGTTATTTAAATCCTGGTGAAAATACATTCCTTCTAAAACGGCAAGTCATTGCCGTTTTTTGTTCTATCTTATTGTTTATTCAGATAAATTCATGTCGGCACGCTTTCTGCATAGTCTTAGTGTCAGGACTTTTATTTAGGTAATACCAATGTTGAATGTAACAGCAAGCAGAGCATATACCGATTTTTCGCAATTCGCAGAAATGCGCTTGAATGCAAAACAAGACCCTAATGCATCGTTAAAAGAAGTTGCGCGTCAATTCGAAAGTATTTTTATCAATATGGTGATGAAGAGTATGCGCGATGCCAGCTTTGGTGATCCCTTGTTTGATAGTAACCAAAGTGAAATGTATCAGGAAATGTTTGATAAACAAATTGCGCTGGATATGAGTAAAGGGAAAGGCCTGGGGCTGGCGGATACCCTGGTTATGCAAATGCAAAAATATGTACCAGAGAATAAAAATAGTGTGCAGTCTGTTTCAGAAATTCAGCAACATGCTAAAGATCCTTTTATTTTACAAAGAGAAAATACAGTATTTTCAAATTCTGAACAATTTGTAAATACACTCCAACCTTATGCAGAAGCGGCCGCGGAAGAGTTGGGCGTTGATGCGAATGTACTTATTGCCCAGGCGGCACTGGAAACCGGTTGGGGCAAAGCAATTGGCAAGTTACCTGATGGTAGCTCCAGTTACAACCTGTTTAATATAAAAGCGCAGCGTGGTTATGACGGCGATAAATATGTAAAACAGACGATTGAAATAGATAATGGTGTTGCTAAAACAGAAACCGCAGCCTTTCGTTCCTACAATAGTTATCAGGAAAGTTTTGATGACTATGTGGACTTTATAAAAAATAACCCAAGGTATGCAGATGCGCTTAATGTAAGTACGGATTCATTTAAATATATCGACAGTATTCAACGTGCCGGTTATGCAACCGATCCACATTATGCTGAAAAAATTAAAAATGTAATGCAGTCGTTTACTTCTGAAAATGAAGCTAATACTGAAGGCTGGGTATAGGTGACGAATGAGCACGGGTGATGTTTTAGGCATAAGTACATCGGGCGCACTTGCTGCGCAGCGTGCGCTGTCTACAACCAGTCATAATATTGCAAATGCTGCGACTAAAGGATATTCACGTCAGCGTACTGATCTGGTTGCCCGTATGCCACAACCAGGTGGCAATGGTGCGGTGGGTACGGGTGTTATTGTTGATAACGTACGTCGTGTTTATGACAGTTTTGTAACTGAAGAGTTGCGCAATGTTGCTTCTGTCAGTAAAGCGCTTGATACGCAGTATGATTACACCAGTCAGGTTGATACCCTGTTATCCGATCCTGATGCAGGTCTTGCACCAACAATTCAGAATTTTTTTGCTGCTATGAACGGTGTGGCAGATGATCCGTCTTCTGTTTCTGCACGGCAGGTTCTCCTTAGTGAAGCCCATTCATTGGAAGACCGTTTTAAATATCTGGATGATCGTTTTGAGTCCCTACGCCGTGGTGTGCAAAAGGACATGCGTAATACAGTGCAGGATATTAATAATTTTGCTCAGGCGATTGCAGATGTTAACGAAGCCATTGTGCGGGCGAAAGAAGTGGGGGGTACAGAACCCAATGACTTGCTCGACCAGCGAGAACGGTTGTTATTACAACTTTCTGAAAAGGTATCAGTGCGTGGGCAAATACAGGATGATGGCCGTTTAAATGTTTTTATTGGTAACGGGCAAACACTGGTTGTGGGTGGTCTGGCGGCAAAGATGGATGTGATTGCAAGCCCAGATGATGCCTCTGAGGTGGAAGTTATTTTTAAAAACCAGACAGCAGAATTGATTGTTACAAAATTTCTGTCGGGTGGTGAGTTGGGTGGAATGCTTGAATTTAAAACAGGTATTCTGGATGTCTCGCAAAATGATTTAGGCCGTATTGCTATTGGTATTTCAAAAACCTTTAATGAACAGCATCATCTTGGTATGGATCTGAAAAATGTACTGGGCGGAACTTTCTTTGAAGAACTGGATGTAACGGCTCCTCAGGTTAAACAAAGTATTAATAATAAAGGCGATATAAAAATATCTGCCGAAATTACCAACCTCGATAAAGTGACGGTGAGTGATTATCGTTTATCATTCCATGACGGGAAATACCGGCTTATACGTTTAATGGATGATAAACTGGTTGCCGAATTTTCATCTTTCCCTGTTGACATAGAAGACGAAGGTTTTAAATTAAGTATTGAATCGGGTAGTAGCATCGAAAGCCAGGACAGCTTTATTATTCGCCCAACGGTTGAGGCAGGGCAACGCTTCAAGGTTTTAATTAATGATGTTAAAAAGATTGCCGCTGCCTCACCTGTGCGTGCATTTGTAAATGTCGCTAATTTAGGTGATGGCAAAATTACAGATGTTGAAGTACTGAGTACCGATTCTGAATTATTTAAGGGCAATAATAAAGATCTTGAAATGCCGCTGGTAGTGCGTTTTGTTGATGATAGACACTATGAAATACTGGATAACAAGGGTAACCCGATTACTCACAAGTTAGCTGCGGTTCCTGATGCCCCACATATAGAGGCAAATGAAGAGGGACATGCAACGGCTGTGAGCCCTGAGTCACCAGCCTCTGCACCACAAATCACATCGCTACATGAATATGATCCAGAAAAAGGAATTTCAGTTTTCCCAACGCCCGACGGTGTGGATTTGAAAGTCCGCTTCAAAATTACAGGTAATCCAAAACAAGGTGATACGTTTCATATTGAATTTAATAAAGATGGTCTGGGTGATAACAGCAATGCGGTCTCACTGGCCGGTTTACAGGGCGAGCGTTTACTGGCGGATAAAACAGGCACGTATACACAGATTTACGCACAGCTTGTTTCCCGGGTTGGCAGTAAAACTCATGAACTGGATACCAGTAGTAAGGCACAACAACTGCTGTTACAACAAGCGGATCAACGGCGTGAATCTATATCCGGTGTTAATATGGATGAAGAAGCCGCTAATCTTGTTCGATACCAGCAACTTTATAAAGCGAATGCACAGGTTATTGCAACCGCTAAAGAGCTGTTTGACACTTTAATGCAAACGTTCAGGTAATCGAGATGCGAGTATCAACAAGCCAAACGCAAGACGTTGCCATTAATGCGATGCTGGAACAGCAGGAAAAATTGTCGAAGGTACAAAAGCAAATTGCAACAGGTAAAAGAATATTTAAACCCTCAGAAGATCCTATTGGTGCGGCCAGAGTTGTTGATCTTAGAACTATTCTGGATACAAATTCTCAGTATCAAAAAAACATTGATGCTGCACGTGCACGTTTAACAGTTGAAGAATCCATTATGGGTAATGCAACCGATATTTTGCAGCGTGTACGTGAGTTGGCTATTGCTGCAAATAATGCCTCACAAACAAATGAAACACGTAACTTTATTGCAGAAGAAGTTGATCAGTTGCTTGAAGAAATTCTGGATATGGCAAACTCGACTGATGGCTCGGGTGATTATTTATTTTCCGGTTCAAAAATAAATTTTAGACCATTTGTGAATAATGAAAACGGTGAATACGAATATCAGGGCGATGACACGCAGCGTAATTTACAAATTGGTCCCAAACGTACTATCGCAACCAGTGATTCTGGTAATTTTGTTTTTCGTGCTATTAAAGATGGTAATACTGAATTTACCGCGCTTGAAAATAAAACCAATACCGGTTCTGCCATTATTGACCCTGGTAGTGTCACCGGCCGTTATGATGATGGTACTTATGCGATTATTTTTGACAAGAAAGAATCCATTGATCCAAATGAACCGACAACCTATAAAGTAATGAATGCAAATAATGAAGAAATTATTCCTGTGGGCACGGTTTATGTCGAAGGTGCAAATATAGAATTTAATGGTGTGCGAGTTTTTATTGAAGGTGAGCCGGATGTAAATGATTTTTTTGTGGTACGGCCGAGTGAGAACCAGGATGTTTTTACAACATTAAATAATTTTGTAGAAACTTTAAAAACCCCGCGTGGTGATCCTAAGCAAAATGCTGATCTGCATAACGAAATAAATCGCACTATTTTAGGTATCGATAATTCATTAGGTCGGGTGCTGGAGGTTCGCTCCAATACTGGTGCACGGTTGAAAGCTTTAGACGCACAACAGTCCATTAATGAAGATTATAATCTGCAAATTAAAGAGATATTATCCGGTATTGAAGATCTGGATTATGCCAAGGCGGTGAGCGAATTAAATCTGAAATTAACCGGTCTTCAAGCCTCACAAAAAGCATTTACCCGGGTACAAGGTATCTCAATGTTCGATTATATCTAATAAAAACAATATCTTATAAAGACCTCTCCTCTTTTTTACTCACTGCAAATTATTTTACTTTTTTTTGCTCCTTACCCTAAAGATACTTAAATCCCGGACGCTAGGTATCACGGAAGCGATAGGGTAGTTAACAATTCATTACCCTTATCGTTATTTGAATATCCCTAAGCCGCAACATCAAAGCGTGGTGAAGGAAATGATTAGGAGTGCGTCATGCCACAAGTTATTAATACCAATATCATGTCGCTAAATTCGCAGCGTAATTTGAATGCTTCGCAAGAAGCATTACAAACTTCATTGCAAAGGTTGTCTTCTGGTTTGCGTATTAACAGCGCAAAGGACGATGCAGCAGGTTTAGCGATTTCCGAACGGTTTACTTCTCAAATTCGAGGTTTAAATCAAGCAGTACGAAATGCCAATGACGGTATTTCACTATCACAAACAGCTGAAGGTGCGCTAGCCGAAGCCGGTAACATCTTACAACGGGTTCGTGAATTATCAGTTCAGTCTGCTAATGCCACCAACTCCGCGTCAGACAGACAGGCGTTACAATCTGAAGTAGGACAACTTGTTTCAGAACTGGATCGTATTGCAACCAACACAGAATTTAATGGACAAAAAATTCTTGATGGTACATTTGGTACGGCCATCTTTCAGGTGGGTGCGAATGCTAACCAGACCATTCAGGCAACGACCAATAACTTTAGAACCAACCAATATGGTAATTACCGTGTAACCGGCCAGGATACTGCGGCGGGTGCTGAGGCACGAAATGCACAAGGTGATAACCTGATTATTAACGGTTCATTAGGCAGTGTCACTTTGGATATTAGTGCGGGTGACAGTGCAAAAGCAACAGCTGAACTCGTCACATCGAAATCCAATGTAACAGGTGTAAAAGCCTTCGCTCAAACTGAAGTAAACGTCAGTTTTGATGCCGCGGGTTCTTATACCTTAAATGTTGCATCGGATAATGCAGATGCCCAGGCTATTTCATTTAGCTTGCAAGGCACCGAAGGCAATGATGGTCTTTCTGGTGCAGTAACGGCATTCAATGACTTGTCACATAAAACCGGTGTAACTGCGCGTATCAGTGATGATGGCCAGAGTGTTGTACTATTAAACGCAACTGGTAATAACATTAATTTAGCCGATACGGTTAATTCTAATGCCGGTAATGTGATGGTGGGCGGTACGGTCGGCGCGGATGGCGCG
>VAPL010421793.1_pt1 | contig 17729 bp, 19 predicted proteins | sample 3395061 | NCBI WGS metagenome assembly VAPL01 (sample SAMN08290444, study PRJNA428436) | hydrothermal vent metagenome | isolation source: Deep-sea hydrothermal vent chimney 2 | place: Pacific Ocean: Juan De Fuca Ridge | depth 2182 m m | reverse complement strand
CAGAGTCAGTGGCGAATTCAAGCTGCCTTCTCTTGCACAGCTAATTGAAGAAAAATCTCAGGAGAATTTTGTGGCTCCCTAGAATTTATAACGGATACGTTTTGATTTTAGTTGATGTCAGTTTCATACCAGATTATGCGTTAAATATTCTTTATTTGATTTCAGAGAAACATTGATTGTGTGCGTCACTCACAACTAAAACTGTTTATGTGTAATCCTGATAAATGTTATAATGGTGAGCTCTCGTAGAATGTAAAAAAATAGTTACTTCAGGCTTAATTCTACTTTGTTAGATTACAAATGTAGGGTGCGTTGTACGCACCATTGAGGAAAAACAACGCTAATTGGTGTATAACGCGCGCCCTACCTGAAGTTCTAGTACTCCGACGACTTAGGATTGATGGGTAGGTGGAGTTGAGAAGTGGTTAGCTGCAAGGCGCGCGAGTGCAGGACTAGCAAGGCTAATTCAAGCGAGCGCAACGCAGCAGATGACCGCTTATCGGCTTCACCTAACCATCAATCCTATGTTGACGGAGTACTAGATGTGTGTTCTTACTAAATTGATCAGAACGTCATGAGATAAGTGGGTGCTGGCAGATGTTAGATAAAGACAATCAGTCATGGTACGAGCGCATTGCCCTATTTCCGTTATTCACAATCACCTCTGCATATCTTGCGAGTATATTTTGGCGAAATGATATCCCGGCATTTATTACCAATCAATGGGTATTCTATACTGGGCTTGGTCTAGTTGTTCTCTCTCTACTCTTAAAGCTATTATTCAAACTGCATGTTCTGTATGTGTGCGATTTGTTCCTGCTTGGCTGCTTATTCATCTGGGTAGTGTACTGGCAAAAAAAATATACTTTTGAAGCACCAGTGTTTCTGTTTTTTTCAGTATATTTTGTACCCCTCAATCTGTTGTTCGCCAAATTTGCTCGTAACGAGGTATTTGCAGAAGACCAACATCAACTACTTGATTTTCTTAACCAACGTTTTCTGTTTCAGCCAGTATTACTCGCGATTCTAGTCCTGGTTGGACTTTATTTACAGGCATGGTATATGTTGTTTCCTATATTTACCTCTCTGCTGATGATTCGCGTTTTGTTAATGCTTTGGGCTGAGAAAATTGACAGCACATCAACTTCACCGCCAGCACAAGGATGACTGCCATCATAATACTCTCCGCACATGAAAATTTAGCATTCATGACGCGCACTTTTTCGCGGATAGCTGCGTTGGAAACCCTTGTTGTTGAATGCTACGTTGAGGATTTTGCGATTGAAGATCGACAGAAGATGACCTGAAACTGGGATGCAAAAACGGTGACTTATTCATTTACAGGCCCTGAGCGCAACGAAATTTACCGTATTACAATGAATGAAGAGGTTGGGAAGTGACATGAAGCAGGTTTGTAAAAACCAACAGTTTTGACTCGTATACATCAAGCCTTGCTGACACATAATCAATCAGGTCAGCAAGGTTCAATGACGCATAAAGTTGGGATACAAAAAATTCACATGCTCAATAATAATCTCAGGTATATAAAAGATGAAGAAAACGTTCAGTTAATCCTGCAATTTACCTTTATTAAGAATGCTTTTTTTCATTGCTTCTTTTCTTTCGATGTCGTCTTCAATTTCTTTCGCAAACCAAAATAGTGCGATGAATGCCGGAACTAGCAGGACAAGCATTGGAGCTACAAAAGGAACCTCATGTGGGCCAAATTCAAGGATAGAAAGGAATTGAGTAATCATAGTCGTTCTCCTGATATATAATTAATAATCTTTCAGAACGATCTTGACGCAACGCGTAACTGTTTGCTGACAATGCCAATGTCTGAAAGCACAGTTTAATCATAGAAGAACAATAGAGATAGTTCAGTGACAAAGTCACATTCAATGCGTTATTATTAATTTTTCGAGTGCAGTGCGATCTATCACTGTTATTTTTCCTCGGGAAAGCGCTACCCAACCAGCACTTTTTAGTTGTTTCAAGTGGCGTGAAATAACCTCTCTGGCCGTTCCCATCTCAGAAGCCAATTGTTGATGTGTTTTCCTGATTACTGGCTCATTTATAGACAGAAGGTATTTTGCAAGACGTACTTCAAGTGGATTGAGTACAACTTCTTCCATACGATGAATAACACTGGATAATCGACTTGAGAAGTTATTAAATACATACTTTCTGAAAAAATCCGACTTTTCAAGCGCTTGATTAAAATCAACTTCCGGTATTAGAAAAGCGCGGACATCACCTTCAGTGAAAGCCTCTGCAGGATATGGCTTATCTTCTAGAAGGCACGAGGTTGTTAGCACACAAGAATCACCTGAAGATACCGTGTAAAGCATCACTTCCCTGCCAGTTTCAGCAATTAATTGCACACGAATACGGCCTTCCAGCAGTAGCAGATAATTTTCACAAGGATCACCAACTGAGAACACCATTTGCTCGCTGGATAAATTAACTAGATTGGCACTACGCATAAACGCATCAACAGCAGTGTCGTGTGTCTCGGGAAAAATTGGGAAATATTGTTGCCAGAGATCTTTTTGTTGAGATTCTATTTGGCTCGACATGGTAAATTCCTCTCTCCTTTAATATAGAGAATGCTGCTTAGAGCCTGTTCATAAGGAATGGCATTGCAAGGCAAAAAGGGGCTAATAAACACAGCATACAGGTATCAACGAGCACTTTCAACGCAGCTATAAGTCAGAATAGAGGATAAGCCGAGCAAATACAAATCACACTAATATAGTCACTTGCCTTCTATAAAAATACACACATTCTGATACTAAAACTCTATAATACCCCTCAAAACTTCTATTGTTCATTTCTCTTCTGATAATCACATCATGATTCTTGTTCGTTTTTCAAAAGCCAGCCTTGCGTTTGGTCTGCAGCCATTACTGGATCATATCGATTTTCAAATCGAGAGCGGTGAGCGTGTTGCTCTTTTGGGGCGCAATGGCGAGGGTAAATCCACGTTGCTGAAACTGATCGCTGGTCAGACCCAACTGGATAGTGGCGAGCTTTGGCGGCAACCAGATAACCGCATCAATATGCTTGAACAAGCCCTTAACTGGCCAGATAATGCCAGCGTTTATGATGTTGTCGCACAAGGTTTTGGAGAAATTGGACAATGGATTATTCAATACCACGGGTTAACCTTAACAAGTGATCTTACCGATGCTGATATGGACAAGCTGTCCGATTTGCAACATAAAATTGATGCTAAAAATGGCTGGGATGTTCAGGCAAGGGTCGCCAATTATCTGGAAGGTATGGGATTAGACCAGGATCAAAAAATTACTGAACTATCCGGTGGTATGCAACGTCGGGTTGCAATGGCAGGTGCACTGGTTGCTGAGCCTGACTTATTGTTACTGGATGAACCAACCAACCATTTGGATATCGAGGCTATCAACTGGTTGGAGGAGCAATTATTAAGTTTCGCCGGTGGTCTTTTATTCGTCACCCATGATCGAACTTTTCTAGGCAATATGGCGACGCGTATTATTGATCTGGATCGAGGCAGCCTGACAAGCTGGCCAGGAAATTACGACCAATACCAAATCCTTAAGGCTGCAGCACTGGAATCACAAGCGCGTTCTGATACCGAATTTGATAAAAAACTGGCAATCGAAGAAGTCTGGATTCGCCAAGGTATTAAGGCGCGTAGAACCCGCAACGAAGGGAGAGTGCGTGCGCTGAAGAAAATGCGCGCGGAACAAAGTGAGCGCAGAGCACAACAAGGCAAAGTAAAAATATCACTGGACAGTGGTGCACGATCAGGAAAACTGGTGATTGAAGCCAAACATATTTCCTTTAGTTATGGTGACACACCTATTTTTCAGGATTTCTCGACATTGATCTTACGTGGTGACAAAGTGGGGCTGGTGGGTCCCAACGGCATTGGTAAAACCACATTGCTCAACGCATTATTAGAAAAGCTGCAACCCGATAGCGGAACAGTCAGAATGGGAACCAATCTTGAAATCGCCTACTTCGATCAGCTGCGCACACAACTAAACCCGAATCAAACCATTATTGATTGTGTGGGCGATGGTGTAGATATGATTAATATCGGCAAGCGCACAGTCCATATCATGACCTATCTACAAGAATTTTTGTTTTCACCGCAACGCGCACGACAGCCTATCTCCAGTTTATCTGGCGGAGAAAAAAACAGAGTGATGCTGGCAAAATTATTTACCAAGCCAGCAAATTTACTGGTTCTGGATGAACCAACCAATGATCTGGATGTGGAAACCCTGGAAATACTTGAAGACTTGTTGGTGCAATTTGCAGGAACCGTGTTATTGGTTAGTCACGACCGCACCTTCCTCGATAACGTTGTGACCAGTACAATCGTGTTTGAAGCTCAGGGGGTTATCAATGAATATGTAGGTGGATACAGTGACTGGTTACACCAACGTCGTATCATACAATCTGCAGTGGCTAAACAACAATCACAGTCAACACAAAAACCTAAAGCACAGGCAAACAAAAAGAAGTTGAGCTATAAACAACAGCAACTACTTGATAGCTTGCCAGAAAAAATAGCAGCCCTGGAAACACAACTGGCAACCATACACGATCAAATTTCTGATGCTGATTTCTACACAGGCGATCAACAACAGATCAACAAAGTACTCGCCGATGCACAGCAGATCGAACAACAACTGGAACAAGCTTATGCTCAATGGGATGAGCTGGAATCGTTACAGGAAACATATTCAACGCCAGAATAATATATCTTGTTCCTAAATAACTTTAATTCACCTTTGCCAGTGACTCAAGCTTTTGGAATAAAAATCAACTAAACTTCCCGTGTTGCCCTAAACTCAATCTCAGGCCAGCGTTCTTCTATCAGCTGCAAGTTGACACGAGTCGGTGCCAGATAGACCAAATAATCTGACCCATCAATGGATAAGTTTGCAAACGCTTTCTGTTTAAACTCCTCCAGTTTTTTCTCATCCTCACAGAACACCCAGCGTGCTTGAGTTATAGGGACGTTATCATACACACATTCAACATTGTATTCGGCTTTCAAACGGAACGCTGTCACATCAAATTGCAACACTCCAATTGCCCCCAGAATCAAATCATTGTTTTTCATCGGCCGAAATAATTGGGTTGCTCCTTCTTCCGATAACTGTATTAATCCTTTTTGCAAGGCTTTACTGCGTAAAGGATCTTTTAATACTACTCTGCGGAACAGTTCAGATGCAAAGAAGGGTATACCAGTGTATTTCAGTTCTTCTCCCTGAGAAAAAGTATCACCAACCTGGATTGTGCCATGATTATGTAATCCGATAATATCACCTGGCCATGCTTGTTCGGTGTTCTTTCGGCTGTCGGCCTGAAACGTAATCGCATTATTGACTTGGGTTTGCTTTCCAAGTCGTGACTGGTGCATTTTCATACCTTTGCTGTATTGCCCAGAACAAACCCGCAAGAATGCGATACGATCGCGATGAGCCGGATCCATATTCGCCTGCACCTTAAAAACAAAACCAGTGAACTTATCCTCTTGTGGCTCAATAACACGTTGCGCTGTCATTCTGGGTTGTGGCGGTGGTGCATAGGCTGCAAAAGCATTCAGCAACTCGCGAACTCCAAAGTTATTAATCGCAGAACCAAAATAAACCGGCGTTTGTTTACCGGCTAAATAAGCTTGTTGATCAAATTGACTGCTGGCTCCTTGCACCAGCTCGACTTCTTCTCTTAATTCGTCTGCATGTTCTTCCAGTAAAGTATCCAGCTGTGGATCATCCAAACCTGAAATCACCACACTATCGGCTATTTTTCCACCGTGTTGAGTGGCAAACAAATGAATCACATTGTCATACAAATGATAAACGCCTTTGAAGCGTTTACCAGAGCCGATTGGCCAAGTCATTGGAGCACATTGAATTTGCAGGACGCGTTCAGTTTCATCCAGCAAATCCAGCGGATCCTGACCTTCACGATCCAGCTTATTAATAAAGGTGATAATTGGTGTATCACGCAAACGACAGACTTCCATCAACTTGATGGTACGTTCCTCTACACCTTTAGCCGCATCAATAACCATTAATACCGAATCAACTGCAGTCAATGTGCGGTATGTATCTTCAGAAAAGTCAGCATGACCAGGTGTATCAAGCAGATTAAAAATGCATTGATTATGTTCAAACTGCATCACTGAAGTAGTGACAGAAATCCCGCGCTGCTTCTCCATCTCCATCCAGTCAGAGGTTGCATGGCGCGATGCTTTTCTGCCTTTAACCGACCCAGCAAGCTGAATAGCACCACCAAACAGTAATAGCTTTTCTGTCAGTGTCGTCTTACCAGCATCAGGGTGCGATATAATGGCAAAAGTGCGTCTGCGCCTAATTTCATCAGTCATAAGACTGTTTGTCATTGTTAATATTCCTATTCGATTTATATGTACATATGTATCTACTTAACGAAAAAGCTTCAAGCAAGATATTGGTGCGTAAAAAAACACGCTATTTCAAGAGATTACTGAGCCCCTGCAAAGCTAAGTAATTGTGTCATGTCGCCTCGATCTGCTGATCTTAGCGCTGAGATATACTCGTTACGACGCTCGTTCATTGTCTCTAAACGGTGACCGCCTGCCCAATCAATGGGAGGGGCTTTTAAAAGCTTTTCCAATATTGCATCTGCCATGATACGGGCATGACGCCCATTCCCATTTGGAAAAGCATGAATTGATACCAATCGGTGATGAAAATAAATAGCTAACTCTAATGAAGGATATGTATCATGCTCAATCCAATAGCGCGTATCATCAAGCAATTTTCTGAGTTCAACAGCAATTTTAATAGCATCTACCCCAATATTTTTACCTGTTTTTTTAAACGCCCCAGCCCAGTTCCAAACATTGCCGAATAATTTTCGGTGCAGTTGACGAATAAATTCTTCGTTCAAAATATCTGTATTTCTTTTACGCTTAAGCCATAAAAACCCCTCTTGAATATTGGCCTGCTCTAACTGATTAAGTTCTCCACGCGTTGTAATATGCTTAAATTTAAGCCCTTCCATTTCATCGGGATCAAGCTTTGTTGCACCATCTGGATAATCCAGTAAATCCTTCATTCATCATTCCATAGCTTAGAGTCCATTTTTTCAATCATCTCCATTGCCAAGCGGTCAATCTCAAATTTCATTTGTTTATTATTAAGTGTCTGATCTTCAAGAGACATATGCGTGGAAGCTCTCTTAACCTGCTCAGTCGCTTTGATGCGGGCACGTTTAGCAATAACATCTTCAATATCGCGTTCAGGCACAATTGCATACACAAAACGACAATCCATCGCTTCTGCCATTTGTTGCATTGTTTTCAGCGTCACGCCACTGGAGAGTTCGGCCTTTTCAGTATTAGAAATAAGGGCGCGAGTCACAGACATGCGCCGTGCTAGTTGTGCGCCAGACATATTGAGGGAATTACGTACAGTACGTATCCACCCTTCTTGAGGCACAATAAGCCTATCGAGCTGGCGTGCAGTGCGATTAACGATATCGCAATATTGTTTTGTGACGATCTTTTTAACGCTCATTTGTATACCTTTACATATACATATAGAGTAACTATGTATATTTATTTTTATACATTAACTGGTTATTTGTCAATACATATGTTGACAAAAATAACGCAAACTGCACATCAATTGAAGCAGTTGGTTATAACGTTAGCTTTGGTATGGTCGATAACGAGACTCAATACACAGGGTTTTCGACAATCCTTCAACGCAACACCACCTCATTTATTGATACGCTTTCTATCGTCAGCACATCATGTGGTCCTGTCCCATTAAGTATTGTGTCTCCAGAACTCTTGTACACAACGATCATTGACAGGGTGATTTTCGCATGAAAGCGCGTCAAGTCTTGCAATCATGCAATACAGAGTCAAATGTTGGATTGCAAGATCTGGTACCGTATCTTGGATACCGTTCTTGCTGATTGAAAAGGCGGCAGCTTATCAAGAAATACACATTAAGTCGAGTCTGACCCTGTTTCCTCTCTGTTTCCTGTTGGTCACTGTTAATTACCGTGGCTTTGTGACGCTCCTCGCATAACGTGCTGGTATGGCTATACGTATCATTGGAGTGCTGTGCATAACGTCGACCTGCGGATTGCAAGGTCTTTGAAATACTGTTTTCAGTTTTGGGACTGGCAAATAGATGCACATGGTTATGCCATTAAAATATACGCGTGTACGCATGTATCGATAATTTGTTGCGTATAACTGCATTCTGTAAGCATTCGAGATAGAAATGATAATCTTCATTATGGACAAAAATAGGTTCGCGATTATTACCCCGCTAAATAATATGCTGGGCTTGGCCTTTGACAAAGTAGCGTGGAAGAGGCGCCATCGGAACTATTCCTGATTGATAAGGCGGCAGCTTATCAAGAAACACACATTAAGTCGAGTCTGACCCTGTTTTCCACTGTTTCCCAACCTTTATTGGTTACTTCGCGTATGGCGTCCAAATCAGATTGACCGATTGCGGCTTGAAAAAGCTGGCGGTAGGCACATTGTCTTTCTGATGCATCAGTGCCCAGATGACTATACAGTGTATGTTGTGCGATCGGTTTGTTATTGTTGCCATCTGCATTGGCCAGATAACTCGACCAAGGATAATCACGAGGATGTGCTGCCATGCCTGCGCGCATCGGATTGAGTTCAATTATCTCATGCAGATCAATAAAGATTAGTCACTGCTCATCACCGTGGTTTTGTAACGCCCTTCCCATAACGTGCCGGTACGGCTATACGTATCATTGAAGTATTGAACATGATGCCCGTCGGGCAAATAATTAAATTCAATGCTTTAGGAAAAAAGGTTAAAGTCCTTTATTAAGAAAACTTTGTTTTTCCGATACATGTACATAGCGTCGACCTATGGGTTGCATGGTCTTTGAAATACTGTTTTCAGTTTTAGGACTGGCAAGTAGATGCACATGGTTGGTTATCAAGACATACGCATGTATCGATAGTTTGTAGCGTTTAATTGCATCCTGTAAGCATTCGAGATAGAAATGATAGTCTTCATCATGGGCAAAGATCGGTTCGCGGTTATTACCTCGCTGAATAATATGCTGAGCTTGGCTCTTGACAAAGTAGCGTGGTAGACGCGCCATTGGAACTTTTTTTGATTGCCCCCCAGTGTTTCCTGAGGGCGAGTCAATTTTTATAAAATTATTTTCGATAAAATAGTAGATACCTCAGCATATGTTGATTAAATGATTATGTGACAATGCAATGATAAGAATCAGTTATTCTGCATCGTATGTTTGCTTCCTGGTGTTGCACTTGGGTCTGTATTCTTCATATCATGTTGACCTTCTGGAACAGGGCTAGGGTCGGTATTTCTCATCTGATGACTCCTTTCACCCATCTTACGAGAATCAGCATTTGTTATTGATTCCCCGCATCCAATTAACGTGCTTGATAAAAAAATCATTGTCAAAACTGTTGCAGATTTTTTATTTATTATTTTCATATACTTCTCCTTAGCTGATTACATACATATAAAATTCGAATAGCATACACATCAACCACTCTTGATCTGTTCGAAGCGATAAAAGCCACGCGATTCGACGGAAAGTACGTGCAACTGAATAAATTAGTTACTATAACTAACATTCTAACAACAGACTTTTGATGTAAGATTGATATATGTCAAAAGGCATAAACAAATATATTCAGACTCATCGTTACCAGAGTTGCGCAACGGAATTTGGCGATGAAAACATTCATTACGACTTCGATTTCAAGGGGTTGACCAACTTGATGGCTTGATTATGGAATTACGGTGACAGTTTACAAATACACTAACTATTTGATCATGCTTATCTTTATGGCTTTGCACCTTTCAGGTAATTTAGTGCCCCTTGATTACCAAAATATGTTTGAGTTATCACGCTTTAAAATCAAGGGGCAGTGTACTTGATAGAAGAATGCCCGCTGACTGTTTGACCTGTATCAAGTACACTGACTCCTTGGCCCTATCGGAACTTTTCCTGATTGATAAGGTGGCAGCTTATCAAGAAATACACATTAAGTCGAGTCTGACCCCATTTTTATGACCTTAGTTTTATGGTGGCTGTTCAGCTGATGCGCAATACTGCAAGTGTGTGTATTACAACAACGGGAAGGGCTTTAAGGAAATTAATACTTCCGCTTTTAAGCGCCATGACTCAAACGGAAATCGGGCAACGAGAACGACCGAACCAACCCAGAGTGATTAAGCGAAGGCCAAAAGCTTATCCAATGATGACAAAACCACGCAAATCGTATGCAACTAGTTGATATTCTTGAACAGACAATGACTGGTAGCGGCATTAAGGTTTGACCCCATCTTTCCTTTTTTCTTTTTCGTTTCCGTGCCATTTTGTTGCGCAGTGGGGTTCATTTTATTGAGGCTAATTTAATATTGGCTAGTTTCATGTTGATTTGTGTTGAAGAAACGGAACTCGCACAATATTTAATGAATGCTTTCGACCAGCAAGCAGTTAATATATAGTTTTAACTACAAGTGATTAAAACATGATTACACCTGAAATCATAGTAGCTTATACCCAATGTAAGCTGAAAGCTTACCTCTTATTATGTTCAGATCAAAAGGGCATTGCCCATGAATACATTTCTATCTTAGAAGATGAATCAAAAAAAAACAAAGAAAAATATTTGATAGATCTCAAAGTAAAGTGCCCAAAAGCTGTTCCATTTTCTCTTGAAAGAACAAAAAAAGGAATACCGGTTTTACTTGATGTTGATTTAACATTTGATGACTTGAAGGCTTATGCAGTTACTTTGACTAAAGACGATAAAAACTCATCCCAAAGAAAGCATATTTATACCCCCACTATAGTCGTCGGAACCTACAAGATTAATAAAGAGCAAAAACTTCAGTTGGCTTTTGTAGGTTATGTTTTATCCAAACTACAAAAGGAAAAACCTGTATCTGGAATTATTGTGGGGAGCGAAGGCAAAGTCACCACAGTTAAACTGGAAACATTCTATAAAGAAGTTGATATAGTACTAAAAAATGTAAAGAACTGGATTCAAAATTCAAAGTCAGAATCTCCAGACATCCTTTTGAACAAACACTGTATCTACTGTCCTTTCCAAAAAGGGTGTGAGACAAAGGCCATAGAAAAAGATAATTTGAGTTTGTTACGTAGAATGAGTCCAAAGGACATTCAAAAATATCAGAAAAAAGGAATTTTCACGATCAACCAACTTTCATATTTATTTAAACCAAGAAAACAACGCAAGGGAAAGAATAAAACGAAGGTTCAATTGCGTTATCGCCCAGAACTTCATGCTTTAGCAATAAGAACTAAAAAAATCTATATTCAAGAACTTCCTAAACTTACCGACCATAAAGTTGAACTATTTTTGGACATTGAAGGAATACCTGACCAGGATTTCTATTATCTCATTGGGTTACTGATTTCTAATGGTAACCAGAAATCATTTTATTCTTTTTGGGCTGATTCCGTAAAAGATGAGGAAATAATTTGGGATAGTTTTATTGGGAAAATCAATAAATATCCAAATTCGCCAATTTACCATTATGGAGCGTATGATTCAAAAGCTATTCATAAGCTTAAAGAGCGTTATGGACAGGATTCTGATGAAATGGATAAACGGTTGGTCAATGTGAACTCATTTATTTATGGAAAAGTTTATTTTCCTGTCAAATCAAATGCTCTCAAAGAACTGGGGCGATTTTTAGGCGCGGCCTGGACAGAACCAGAGTCATCAGGGTTACAAAGTTTGGTATGTGGAATGACCACCAAAATAATGAATTTCGAAAAAAATTACTCACTTATAATGAAGAAGATTGTAAAGCCCTATATTTATTGACAAAAGAACTATTAAAAATTGCTGAAACTGCTGATTCAAAGTGGAATGTCGATTTTGTTGATCAGCCAAAGAAACATGCAACAAGTATTGGTAAAACAATTCATGAAGAGTTAGAACAAATACTCCAGTCTGCCCATGCTGATTATGATAGGAATAAGATACGTCTACAACTTAGTAATAATGAAAATAGTGGAGAAATTAACAAGGAGAATAAGCAAAGATATATAAGGATAATTCCGAAACCTAATAAAGTCATTCGAGTTCCCTCGAAGAGAAAATGCAAGCCATGCTCAGAGACATTACATTCTATTGAAGAAAATAAAGAGCATATAATTACTGATTTAGTTTTCACTAAAAATGGATGCAGAAAGTCAATAATAAAATATATTGGCAAAAAAGCTTACTGTTCAAAATGCAAGAATAGCTACTCTCCAAAAATAATTGAGAAATATCAAGGACGACCTTTTGGTCATACCCTCATTGCATGGACAATTTATCAACGAATTGTCAATCGTCTTCCTTATCATATTATCACTCAAACAATGAGCGATATGTTTAACATTGGTATATCAAAAGCTACTATTATAACCTGGATGCGATATTTTGCGAAATATTATTCTTATACTGAGAACCTTCTCATTCAAAATATTTTGAAAAGCCATATTATACATGCTGATGAAACAAAGATTAATATCCAAGGTGAAAATCATTATGTATGGGTTTTTACAGATGGAAAACATGTAGTATTCAAAATAACTGAAACTCGTGAAGCTAAAATTGCTCGTGAATTTCTTTCAGACTATGAAGGAGTCTTAATATCCGATTTTTATCCAGGGTATGATTCCATTAATTGCCGTCAACAAAAATGCTGGGTGCATTTGATTCGTGATCTTAATGATGATTTATGGAAAGAACCTTTCAATGAGGAGTTTGAATTATTTGTTTTAGAAGTTAGGAGGTTAATTGTACCAATTCTTCAAGCTATCCATAAATATGGTTCAAAAAAATGTCATCTCAACAAATTCAAAAAATCCATTAAACTATTTTATAGAAATACTATTGATAAACCAGCATATACATTTGAAGTAACCATTAAATACCAAAAGCGTTTTCAACGTTATAAAGATAGTTTGTTTGTTTTTATGAAAGGAGATGACATTCCTTGGAATAACAATATGGCAGAAAGAGCAATCAGGCAGTTAGCTGTCCAAAGAAAAATTTCTGGTAGCTTTTATAAGCATGCCGTACAAAATTATTTACTTTTGCTAGCGATTTCACAAACTTGCAGATTTCAAGATAAGTCTTTTTTAAAGTTTCTTATTTCCAAGGAAAAGAATATTGATCTATTCAAAGCGCCTAAAAAACCACAATATTCCCAACTTGTTCCAAAAGATTAAGAGAATAATAGCGCCGGTCGAGTAGACCGAGGGAATTTCCCCCTCAGTCTCTCACAGAACCGTACGTGAAACTCTCGCTTCATGTCCCTTACAAATTTCCAAGTTTGCATAACCCTTAGCTCCTCCCATTTGTGGTTGGCTAAAGTTTATTTTGGACATGTCACAGGTCTCCTTCGCTCCATTTCCATGCAGAGACAGCAAGTCGTTCCCTTTACAAGGCATGATTAATCGCTTTACGGGCCAGTTGTCCCAATGAGGTATTGCCTTGATCCAGCCAAATGAGGATATGTGTATCCAGCAGAATCATTGAGTCGCTTCCCACTCTATATCGAGTGGGTCGACAATATCTCCGTGAATGACAATCTGGTTTTGATGCGCGCCAAACAGCGTACTGGGTATCGTGTTAAATGGAACCAATTTACTGACTGGTTTTCCATTTTTTGTGATAATGATTTCTTCTCCAGATTGACTAACCTGATCCATCAGTTGCAAACATTTGGCTTTAAATTCAGATGTTTTGATCGTTTCTGCTTGCATAATACACCTCTGTTGAGTCTATGGTCATGGTCACATAGTAGCATCAAAATATTTTCTTCAGCAAGACAACAAGAAAAATGGTCACTATTCAGCGAAATCAAGTAATTGCTCAGATTGCCTCTGATTATTCGAGACCCTAACGTTAAATAAATTTAGCAACATTGAATGTACAGAATCACTGTTGTGGGCATGAAAATGCGTTTTAGTGCGATAATTGCAATTGATGAAAGTGAGTAATTGCAAACAGGAGCTTAAATATGAATGATCACGTGTATAAACATATTGAATTAACAGGCAGCTCGACCGTTGGAAGTGATCAGGCGATTCAAAACGCCATCAGTAAAGCAGCCAAGTCTATTAAAAATATGCATTGGTTTCAGGTGGTAGAAACGCGAGGTGATATTGATAATGGTGCGGTTCAGCATTGGCAAGTGACTATTAAGGTTGGATTTCGAATCGAAGATTAGTCATTGAAATTTATACACTTGTGGAGGTGGTTTTGAGCCTGCTCAAGATTTTGAGCAGGTTTTATTGGCTATCGACCCATTCGTATATTTCGATATCTTGAGGTGCGCACTTGTTGCAACCGCCTCCACACGGTGTTCCTGCATCCAGAATGCGTAGTCGTCCTTTGTCGATCCAGCGTTGTAACATACCACGCAGCGCATCTGGCTCAACATCAAAGCGATAGCTTAAATCTTTCAAAGGGACTCGGTGGTTGCTTTGTATATATTGTTTTAGTTCTGACAAGATCATTATTTTTTTCACCGAAGTGTACGAATCATCTGCTTGATTAAAAAAGCCTGTTTCATGTGACCAACAATTTTTGGTTATATCGACTGTGATAGCGACCCAGTAACCAGAGAATTGCGATAACACTCAGTAGCGCCAGCGTTAATACGATTAACCAGTTCAGTGATTGTTGTGGGTGACGCGCCCAGGTGGCTGCCTGGTAAAAACCAGTTGCTGCAAGATAAGCCAGGCCGGTTGTCCAAAAACCAACAAACAGCGCCCATCCTCGGCCTGCTTCACGGTGCACAGCAGCAATGGCAGCGACACAGGGCATATAGAGAAGGATAAACAATAAATAAGCAAACGCTCCGATTTTTCCGTCAAAGCGGCTGTGCATTGCGGCATAAGTTCCCATCTCTACGCCTTGTTGCTCAGCGGTTATGGATAGATCACTCACTTCGTCTATCTGGATACCGAGTGGATCAAGCAGTGCATCTGTCAATTCGCTTAAGTTCTCTGGAATGGTCGCGAATGCAGCTGCAATTCCTTGTAATACATCAGGCTTCTCAATCGTTTTGGTTGGGTCCAGATGTTGTTGGTTGCTCTCAATTTGGCTATATAGCGTATCCAAAGTACCAACCACAACTTCTTTGGCTAAAATGCCGGTAAATATACCAACTGCCGCTGGCCAGTTGTTTTCAGAAACGCCCATTGGCTGAAATACAGGGATCAGTCTTTTGCCGATATTGGCCAATACAGACTCGCCGTCACTTTGGTGTCCCAGGCTGCCATCTGGCGCAAATGTATTCAACACATTTAAAACCAGTACCACCGGAATAATAATTTTTCCAGCGCGTAACACAAAGCTTTTTAACCTGTCCCAAGTACGTAGCAGAATGCCGTGCAATGTTGGTAAGCGATAAGGTGGTAGCTCCATCAAAAAGGGCGATGATTCACCTTTGAACAGGGTGTTCTTCATGACTAATCCTGTCATTACCGCAATTGCAATGCCGATCAAATACAGTGCAAACACAATATTTTGTCCGCCGACCGGAAAAAACACCGCTGCAAACAAGGCATACACAGGTAATCGTGCGCCACAAGACATAAATGGATTCATCACAATGGTCAGCACCCGGTCCCGCTGGTTTTCCATGGTGCGTGTCGACATAATGGCTGGTACATTGCAGCCAAAACCGACTAACAAAGGCACAAACGCTTTGCCTGGCAAGCCGATAACACGCATAAAACGATCCATAATGAATGCTGCGCGTGCCATATAACCTGAATCTTCCAGATACGACAGGAACAGGTATAAACAGCCGATGATTGGAATAAATGTCGCGACAACTTGTACGCCAGCGCCCAGACCATCAGCAATGAGTAGATTTAACCAGTCGGGAATACCTGCTTGCTGCATCCAGTAGCGTGGGGTATCAACCAGCAATACGCCAATAAAATCATTAAAGAAATCAATGAAGGCGCTGCCGACATTAATGGTAAACAGGAAAAGCAGGTACATCACAAACAGAAAAATCGGAATACCTAGCACGCGGTTTAATACCACTTGGTCAATTTTATTGGTGAGTGATTGTTTGAATTGCCCTTGTTTATGCATGACTTGATTAACAATAGAACGCGCAAAACTGTAACGTCCATCTGCAACCAGAATGTCAATATCTTCGTCTGCTTGTTGTTCGATTGTGTGGGTTAATGCTATCGCTTGCGCGCTGATCTCTTTGGAAACTACACTGCCAGCCCAGCCGTCATTTTCGAGCAGTCGTAGCGCCAGCCAGCGCTGATTCCAGCTATTTTTCTGTGTCAGCTGTTTGATTGAGCCAGATAGGGTTTGCAATGCATCTTCAATGGCTTGATGATAGCGAATGGTTGGCTGAACGCTGTTAAACTGATTGTCTGTTTCAAAATCTGCAAGTGCAGACTTTAAGGCATCAATCCCTTTGCTGCGTGATGCAATAACAGGGATAACCGGACAACCAAGCGCTTGCTGTAATTGTTGAATATCAATACGCAAGCCTTTTTCTTTGGCTGCATCCATCATATTCAATACCACCAACATGGGAATGTCGGCTTCAATAAGTTGAGTGGTTAAATAAAGATTGCGTTCCAGATTGGAAGCATCAATGATATTGATCATCACGTCAGCAGTACCCGAAGCAATATAGTCCCGGGCAATACGTTCATCGACTGATACACTGTCCGCCAATGCATCCAATGAATAAATACCGGGTAAATCGACCAGATCAATGGATTGTTTCTGACCTGCAGGATGATCGATCTGGAGTTTTCCAGTTTTACGTTCCACAGTGACGCCCGGCCAGTTCCCCACATACTGATGAGAACCAGTCAATGCGTTAAAAAGGGTGGTTTTCCCGCAATTCGGGTTACCAACCAGGCCGACCGTTAATGTCATTGTTTCTCCAAATTAAATCCGATGCAATGCATTAAGAACCTCTTCAAGATCTTGCTGAAGGGCGAATCGTGGCATTAAAAGTGATCTCAAATACACCACTACGCAATTGTTTGTGCAACGCGGCCATCGGTAAAAAACTATTCTTAGAAATTCTAAAGTCTTTCTATCATTAATGAGTCGGCTTCTGCTTTTCGCAAACTCAACGAATAATCACGAATTTCGATTTGAACCGGATCGCCCAGCGGAGCACAACGTATGACAGTAAATTCGACTCCTGGGGTTAATCCCATTGCCAATAAGCGTTTACGATAAGCTTTATCCCCAGGATTAAACCCAGCAACGCGTCCCTTCTGTCCAATCACGATATCTTTAAGTCGATATAACATCAAATGCTATCCTTTCACAAAGCAAGCGCTAACAGAGTTGGTGCTTGCAAACTATTTGTAAGCATTATAGCAAATCTTAATGCGAATCGTTATCATTTTTTAAAATATTTACATGTTACTTCTAAATCTAACGTTTCAACGTGGGATACTTAAATTTACCAAGAAGTGTGTCAATACGACTCTAAACCGCATTTCTCACCAGCCTGATGATCTCTCGCTACTGATAGTATCTGAGCATAATTAATTTAATCTTATGAGCCACTTGCAAAACCAATAAAAGCGAGTGTATTTAGTTGCTTGAGTAGCAAAAAAAAAAGAAAAACTTGCTCAAAAATGATAAAATAGAGGCATCT
>VAPL010099909.1_pt1 | contig 17732 bp, 11 predicted proteins | sample 3395061 | NCBI WGS metagenome assembly VAPL01 (sample SAMN08290444, study PRJNA428436) | hydrothermal vent metagenome | isolation source: Deep-sea hydrothermal vent chimney 2 | place: Pacific Ocean: Juan De Fuca Ridge | depth 2182 m m | reverse complement strand
TTTAATTTTTTACCGAGGTGGTAACTCTGTAAAAGTGCATTACGTAGTTTCGGATGTTGGCTAAGATCAGGGGTAGCCAAAATATCACGGGCAATTTTTTGTAATTGTTCGAGTATCTTATGCTCATGCCAGGCCGACTCAAAGGCAGCAATATCCAGCGTAGTGTCGATTAGAAAATCAGCCGCCAACCCTTCTGCTGCCGTGAAGATTACATTTTCGGCCTGCATCATTTCATATTCATAAGAATATAGATCAATATTGTTGGCGCGGGCAATCAAAGGATGCAAGTTGGGTATTTTGCCACCCTCAGCCATAAACTGATTCAGTTCGAGTTGCAGTGAGGGTGAGTAATTTTGACCTTTAAAAGAAAAAAGAATCGCGGCAGTGATCTGATTTTTCATGATGAATCTCTATTATAGGTGCAGCTTCAGCCGCACATATTCACAGCGGAGAAATAAATATTAAGAGGTTAACGCGGTAAATAACAAGGGCAGTTTTTCCGGTAGTTTTTCAATATTATCAATCACAGTATAGCCACCGGGGCCAAAGATATCCTGTATGTAGTCATCCGCTTTTTTATCCAGGCTGATGCAGTAACTAAACATGCCTTTCGATGAAATTTCATCAACTGCTTTTTTAGTATCATAAATCAGATATTTTTCATCATCGACATCAATATCGGAAGGCTCACCATCGGTGAGGATTAACATGAGTTTCTTGTCGGCTTTTTGTGCTTCAAGATAATGTGCGGCATGACGAATAGCGCCACCCATGCGAGTAGAAAAGCCCGCCTCCATAGCCGCAAGTCGGGCTTTGACATTTTCATCAAACTGCTCGCTATAGCCTTTGAGGTGGTAATAGCGAACATTGTGTCGGGTATCCGAGTGAAAACCGGCAATGGCGTATTTATCGCCCAGTTGTTCGATGGTCCAGGCTAATAAGGATACCGCTTCTTGACTGAGTTGCAGGATACTTTGATCTGAACCTTCGGGAACATCGTTCAATGATGCTGACAGATCCAGCAAGATCATCACGGCAATATCACGGCCATCATGTTTGTGGCTCATATTGATGCGCGGATCTGGCTGGGCACCACATTTGTAATCAATCAATGACCGTATGGCCACATCCAGATCTAATTCACTGCCTTCTTCCTGATAACGTACACGCACAAATTGTTGTGGCTTAAGCATGTCGAGGATGGCTTTTAACTGTTTCGCCAGGGCTTTGTGTTTGTCCAGAATTGCGTCAATGTCTTTTGCATTTGCCGATGGGTGGATAGATTCATACAAACTAACCCAGTCCGGTTTGAAGGTAGAAGTATTATAATCCCATTCCGCATAGTGACGCGGTGGCAGACCATCACTGTTTAGTTCCTGTGGTTTGGCATCACGTTTGTCTTCAAAGGCTTCTTCTTCATCACCTTCTTCAATGAAGATCCACATGTGACGATTATCATCCCGATAATCAACCTCAGTATTTTCAAAACGTATCTTCGGTAACTGATCGCTTTGCAGGCGAGTGCGGGCAGTAAACAAAATCGCCATTTCTGCCATGACTTTGGTGCTGCTGTTATCCGCTTCAAGTGCCTGATGGAATTGTGCAGTAAAATCTAAAACATATTCGTTCTTATAACCATGATTCTGGTCGAGAATGGCGCGAGACAACATAGTCAGACGATGGCGAATACAGGATTCTTTTTCTGTATTACAGTCACCTTCAACTGGTTTTGGATGTAAGGCCAGCAGGTATTTACGTAAGCCCGGATATTCCCTGAGCATTAAATATTCTACCCGCGAGTCTTCCAGATGTTCGATAGCCAGACGTTGAAACGGGCTGAAGTTATCGGCAATGATTGCCGTGGTCCATTTACGGTGTGCCGCGATATGGGCAATGGTAACGCGGTAACGGTCGATACCGGAAACACCGTTTAAGTCATCATAGACATCCGGTACACGAATACCCAGATGATCGTAATAGGGAATGGGTTTGCGTAGTTCATCAAAGCCAAGCGAGTAAGGGACGAAGTAAGATTCATCTTCCCACATACTACGCAGGTACATATCCAGTTTGCGTTCATTGTCCATGTACAGGGTGCCATGGCGTTCACGCTGCAACATGGCCTTACTGTCGGCAGACTGTAGGCAGAAATAATCTTTTTGCCGCTCGGGGTGATTATTGTAATTACGTGCGCCGTATTCGATCCAGTTTTTTAAACCTTCAAGAGATAATTGATTTAACAGATAGGGAATATGCTGTAATAAAACCGGAAAACCCTGACTTGAATGGGTTTTATGATGTCCATGCACCGAGGTGGTGGTGTTATCCATCATCTCGAACAGGATATCGAGAAAATGTTGCATTTGTTCCAGAGTGCCAAGTCGACGTGAGGCTTGCGGCAGGCATTGCATGAATGGTGGAATGGCCTTGCCATTAGGCGTGCGTGAGATATCCCACACGGCCTTGGAAATGATTTCCAGTATAGGCTCACCCAGACGACTAGCCATCTCCGGCATTTCTTCCAGATAGATCATCACCGGTTCCCAGCCACGTCCGATCATGCAAATAAGCGAAGCACCGGATAGGTATTTTTCGATACCGTCATTGCTCAGATTGCGCAGGCAGTCCTGAATGTAATCTTCAAAACATTCTTCGATCTGCGGGAAGCTGCATTTCAGCTTTTCACGATAGGCTTGTAAGTCAGATTCTTGCATAATTATTAATTTTTACCGCAGAGAGCGCAGAGGAAAAAACTTTTTGTTTTTTGTACAGCAGGCGCAGCCGAATAAAACCTCTGCGTTTCTCTGCGCTGAAAAGTTTTTAATACTCAACCAAAAATACTATCAATAGAATGATCCAATGTACTGCGAATATCGGCATCATCAGTAATCGGGCGCACCAGTGCCATGCGGCAGGCAGCTTTGGCTTCGATGCCTTTTGACATTAAGGTGGCGGCATATACCAGCAGGCGGGTTGAGATGCCTTCATCCAGTCCGTGACCTTTCAGGTGACGGGCGGTGTGCGCAATTTTTACTAGTTTGGCGGCTGTTTCCGCATCAGTGCCGGCTTCTTTTTCGACAATGGCGGTTTCCGTTTTGGTATCCGGGTAATCAAAGTCCAGACCGGTAAAACGCTGTTTGGTGGACTGTTTCAGATCTTTCATCAAACTCTGGTAACCGGGGTTATAAGAGATGACTAACTGAAAATCATCATGGGCATCGATGAGTTCCCCTTTTTTGTCCAATGGCAACTGACGACGGTGATCGGTCAAGGGATGAATCACCACGGTGGTGTCCTGACGGGCTTCGACAATTTCATCCAGATAGCAAATAGCGCCAATACGCGCGGCAATCGTTAACGGTCCATCTAACCAGCGGGTACCATCGGCATCCAGCAGATAACGGCCAACTAAATCCGAAGCGGTCATGTCTTCATTACAGGCAACAGTAATTAAAGGCTTGCCCAGTTTCCAGGCCATGTGTTCGATGAAGCGTGATTTACCACAACCGGTTGGGCCTTTGATCATCACCGGAAGGCGAGCCTCATAGGCGGCAGTGTATAAAGCTACTTCATCTTCCTGTGCTTCGTAGAAAGGTTCTTCGGTTATTTTGTATTGTTCGATATTTATGTCAGTCATAGTTTTAGGCCTTTTGACAAGTTTTTTACCGCAGAGGTCGCAAAGGTACGCAAAGGTTATTAAAAATTATTTACAATTCGCTTAATGCCATTCTTTAATCTTGGTACATTAAAATTGATTAATAGTCCGAGTTGCTTGTTACTTAGTTTTAAATAGGATAATAATTGAGCTTCGTGTATAGGTATTAATCTATCAACTGATTTTAGCTCAAGAATAATAGAATTAGCGACCAGCATATCAAGCCGGTAACCGACATCTATAGTTACATTTTCGTAATATACGGGTAGCTCAACTTGAGTTTGAACTTTTAATCTTGTTGAAACTAACTCGTATTTCAGACAGCCTTGATAAGCACTTTCCAAAAGTCCTGGGCCTAATGCCGAATGAACTTTCATCGCAGCATTAACGATAATTCTGCTAATGTTATTTAATTGTCTTTGATTATCCATAAAAAACCTCCATGTTTTTTTCTTTGCGTACCTTTGCGACCTCTGCGGTAAAATTCTTTTATTCTTTAAAGTTATATTAAACAAATCGCTGTGAAAAAAAACCCCCGACGAGCGGGGGTTTTTTCAAGCTGTTTGTTCGACTTACTTATGAACGCCCAGTTTGTCTCTCCAGCCTGGGAAGATGGCATCGGCATCGTGCTCGAAGGATTCGAAGGCGCGCGCAAATTCATGATGCTCTTTCGCGTATTCGATTGGATCCGCACCCTGCTTCCAGCAATCATAGGCCTGATGCAGAGATTTTGCACCGGCTGCAGGAGAATCGATGTGACCGTAAGCACCACCACCTGAGGTATTGATAACGTTACCGTGCCCCAGATTCTCGAAGAAGCCAGGCAGACGCAGTGCGTTCATGCCGCCTGAAATGATGGGGGTTGTTGGCTTCATGCCATACCATTTCTGGAAGTAAACCGGACCCTGACATTCATCACGTTCGATCATGTAAGCAATGATCTTATCGGATGCATCACCTTCCATTTTACCGTAGCCCATTGTACCTACATGGATACCGGAGGCACCCATCAGACGAGACATTTTCGCCAAAATGTAAGCGGTGTAACCACGCCTGGACGAAGGAGAAGTCACTGCACCGTGACCGGCACGATGATAATGTAAGTACTGATCAGGATATTGACGACGTGCGGTGGTTACCATGCCGGGGCCACCGACATAACCATCAACCAGGAAGGCAACATGTGCGGCATTTTCACCGAATGTTTCCAGTACGAAGTCAGCACGAGCACACATTTCATGGTAATCATCAGCCGTGATGTTGGCTGAGAATAATTTAGCTTCGCCAGTTTCATCCTGTGCGCGAGCCATGGCATCGGCCACTAAAGGAATAACCTTTTTCATTGGGCAGAAAACCTGGTTGCCCTGAGGCTCATCATTCTTGATGAAGTCACCACCCAGCCAGAAAGAATATGCAGCGGCTGCAAAGGGTTCAGGACGCAGACCTAATTTAGGTTTAATAATAGTACCGGCGATGTAACCACCGTCTTTGATAGGACGACCCAGAATACGCCACATGTCTGAAATATCTTTTGAAGGACCATCAAAGATTTGTAGCATTTTAGGTGGCATGTAGAAATCAAACATCTGTGATTCTTTAATATCACCCATGCCCTGATTGTTACCAATAGCAAGTGTTAAGAAAGAAACGATCATGGCACGGCCATCGATGACGTTACGATCGAACAGTTCATTCGGGTAGGCAATCTTCATGATGCCTTTAGCTTCGTCGATTTCGTAAACTAAAGCGTCAACGCCTTTGGTGAAATCATCGGTGGTTGAAACTTCAACGTTAGTACCGGTTGAAGATTCTGCTGCAAAGTGAGCAGCGGCTTCCAGGTAACCATAACCTTCAGCCGGTGTCATGGTGTAGGCAACCAGAATGTGTTTGCCATCAGCAAGCAGCGTGTCTTCGTTCAAGCTGAGGTCGGAATAACGACCTGTTTGATCTAATAAAGCCATGTTTAAAACTCCTTAAATTAAAAATTAAAGCGACTAAATTCTTCTGAGCCAGGCGGGAGATTAATTGTTCTTTGTGACACTCCTGCAATTGGTATCACGGTCTGCCCTTGAATGAGTTGCGACTATACGGAGGATCATCCATAATTAAAATTCATTTATTTTGATTGATTCCATAAGTAAAACCTTATGAATATAACTTTCCGTCAGCTGACCGTCTTTGAAGCCGTGGCCACCTGCCTGAGCTATACCCAGGCAGCGCAGGAATTGCACCTCAGTCAGCCGGCTGTTTCTATGCAAATCAAGCAGTTAGAAGGTAATGTCGGCCTGCCTTTATTTGAAAAGCTGGGCCGACAGATTTATCTCACCGAGGCTGGGCGGGAAATGCACCATTATTGTCACAGCATTGCCGAGCAGCTCGAGGAGCTGGAAGAGGTGCTGGAACATATAAAAGGAATACAGCGGGGACGGCTGGATATTTCAGTGGCCTCTACCGCCAATTATTTTGCAACCCGCTTATTGGCCGCATTTTCCCGAAAATATGAAGGCACGACTTTTAGTCTGGACGTGACCAACCGGGAAACTTTATTACGGCAATTGGAGCTGAATGAAAAAGATCTGGTGATTATGGGCAAGCCACCCGAAGATCGGGAACTGGATGCCACGGTGTTTATGGATAATCCGCTGGTGGTGGTTGCGACCTCGGATCATCCTTTGGCGAAGGAAAAAATGCTTTCATTGGATACACTGCAAAAAGAAACCTTCGTGGTCCGTGAGTCCGGTTCTGGTACCCGCATCGCCATGCAGCGTTTTTTTGCTGAAAATCAGGTACAGCTGAGTACGGGTATGGAAATGACCTCCAATGAGGCTATCAAGCAGGCGGTAGAAGCCGGGCTGGGTCTGGGAATTGTCTCTATTCACACACTGGAACTGGAGCTGGAAGTTGGGCGGTTGGTAGTACTGGATGTGCAGGAATTTCCAATTTTACGTCACTGGTATCTGGTGCAGCGTCGAGGCAAACGGTTGTCACCGGTGGCCCAGGCCTTCAAGGATTTTGTTATTTCTGACATTAGTGGGATGGATATTATTCACCGTCGTTAAAGAAAACAGGGTAAGGGAACTTTGCCTAACTTATTCAGTCAGATGGCACATGCTTCTTAAATTTATGATATAAATGCGCTATGAAATTTCTTCGTACTGATCCGCATTCCCGCACAGGCCTGATAGTGTTACTGCTGATGGCATTGCTGTTTGCCCCTTTCGTCAGTGCAAGTACTTTGGTGGGCGGTTTTTCAGAACAAAGTTTTTTTGCTGAAAACGAGCGAATGGTGAAGTGCGATAAGATGATGACGGCTAAGATGGCCGCATCGCAACAGGCTGATGCCAGTTGCTGCCAGCAGGGCACGGATTGTCAATCACATTGCCAGAACCTTTTATTATCGCATTTACCTGTATCAGTCTTCGCTGAGATGCTTGTTGTTCCCTTACTCGCTGTGCGTTCGGTGCAGCTTTCATCCTCCCAAATTTTGAAAGGCATTATACCTCCTCAGGATCCCCGTCCTCCTCAAGTCTAAATTCATTTCGGGAATATACTGACCATTTTTAGGTGAGTATTTTTAATATCCCGCCAACCTTGTTTTAAATTACGCTTATATTTTTTAGCTGCGGATAACTGCCTGGCATGATGCTATGCTTATTCGTTATGTATTTTACAAGGATCTGAAATGAATAATCAGAGTGTTTATAGCTTGCTGCCCGCTAGCCATTCAGGAGTGTGATGATGCATCCCCATAAATTTGTAGTATTTGGTTTTATTTTTAGCCTGTTTTGTAGCCCGTTGCTAGCTGCCGTGCCCAGCTCCGATAATCCAGATGAACAGAATGAGGCGATGCGTAAATTAGCCTCGGCATTAACGGTGTCTGCGTCGGTCGAGGTTGCCGTTGCCGATAATCCGGGTCTTAGTGCCATGCGCGCACGTGCCGAAGCGATGTCGGCTATTCCATCACAGTTGGGCACCTTGCCTGATCCTACCTTAAGTTTTAATGCCTTGAACTTGCCGGTTGATACTTTCAACGTGGGTCAGGAAGGCATGACCCAGATGCAAATCGGATTTGGGCAGAAATTTCCTTTTCCCGGTAAATTAGGTTTGCGTGAAGATGCGGCCGGCCATGAAGCGAAGGCTGCGGGGATTGAAGTAGAAGAAAGTCGTCTGTGGTTAATCCGCAATGTCCGTAGTACCTGGTGGCGATTATTCTATGTCGACCAGGCCTTAAATATTATTAATAACAACAAGGTTTTATTGCGTCAGTTTGTTGAGATAGCACAGATCAAGTACAAAGTCGGTAAAGGCTTGCAACAGGATGTATTACTGGCACAACTTGAGTTGTCAAAATTACTGGATCAGGAAATACAGTTGAGCGGCATGCGTCGCAATGAGGAGGCCAGACTAAATGCCCTTTTAAACTGGCCGGCCATGCGTAGACTGACACTGCAACATCCGATTGTTCCGGAATTGCCGGCATTACGTCAGGAAAGGGTATTACAGAAGCAGGCGGAAACGCTTCGGCCATTGTTGATCGCGCAACAGAGCCGAATCAATGCGGCACATAGCCGGGTGGCGCTGGCAAAGAAAGATTATTACCCTGACTTTAATGTGGGACTGGCCTATGGTTTTCGCAGTGGCAGTAATCCTGATGGCAGTGATCGCCCCGATATGGCTTCCCTGAGATTCAGTATGAACCTGCCTTTATATTCCGGCAGCAAGCAGGATAAAGCGGTAGATCAACGCAATAGTGAGTTATTACAACAGAACTATCGGTTGGCCGATGCGCGTGATCAGGTTCATGCTCAAATCTCACAGGCCATGGCCGATTATCAACGTGCCAGTGAGCAGGTGATCTTATTTAAAACCGGGATTATTCCCCAGTCGCGGCAGACGGTAGATTCCATGCTGGCCGGTTATCAGGTAAACAAGGTGGATTTTCTTAACCTGGTACGTGCCCAGCTCACGCTTTATAACTACGAAATTCAATACTGGCTGTCTTTTAGTACCGCCCAGCAAGCACTGGCAGCGCTCGAAGCGGTAGTGGGTAGTGAAACAATTTATGCAGGAGATAACTCATGAACAAAACAATAATGATTGCCGCAATAACGCTGGCACTGGGTTTGGGCGGCGGTTACTGGCTGGCCGGTATGCAAAAAGAAGCAAGCATGGATCTGGGCTCGACTGCCAGCGGTGATGGAGAACGCAAAGTTTTGTTCTACCGTAATCCGATGAATCCGGCGATTACCTCACCGGTAGCGGCACAGGATGAGATGGGCATGGATTATATTCCGGTCTATGCGGAGGAAGAGAAAAAACCCAAAGAGAAAAAAGTGCTGTTCTATCGTAATCCCATGAACCCGGCGATCACCTCACCGGTAGCAGCACAGGATGAAATGGGTATGGACTATATTCCCGTTTATGCCGAGTCCGATAGTGATGAAAAAGAACCTGCCGGCACGGTAAAAATTGATGCAGTAACCGTGCAGAATATTGGTGTTCGCACCGCGAAGGCTCAGCAGCGCAATATGTCAAAAGAGATCCGGGCAGTGGGCAGAATAGCATTCAATGAGGAACGCCTGGCGCGTCTGCATCCAAAAACTGATGGCTGGATCGATGAGCTGTATATCGATAAGACTGGTGAACAGGTTCATAAAGATACTATTCTGTTGAGCTTCTATTCACCACAACTGGTATCGAGTCAGCAGGAATATTTGCTCGCCTTAAAAAATTACGAGACCTTAAAGGACAGCCCGTTCGGTGATATTCGCAAAGGGGCGGAAGAATTAAAAATCAGTGCCCGTGAGCGATTAGAGCTGCTGGACGTACCCGAACATCAGATTATCGAGCTGGAACAATCACGCAAGATTAAAAAGAACCTGCATATACATTCACCTTTTGATGGCATTGTGATGAAGGTCGGGATGCGTGATGGGCAGTATGTTACTCCGGCAACGGAATTATACATGCTTGCTGATTTGAGCAAGATCTGGGTCTATGTGGACATTTATGAAAATGAAATGCCCTGGGTAAAAACGGGGGATACCGCAACGATGACGGTGGAGGCGATTCCAGGCAAGGTGTATACCGGCAAGGTGACCTATATCTATCCTTACATGGAGAGGAAGACGCGAACTAACCGTATTCGACTGGAGTTTGATAATCAGGATCTTAAACTGAAGCCAGAAATGTTTGCCCAGATTACCCTGCAGGCCAGTCGCCAGATCAATGCCGTGGTCGTGCCTTCTGAGGCGATCATTCGTTCCGGGATTGATAATCAGGTATTTGTGGTTCGTGCGCCAGGAAAATTTGAGCCACGTAAAGTAATTCTGGGGGTGAGTGCTGAAGGACAGACTCAGATTTTATTGGGGGTAGACGCGGGTGAAGAGGTTGTTACTTCCAGTCAGTTCCTGATTGATTCTGAATCAAAACTACGTGAAGCCACGGCCAAAATGATGGAAGCACTCTCGGCTGACACAAACAAGAACAAGCAAGGGGAATAATATGATTGAAAAAATCATTGATATGTCCCTACGGGACAAGTTCCTGGTCTTGATTGCCACGGCCATGGTGTTTGCAGCCGGTGTCTTTGCACTAAAGAATACGCCGCTGGATGCGATTCCAGATTTATCCGATGTGCAGGTCATTGTGTTCACCGAGTATGCTGGACAGGCTCCCCAGGTAGTGGAAGATCAGGTGACCTATCCCTTGACCACGGCCATGCTTGCCGTCCCCAATGCCAAGGTCGTGCGCGGTTATTCCTTTTTTGGTTTTTCCTTTGTCTATATTATTTTCGATGATGATACCGACATGTACTGGGCGCGTTCACGGGTACTGGAATACTTAAACTATGTCAGTGGTCGCCTGCCTGCTGGTGTGACACCAACCCTGGGGCCGGATGCCACCGGAGTCGGCTGGGTGTATGAATATGCACTGGTTGATCGGAGTGGTAAAAATGATCTGGCTCAATTGCGTTCGATTCAGGACTGGTATTTACGTTATCCCTTGCAGACGGTTAAGGGGGTTTCTGAAGTGGCTTCCATCGGTGGCTATGTTAAGCAGTACCAGGTCGAAGTCGATCCCAATGTTTTATTGAACTACAACATTCCGCTGGAAAAAGTTAAACGGGCGATTCAACGTTCTAATAATGATGTCGGTGGCCGTCTGGTAGAAATGGCCGAAACCGAATACATGGTGCGTGGCCTGGGTTATATAAAATCAATTGCGGATCTAAAAACAATTCCGGTCGGCGTTGATAAAAACGGCACCCCGATCCGTCTGCAAGATGTGGCCAATGTGCAACTCGGGCCGGAATTACGGCGTGGCCTGGCTGAGCTTAATGGCGAAGGTGAAGTGGCTGGCGGTATCGTGATTATGCGCTTTGGTGAAAATGCGCTGTCAACCATCGAGGGAGTACGTAAAAAACTGGAGGAGCTAAAAGCGGGCCTGCCTGAAGGTGTTGAGATAGTACCGGTTTATGATCGTGGTGATCTGATTGAACGGGCAGTCGATAACCTTAAAGAAAAGCTGATCGAAGAATCCATCGTTGTCAGTATTATTTGTGTGTTGTTTTTATTGCATGTACGTTCGGCGCTGGTCGCGGTTCTTACTCTGCCGCTTGGCATTCTGATGGCTTTTATCTTTATGCAATGGCAGGGACTTAATGCAAATATTATGTCGCTGGGAGGGATCGCCATTGCCATTGGTGCGATGGTCGATGGGGCCATTGTGATGATTGAAAATGCACATAAACATCTGGAACATGCAGAACGAGACAAAGGTTCTGAACTGACGCTGGATGAACGCTGGCAAGCGGTGGGGGCCGCCTCACGAGAAGTGGGGCCGGCCCTGTTTTTCTCGCTGCTGATCATTACTGTTTCCTTCATGCCGGTATTTACCTTGCAGGCGCAGGAAGGTCGGTTATTCGCTCCTTTGGCGTTCACCAAATCCTATGCCATGGCCGCATCTGCAATTCTGGCAATTACCCTGGTGCCCGTTTTAATGGGCTATTTTATTCGTGGCAAAATTTTGCCCGAAGCAAAAAATCCGGTGAACCGAGCCTTGCATTTTATTCACAAGCCCTCGCTTTCATTTGCAATTAAATGGCGTAAGGTAACCGTGTTTGTCGCCCTGGTATTATTGGGGGTAAGTTTTTATCCGGTATCAAAACTCGGTAGTGAATTTATGCCACCGTTAGATGAAGGCGATATCCTTTATATGCCGACGACTTATCCTGGTATCTCGATTACCAAGGCCAAGGAGCTATTACAACAGACGGATAAAATACTCAGTAGTTTCCCCGAGGTACATCATGTCTTTGGTAAGGTGGGACGTGCCGAGACCGCAACCGATCCGGCCCCCCTGGCCATGATCGAAACCACCATTAAGATCAGGCCAAAAGAGGAATGGCCTGATCCTACTAAAACCACTAAAGAATTAATGGATGAGATGGATGCAGCGATCAAGTTCCCCGGCGTGGCTAATGCCTGGACCATGCCCATCAAAACCCGTATCGATATGCTCTCCACGGGAATTAAAACGCCGATTGGGATCAAGGTCAGTGGCCCGGATCTGAATGTACTGGAGAAAATCGCCGGTGATATTGAGCAGGCGGTGAAAACCCTGCCTGAAACCTTGTCAGCATTTGGTGATAAGGCGGCCGGTGGCTATTATATGGATTTTAATATTCTGCGCGAAGAGGCCTCACGCTATGGCTTAACGGTCGGTGATGTACAGGATGTGATTCAGACTGCCATTGGCGGTATGAATGTGACGCAGACAGTGGAAGGGCTGGAGCGTTATCCTGTCAACTTGCGTTATCCGCGTGCCTTACGTGACAATATGGAACAGTTGCAACGGGTATTGATTCCAACACCAACGGGAACCCAGATCCCCCTGTCGCTGGTTTCAACGTTAACGTTGACGCGGGGGCCACCGTCGATTAAAAGCGAAAATGCACGCCTCAATGCCTGGGTCTATGTTGATATTACCACCTCGGATATCGGTGGCTATGTCGCCAAAGCCAAAGAAGTCGTAGCTAGTCAGGTTAAAATTCCAGCTGGCTATGATCTGATCTGGTCAGGTCAATTTGAATACATGGAGCGTGCAGCCGAGCGACTACGTATCGTGGTACCGGTGACGCTATTGGTGATATTCCTGTTACTGTATTTTAATTTCCGTAACCTGATTGAACCCCTGGTGGTGATGTTATCTATTCCATTCGGCTTGATCGGTGGCTTCTGGCTGGTCTACTGGATGGGCTTCAATATGTCGGTGGCGGTGGCAGTGGGCTTCATTGCCCTGGCCGGGGTAGCGGCCGAGATCGGTGTATTAGTACTAACCTTCATCGATCATGAAATTGAAAAACGTCTGCAAACCAAAAAAGATAGTAAAGGTGAAGATGCCACGCTTGACTCCCGTGAAATTATGGATGCCATTCATTTTGGTACCTCAGAGCGTGTACGCCCCATTATTATGACGGCAACGACCATTATCGTTGGCCTGTTACCGATTATGTCGGGCAGCGGTACCGGTTCATCGGTGATGCAGCGTATTGCCGCGCCGATGGTGGGGGGTATGTTGACGGTGACTATTCTTAGCCTGTTAGTGTTGCCGGTTATTTATGGTCTGGTGTTACAGGTTAGAAGCAGGTAGCAATTCGCCCCCTATCCCAAAGGGAGAGGGGGCTATGATGCGAATACTTATGCAATGATTAATAACATGCAGGAGTAACCATAAATACAACCAGCGTGCTTTCATATCTTTTTCCTCGCTTTCTCAATAGCGATACTTTACGGCGCAGGGCAGGCGATGCGCACGGACGGGACGTTGCAATTTACATTTACCTGTTATAAACCTTTGCTCAGTCCTTGTTCTAGAAGTTTGGAAAACATTGGCCGGTTCAGTGGTTTGCTAAAAAAGTAACCCTGGCAGATGGTGCAGCCCTGTACGCGTAAATAGGCTAGCTGGTTTCTAGTCTCCACACCTTCGGCGATGACGCTGAGTTCAAGACGTGTGGCCATAGCAATAATTGTTTCGACGATGGCAGCATTGGCTGGATTGGTATCGATTTCGCGAACAAATGAGTGATCAATCTTAACAATATCGACGGGTAATTCCTGTAGATAGCGCAGCGAAGAATAACCTGTGCCAAAGTCATCGATTGAAATAAGTATGCCCAGTTTTTTTAGTTGATGGAGTTTTCGTCGGACTTCTTTGTAATCATGGATAAGTAAATTTTCAGTCACCTCAATTTCAATACAGTCAGGATTGACGCCTGTCTTGCGAATAATGTTCTCTACGTTGTGAACAAAATCTGGATGTCGAAATTGTCGTGGGCTGACATTGATTGACATGGACTGCCTCTCGTCACAACTATTATTTGTGCCCCAGAATTCAACGGCTGCGTGGCAGGCCTGCTCGAAAACCCAGTGGCCAATAGAAATTATTTGACCACTGTCTTCACTGATGGGAATAAAACGAGCGGGCTCGATTATGCCTAATACAGGATGGTTCCAGCGTAACAGGGCTTCTGCACCAATAATTTTATTATGAATGATGTCTACTTTAGGTTGAAATGCCAGTTCAAATTGATTTTTAGCTAAAGCCTGGCGAAGCTCGGATTCTATTTCATGACGTTCAATAGCGGCATCGTTTAAACTGGTAGAATAAAAACGATAATTATCGCGGCCTGAACTTTTAGCATGGTACATTGCCATGTCGGCATGCCGGAATAAGGTATTACTGGTTTCACCATCATCGGGATAAAAGGCAATACCGATACTGGTGCTGACTGAAAGACTGTGGTTTTCAATGAGATAGTCATCCGACATGGTTTTACGGATTTTGTCTGCAACCGCAGTGACATCGGCACCGGCTGCATTTGTTGCAGGAATATTTGATAGCAGGATGACAAACTCATCACCCCCAAGGCGGGCAACGGTATCGCCTTCACGTATGCAGTTACTAAGCCGTTGTGCCACTTTGGCTAGAAGTTGATCACCTACAGGATGGCCAAGCGTATCATTGATTGTTTTGAAATGATCAAGGTCCAGCAGCATGACGGCTAGTTGAGTCTGACTGCGTGACGCCTGAGCGATACCCTGGTGCAGACGGTCCATTAATAATTCACGGTTGGGTAACCGGGTGAGAGTGTCATAGTATGCGAGGTAATGGATGTGCTCTTCTCGCTGGGTGCGTTCTATTTCGGCGGCTGTGCGTGCTGCAAAAATTTTTAATACAGATTCAATAAATTCAGGTTGATCAATTTTACTATTAAATAGTGTGGCTATCAGTCCCAGAGGTTGGCCCTTTGAATCAAACAGGGGAACGCCGGAATAGGCTTCCGTTTTTAAGGATTTCAATGGCTCATCAGCTGGGAATGATGCCTGCACATTGCTGGCGTAGGTTTTTGCTGATTGACCGATGACTTCTGCACAAGGCGTGTCAAGTGTATTATATTGAATATCCTGCCGCATCCTGCCATTCAGGTAATAGGCAATAGTAGTTACCGTATCCAGCTTGTTATCACTGATGGTACCAATAGTGACACAGCTGGCACCGAGTATATCTGCGAGCTGTACACTGATAGCCTGAAAAAAACTCTGCCCGATTGCCGTTGATACACCTTCAACAATTTTAGTGATAGCGGTTTCCAGTTGTTTGCGTTGACTGATGTCCTGGATGATGATCTGAATGTGTTTTTTTTTATCAAGCATCAGCGCACCAGCATGGATCTCAATGATGGTGTTTTTATTTTCATCATTGCGTATGGAGGATTCAATCTGTGCTGATTGTCCTGTTTGCAACTGCACTAATTGCATCAGTTCATCACGTTGTTCCTGATTAAATAAATCACTCATTTTACAGCCGTCAAGCTTGTTGCTCAGGTTCAAAAATAGCCTGGCCGCAGCATGATTTACTTCAATAATTACACCATTTTCATCGAGCAACAAAATAGCATCCGGAGCCAGTTCGACTAGTTTCTGATAACGTTGCTCGGCCGAGAAACGATGACTATTCAAGTTTTCAGTATGAATAATGAGAGCTGTTTCCTGAGCGAAAGACTGCAGTATCTGTATTTCGCGTTTATTATAATGGTGTATCTGATTTTTACGTGCCGACAGAAGTACGCCGACTGGATAATCACCAATCATCAGCGGCACCGCCAGTGCCGAGCGAATACCGAATTTTTTTAGCATTCTTTGACTGACTCGTGGATCGTTGTGGGTATCCGGTATCGTGATTGCCTGCCGTTGTTTGAAAACCTCGACCGCGAGTGAGGTTTCATCCATGCTTAAGCGGTAGTGACCTTCTTTTTTATATTGATTAAAAGAGTCAATTACGCCAAGCAGTTCATGGGTGTTTTCATCGTAGAAAATTAAAAACAGGATTTCATCGTCGAGAATGCTATTGCCCAGCTCGATGATGTTGTTTAACAGTTCTTCATAATTATTACTGGAATCGGCCTGGCGGAGAAGGTGATTACTGATGCCGAGTATTTCTCGGTGTAGATGCTGTTCTTCCAGCAAAAGTCCGAGATCATAGGTGAGGGTTCCCAGTTCATCGGTGGATTGGGAGATTGGTCTGACGGTGGCTTCAATTGCAGAATTCGTGATAAATAACTGCAGAGGTGCAAGGCTTTGACTGAAACCGCGAATGAACAGGAGTGAACCGGCTATGGCAAGAAATTCCAGCGCTAGCCAAACGAAAAATGTTTCAGTGGTAAAGTAGCCGGTTCGGGTCCAGTAGTATTGTACCAGCATGGTGTCCATGAGCAGTGGTACCAGTGAGGCTATCAGAAAGACTCGGGTTTTAATGCTGAGCAGCGGACGCTCATAGCGGATATTGCCAAAGGCTTTGCCGAACAGATTAAAAAAGCCAAAGAAGAAAGGCAGGCCGACCAGGATAGACACAATTAATGCGACCAGATGAATACGAAACCAGTCAATTGGCTGAGCACTAAATTCAGTGGAATATTCAGCAGCCAGAATGACCGATGCCGGGGCCATCAATATATAGCAGAGAAAGAAGGCCCAGAAATGTAAAGGAAAGCGCCGGATTTGTTGCTTTACGGCTTCGCTGTTGTGTTCGGATTTGTCATCGAACCAGATAGTGAATGGGCGTGTAAAACGGTTGAAATACAGGTAAGCAATGGCCAGTGAGACTACAATAAAAACGGGCTCCATTGGGGTGGTGAGGATGCTCTGTATCTGCTGGAGAGTGAACATTTCAATGAACAATAAAAATGAGAGGCCGACCACGGGTGGCAATGTCCAGGTCAGGAGAATGAGTTGCCGATAGTTGCGAAGAAATGTCTCTGGCAGGATCATCTATTAATAATAGCAGTACTAAACAAAATTTTATGATGTGGTGTCTGATATTTCATTAAAATTTAACATCTTTTTTCTGTGGCTATATGCTTCCACTTGAAATTGCCGTCCATTCTGCCCCCCCATTCCTGAATCATTATTTACCATTTTTTTGCATGCTTCATAATTTCGTCATCTGGATGACATGGTTTGGTCATACTTGATGCGTATTGTCGCTGCAACAGGAATCAGCCCGGTTGTGGGTTCCTATTGATTGTTATTCTGCGGAATTTAACCGCTTAAATTACTAGGAGATAGAAAATGAAAAAAGCAAAAGTTGCTTACACTCTGCTTGCCTCAGCAGTGGGTGCGGCATTAATGGGGATTGCCCAGGCCAGCCCTGTAGTAGAGTCACCGGCAAAATGGTTTGCCGATGGTGAACAGGCCGTTAAGATGGCAAAGCACCTGAGTGCGAACAAGCATCTTGCCAAGAACGTTATTCTGTTCGTCGGTGATGGCATGGGTGTATCAACCGTGACTGCCGCTCGAATTCTGGAAGGTCAGCTGCGTGGTGAAACAGGTGAAGAAAACCAGTTGAGCTTTGAAGTTATGCCTTATCTGGCTCTGAGCAAAACCTATAACACTAACCAGCAGACACCTGACTCTGCCGGTACTATGACCGCAATGATGACCGGTGTTAAAAGCAAGGCCGGTGTTATTTCTGTCAATCAGAATGTAACTCGTGGTGGTTGCGCCAGCAGCAAGGG
>VAPL010101252.1_pt1 | contig 17749 bp, 12 predicted proteins | sample 3395061 | NCBI WGS metagenome assembly VAPL01 (sample SAMN08290444, study PRJNA428436) | hydrothermal vent metagenome | isolation source: Deep-sea hydrothermal vent chimney 2 | place: Pacific Ocean: Juan De Fuca Ridge | depth 2182 m m | reverse complement strand
CTACGTGGACTGGGTTCCCTCCGGTATGCCGGTGCCGCTGGCCTTTACCTTTGGCCGCCACCCCTCCTCCGAGGGCCCTCCCTTTGAATTGAAGGAAAACCGCAAACGCCAATCCACTTATCCCGCCCTGCTCTTTGACGGCGAAGCCGACGGCATAGTGACCACTATAGGGTTGCAGCGTTACACCGGCTGGAAGAATTCCGCCATCCGCTTCGCCTACGGCAAGGGTTATCAAGACAAAGACAGTGTCAACGCCTATCTCGACGCCCCCAACGGCCTAAACGATACCGACGTTTTTGCCACCTTCTTTGAGACCGAAATCCCCGGTGTTAATAACAGCCTCCTGGTACTCAGCGCCCTGCGGGCCAATGACATAGCGGTTGATTTCAGCAGTTCATCAATCGTACAGTTGGGAGGTCATAAACTCAATGTCGGCGACCTGGATCTCTACGGCATTCACGCCCAGGCCGACAAGGTCATGAACTCCAATTTTGATGTCTTTATGTCCCTGGGACTGAATCATACCCATCCCAATGGTCAATATTTCAATTATACTACACCAAATGGACCAACCAAATTAGGGCTGTTAAACAACGACGGCACCAGCGCTCATACCGGCTGGGCCTTATACACCGGCCTGCGTTACACCATTAGCAGCGCCCGTTTCAACAACCCCAAGGTGGGATTCGAGTATAACCACGGCAGCGAGTATTGGTTCAGCTTCACCTCCGGGCCGGCTGAACTTTACAACAAACTGGCCACCCGCGGTAATGCCTATGACTTCTATTATATCCAGCCCTTTAACAAGAATCTCTTTGCCCGGCTGGGATACACCTACATTAATTACCAGTATAGTCTGACAGCCTTCCCTATTGGTGATTTCGGCAAATCACAAGAGGAGTTGCGCAACGCTTATATGCTGTTGGACTGCCGTTTTTAAAATTGTTACCCCCCCGCCCCTGGCGGGGGGGTATAATTAAGATACTTGTTGCGAAACAGGCATTAAACAAAAAATAATAATTCGGCTGCGACATATTCATATATGGGATTTTCACGATATTATTTCAAGGGACATAATTTTCTTCTGACCAAGGTGTCCGGTAAAATTGCGGTTGACGACCTCTTACAACATGTGATAAGCGTTAATAAGGAAATGGCGGGGAAAATCAATCTCAGGCAGCTCACCGACTGCCGGAACATAACGGATTTACAGAGTTTAAGCGTTAAAGACGCAACTAATTGCGCCCAACAAGAAACGAACAAGCCAGGGTGTTTGCTAGCAATTTTAGTACCTGATTCCCCAATATTTTTTGGTATGGCACGTGCTTACGCAATGTTTGCCGAAGACCACAGAGGAAAGGTGCAAATATTTCAAAACATTCATGATGCTTTGGAATGGCTCGCCACTGACCCCGAAGAAGTCAATATACTGACTAATTTCGTAGAATCAGCCTAACCGTTCAGCCAGGCCTTTTACTCAAATACCCCTTATGCTCTTAACCCTGCAATGCAGTTTATAGTTTTTGCCAGTGGTATCGGTCAGAGTTTTGCGTGTAATATTCACCAAGGGCACCAAAGTTGATGCTGCCCAATAGTGTAGAGTTCATTAGTGCCTTAGATCCGTTTGTTTCTCCCTTGAGTCTGTACTTCCTGTACGTGAGAGGGCTGAAACGGGCGGAGATGAGGTGCTGGTGAACTTACTTTTGCGTTAAGTCTGACAGATGGTTTAAAAACCGTGATTTTGCTACTGAATAACAACAACATCCAGAGGCTTAGCCTGGAGGTCAATAACGGCCGTTAGACGATGGGTGGTAAGATCCAATACCGACAGGCCGGATGAAGTGGTAATATACAGCCAGTCGCGCGAGGATGAAACAGCCATTTCACCAGGCTCCGGCCCCACTCTTATAGTACGAAAGACCTCATTCTGGCCAGCAATGAGCATGGATAGAGTACCGGAATACGAATTGGTGACATAGACATAATTATTATAGGCCGCCAGACGTTCCGGGCCCAAACCCACGGCGTGGCGTTCAATCCCGCCGCTTTCCAGATTATACCGGGCGATATTATTAGCGGTTTTCTCGGCGATATAGAGATAATGTCCCGTTATCATCAGGCCTTGAGGGCCGCCGCTGTCGGCGATAGCGGCCAGCGTGTTCATAGTCGAAGCATCTATCAAGACAACCTTCTGTGAGATTGCCGAAGACAATTCCAGAGTATCATCGGCGGCAATATCCAGGAAATCAGGCTGGGAAGCCACCCGTACCCGCTTAACGAAGGCTCCGGTTCGCAAATCTATCTTGCTCACATAGTCATCCTGACGATCCAGCAGAAAGGCGTAACGGCCGCTCTTGTCAACCGCCATAAAGACCGGAGCCATGAGCATGGGAAGTTTTATTACATCCCGCAGACGCCCCGATGATAATTCAATAATTCTGATCTCCCGCCCTTTCCGAGCCAAAACTATTAATTCATCAAGGTTCTTAAAAACCGCCATCCGGCCAGGAGAACCACTCATCCCCCAGGCCCCGCAGATCCGATTGTTATCCGTCCGAATAATATAGATGGTGTTTATCACGGGGCAGCTTACATAGGCCAGCTCGGTGGTCAGGGGGATATGCTGGGGATGAATACTGATATTTTTGCCATTTACGATACTGCCGGCCCGCCGGATATCCCAGGTGATAAAAAGGCAGCTGCTGTCATCGGCGGCCAGCCTAAGAGAGGGGTTAAGGGGCCGCTCTATAATTCCGGCCCCGCCAATGGAGAGGCGAACCCGGTCATAATTACCAGGGGGCAGTGAAAGGCGGTTTAAAAGGCGCTGACCGCCGTGAATGCGGGCCGGATCGAGGTTTAGCGCTTTGTCTTCAAGAAGGGAATACCAGCGGTCCCCAGCGTGCAGCTCCACATTTTTCAGTTCAAAGCGCAGGGCCTGTCCTGTAACAGCCCCCTTAACAGCGAACAGCAAGGACAACTGCGCCCGTCCCGCCTGATAGGTATCTTTGACCATGGTAGAGGAGGCAGGAGCTGTCACGCCGTCCATGGTTACACATGAGCAGAGGGTGAGAAACAAAAATAAAGGTGTAAAAAGACTTAAAATTTTCATAAATTATTGCCGGTATCAACTCTTATCTGAATGGCAGATGGCACAACCATTAACCCAGGTACCTGCGGTACCACGATAGTTCCAGCGCAAACCGGCATAATAGGGGCTGGCATGCGCCCGATGGCAGGAAAGACACATAACAATCCTGTCCCCCGGCAGACTCATATCCACAGTGCTGTCACTGATATCATCACTGGCCACCGGGGCAGTCAGATTATAGCTGCTGTAAGAGGTGTATTCACCGCTGCTGGGCATGGATATGTCAACGGGATGCCTGATCCAGGGATCAGAGAAAAAAGTATCAGAGGTATTGGAGATTCCCTCATTCCCCGGCCCACTATGGAAAATGCCATGGCATTCAGCGCACAGATAGCTCATGGTGTGGGTGTTCACCGGCGTATCGGCAGTAGATTCGGCCCCACTGCGAGCCGTTCCAAAATAGACATTATGCTGACCATTGGCGCTGGCAGCCTGATACTCATAATCACTATCCTCATAGCCCTTGATTCCGTAAAGAAAACGATAGCTGTTGCCGACTTTATCCGCCGTAGTCATGGCCCCGGTGGTAGGATGATTATGATGAGAACCGAATATGCCGTCACTATTATGGCGGCCGTGGCAGCCATAGGTACCCGCACAGCTCAGGTTATTCGCGCTCCAGTTAGGACTGCTGCCACCGACCTGATCATTGGCGTTAAAGCCCGTCTTCCAGCCTGGCGGACTGGTCAGAGTAGTGTCAACCCCGCCGGCTAATTCAACTGGATTATGGCCATAGCGATCATTATCGTCAGCAAATTTAAAATTACCACCGGCAAGAGAAGTTGAAAGATCATTGACCCCGGTGGTATAGACAAAGGGGGTAGAATTAGTACCATCATTAGTACCGGTATGACAGCCGAGACAGGTATTATTGAGGAGAGCGTCATGAGGAGTGGAAGTAACGGCCTGCTGACTGGCATGCATGACATGACAGTTGGCGCACTCACCAGATACCGAGGCCCAGAGATTGACGGGCGCCATTATTATGGTAACAATCAACAAGAGAAAAAAAATCATACCATCACTTTTTATTCCCTAAAAACGGCCAAACGGCCATTACCCTCATCAAGAACACATAAACGGCCCCAGGGATCAAATTGAAGCTCAATTGGATACAGCAGTTGTCCAGGACGTTCCCCGCGAGTCAGAATTTCATTTTGCAGCTGACCGCTGGAACTGTATATCTTCAGATGACCGCTGTGACGTTCCGCCACCACAATCCGGCCCTGGCGCGGATCAATGGCAAATGCGGCGGCAAAATCCGGCCTGGGACTGAGCTTGATCCTCTTTATCTCCTTACCATCGGCGGCAAAATACCTGACCTCACCCTCCAGGGCGGTGAGGGCCGCCACTCGGCCCCGGCCAAGCAGACTAAAATCAACAAACCCCATCCGGCAGCCGGTGCAGGCAAAAGACTCTTCAGGTTTAAGTCGGAAATTCATGATCTCCACCCGGCCATCGGCCTTATTAAGCACATAAATTTTCCGGCCCGACAATTTGACACGCGAGGGAAATATCCGCCGTGAGGCCAATATATGGCGTTTAACCTGCCGGTCTTTGAGATTAATAACGGTTAGACTGTCCCGCCCCTTTTCCATTACCAGGAGGGTACTGCCTCCAATCCTCGTCATGGCCACCGGCAGCCGCAAACTGCCTTTGGCATTAAAGGATTGCAGGGGCTGGCCCGCCTGATCAAAGGATAACAGGCGATTATGGCCGCTATCAACAATATAATACCGTTTATGAGCCTTATCTATGTAGAAAGAGGCCGGGTTCAAAAGCCTGCCGCCATTTTTATCGGCAGCCATAACCATTTTTAACTGCCAGGCATGGGCCGAACCGCTCACCCCCGTACCAATAGTGAAAACGATGATAATGGTTAAAAGGAGCTTTCTTGTCATCAAAATCATACCGGCACTCCCTTTTAATAATTATGGCATTGGACGCAGAGTTCTTCCTTACCGTCCATAACCAGATTATATCTATAATTAGTGCCCTTGGGATCATGGCAGGTAATACAGGTTATCATACGGCCGTTTCTATGGTCGATGACCCCTTTACCCACCGGATGAGTGAATTTCCCCTGGCCGGTATGGCAGCTGGTACAGATAGTAATACCATTCCCCTTGAGCATGGCCGGGCTCCGACTGCCATGGGCCGCATGGCAGGTAAGACAATCAGCCATCTTTTTATGACGGTATTTAGCGCCCTGATGACGGGTAACAGTATCCTGATGACAGCTCTCGCATAAAACCCGCACCGAAGAACGTAAAAGACGTTTGTCATCGGCGGCATGAGGACTGTGGCAGGTAGTACAGGCATTACCACGAGCATTATCAGTCAGATGATTATGAGTAACAAAATAATAGCGGCTGATCTTCCGATGGCAGCTAAGGCAGAGTGCGGTATTAAGGGGCTTATTCTTCTGATGACAGACCGCGCAGCCCTTTTTAAAGGGCGGATGCAGAAATTTACGGAGCAGCGCACGGCTCTTGCCGCCGTGCGGATTATGGCAGCTCAGACAATCCGCCGTACCCAGGCTGAATTTATGTTTCTTCTTAACCGATGACAGCTTATGACAGCCCTGGCAAAGTACGGCGGGCGGACTTTTGAGTAATTGAGGCGTCCCGCCGTGGGCGGCATGACAGCTCAGGCACTTACCATGTTTGAAGGGGGCATGCCGCACGGCATAATCAGCCATTTTATGGCATGAATAACAGACCGCGGCCACATTATCGACTAACAGGCCCTTATGAAGGGAGGAATGGGCGGCATGACATTTCAGGCATTGGCCCGCCGCCACCGGTTCATGAATATATTCACCTCGTTTTACATTTATCGTGTCATGACAACGGAGACATAATTCCGGAGCCCTGGCCTTTAATAATCCCGGATAACGGGCGGTATGCATATTATGACAATTCTTACATTCCGCCACCGGTTCATGCACCACCGAGCGCTGGAATTCGGCCCGGTCGTGACATTTAAAGCAGACGGATCCGGCACTCATATCGGCCCGGGGCAATGCCGAGCCCCTGCCTTTATGGCAGACATTGCACTTACCATTTTTAAAGGGCGGATGCGCTGATTTATAGAGATAATACGGCTGACCGTTACCATGGGGGTCATGACAATTCTGGCAGCTGTCAGCGCCGGGAGTAAGCCCATGATGACGGCGGCTCATCTCTTTAGAACTCATCTTATGACAGCCCTGACAGATTTTATCCACCCTGGCGACAAGCAGGGCGGCGTTGGAGGAGCCATGAGCGGCATGGCAAATACCGCAATCCTTAATAGCCGGCGGATGGGGTCTGCCATGCTCCCAGCCCGCGGCAATTTCCTTATGACAGCTCAGGCAGAGGGACTGCCTGGCCTTCAGCAGATCCTGGCCAATGGCCGAACCGTGCGCGGCATGACAGCTCAGACATTTTTTCCGGGCAAAGGGTTGATGGGTGAAGGGCAGAGCCAGCTCTCTGACCTGCTTCTTATGGCAGCTCAGACAGAGGATGCCAGCCGCGCTCTTTAATAATCCCTTATGAGACGAACTGTGAGGAGCATGGCAGATCTGGCATTTACCATTCTTAAAGGGGGCATGATTACGGCCGCCGCCTTTGGTAAATTGCCTGGGATGACATTGTTGACAAAGGTTACTACCCGGCTCCTTATTTTTTTTAAGTAATCCCCGGTTATTGCCATGTGGATCATGGCAGCCCCGACAGACCCCGTCGGCAAAGGGCCGGTGGACAAATTTATTTTCTCCTTCCCTTAGTGTTTTTTTATGACAGCGCCCGCAGAGGGCAGCCTCGTTCGCTCTCAACAAATTATCCCTGGCAGCCTCGTGGGGCGCGTGGCAGAGCAGACACTCCCCCTTCACTGCCGGGGCATGGGAACTCTTATATTTACCGGGATGACAGTCCCGGCACAACTGCTCAGGACTGCGGGTCAAAAGAGATCTTTGCCTGGAATTATGGCCCGCGTGGCATTTAAGGCATTTCCCCGCCCGCCAGGGAGAGTGACTGCTGCCCTTGGCAGCGGATGATTTATGACAGGAAAGGCAAAGAGTTCGAGGGGCGCTCTTTAAAAGCGCCTTTATCTCCGAGGCATGAGGGGCATGACAGTCCAGGCATTTATCCCTGCTGTATGGCCGATGATTTGATTTTTGGCGGGCCTTTAATTTATGGCAGTTAAGACATAATTTATCAGCGTCCTGCCGCAATTTTATCTTATCGCCCACGGCAGGTAAATGACAAGCCGCGCAGTGTCCAGTCCTCATGGGTTCGTGGCTGTAGGTCTTCAGCAGATACTTGCCAGGTGCGGAATGGGGATTATGGCAAGAAGTGCAGCGCCGGGACGGAGGCTGCCCCTGGTGGGCGGACTTAAAGGCCCTGTCCCGCAGACTATGACAGCCGCCGCACAGCGTTATTTCATCAGATTTTAACAGATGGGCATCTTTGGAGGCATGGGCCTGATGACAGACAAAACAACCTTTTTTAAGCGGCTCGTGGATATTGGCCTGCTCAAACAATTTCCGGTCATGGCAGGAGAAACAGAGGGCATCCCCCTTTTTTTTCAGCAAAAAAGGAAAGGGGCCGTTATGAACAAAGTGGCAGCTGGTACATTTACCGGCCGCGAAAGGCTGATGGCGATGAGTAAAATTTAGTTCCCGGCGGCGCCGGGCATGGCAGGAGAGGCAGAGTTTGGGCGGCCTTTCCCGCAGCTGAACACCACCGATCATACCATGAGGCAGATGACAGCTGCCGCAGTCCCCGGCTGCCACCGGCTGGTGAACGATCCCGGTACTATAAACCGCGGCCATCTTATGATGGCAGTCTAAGCAACTCTTAGACGCCTTATGGCGGGCCGGGGGCGTCGAGGCCACACAGGAGGAGAGGAAAAACAGCAGCAATAAAAGCGGCTGGAGGTATCTCTTCATCTTACTTCCTCATTTTTTATGATATCCGTCAAGCAGTTCCTGCCAAACTAATTTATTAACCTTGATGCTTGAGTGCCGCCTCAGGTCCATTATATATTGCCGGAGTTTTTCCTTTTTTCTAATCTTTACAAGACGCTTAATTATTTTGTTCTTCACCTGCCGCAGGGATGGAGTTTCGCCGACCCGCCTCTTAAGCAGCTGCATTAAAGCCATCTTACCGTTATCGGCAAAAGGCGGGCTGATATCGCCCTCGGCCATTTTGACCAGAACCCTGACTACCGGGCCGGATAGTGTGCTGACAATAATTTCATGTTGCGCGCTGTATTGCAGATTCACCGGATATCGGCGGGCGGTTTTCAGCAGTTCACCAGCCACCACACTCACCGCATAGAGACGGTTAATATCCTCGGCCTTACCACGAACCAGAACTATCTTCACTGACTCCGGAGTTTGGAAAAGCTCTTTATTTATCTCGTAAAAGTGCTTAACCTCCTCTGAGTCCGGCGGCTTCTCAGCCGTGGATAATATTCGGTTTTTCAGGGCCTTAATCAACCGGTGCTGACGATAAAATTGATATACCCATTTAAAGGGCGGTTTATTTTCATAATGCCGGTCAGCGGCCGCCCAGTCGGCAAGGGAATTTGAGACCATGGCGCTCATGGCCCTCTGCTTTATGGCCGCGACCTCTTTTTTATTCTCACCAGGAGATTTTTGTAACAACAACCGCTCCTTACGGCATTGTTCAATAAAATAGCCGACCGTTGCCTGACCATGATTTGAGGTTACCAGCGCCTTATTCCAATTATCCTTACGCGGATCAGTAAGATCAATGGTCGTTAGTAATGAACGATTTACCTTTAAGTTATATAATTTTTGCAGGCGGCGAAGCAAGTTTTCTGTCAGCTTTTGCTGTTTTTTGCTGAAAAGGGCCTCATAAACCGCCTTTTTCTTATGGGTAAAATCATTATCACCGCCCTTCTTGACGGCAGCGATATAGACCAGATACGGCCCGCCTCCGGCTGGATTGATAACCGTCCCGGCCTTCTCATTCACCGCCCTTTGCCAGCTCTTTGGCAAGGTGTGGGGCCGCAGCCATTGCGGATGGCGAATTTTAAAGACCGGCGTGGTCTCTGCCGCCTTTTGCCGTATTTCATCAAGGCTGAAATGCCGGCCGCCAAACATAGTTTCAGCAGCGGCTGCCGCCTTATTATCCTTAAAATCCAGCCGGGCGATGAGCAGCCGGGGCTGATAATCCCGTTCATACACCGCCCGCAGTTCTTTATCATCAATCTTTATTTTAGAATCGACCTCATCATATTTAAGGAGCATCAATGTTCTGGCCTTTAAAAATATCTCAAGAGGCCTCTTAACCTCCGGCAGCGCCCCAAGCTCCATATGCTCCGCCTCCTGCGTCAAAAGCTGCCAGTTGATGAATTTATCCGGGCCGGCCGGCAGACTCATACCCTTGTCCTTATAATAATTCCACCAGTGTTCAAAGTCCTGACGGCTGTAACTTTGACCATTAATCACGACGAGGGGTTGATTCCCGGCAGCTGAAACATCCACCACCGTCATCAACAATAAACCAAAAATAAATAAACAAAGTCTTTTTATTGACATTTAACCTCCCCGGCTGGAAACCATTGCCGGATGATTTCATCTGAAACCCCCCTGGTCAGCTCCGTAATCGTATTAACCACGCCAAAATGCATAATAGAACGATAATCTTCACCTCTGCGGCTGTTATAGATGGTCATCATAGTCCTGCCGGTAGCGGCATTAATCATCCTGAGATTAAGGGCCAGAATTGGTCTGGCCTCTAAACGCCCCTTATTCTCCCGCATTTTGACGATCTTCCCCTGCACAAAGCCTTGTACCCGCAGACGATCGGCAAGTATCTTCAAGTCATCAAGGGTGGGGATATCTTTGGGCCCGATTCTCATCTGACGATATAATTTTCGGACATCCCCCTCCTGACTTATAGTCAGCCCCTTTACCTTATGTAATTCAGAGACAAATATTCTATAGACGATTACCCCGCCCTGCTGATAACCGCTGTCATTCACCAGGGGCAAAACAGCTATACTACAGAGAGCGGCGGACGGTGGGGAGATATTTTGCACTTCGGGATAATTATGAGATACACAGGCATTTAGGATAAGAGACCAGCTAAGCAGCAGAAGGGAAAGAAATTTGATTTGACTCATTTATTAGTCATTACAATTCGATTGACTTTAAAAATCAATATGCCAGACATCCTCAGTAGAGGAATTAGTCTGCCGAGCAGATCTTTGCCTGACCGGCAGACGCGAGGCCAGATTATTTATTCTATGAATGGAAGTACCGCCCAGACTATCCCTAACCTTCAGAATACATTGTATTTTTTCTTTGTCAACCGTGGCCGCTGATATTGGCAAAACGATCTGAGCCGGCAGGGACTGGCCGTTAAAGATATGTAACAAAACGTTATCCGGAGCCCATAATTCCATATTCCAACCCACAACCGGCACCCTGTCGCCAGCCCGCAGATTGGCGTGAAGTGTATTCCCCACCCTCTTTAAGGCCATTTTGACCTGGGGCTTAACAGCAAGCAGCATAACCTTTCTGCTGATCTCACTGCTGTTTCCAGCCCTGTCCCAGACCTTGAAACAGATGCTGTAAATACCGTCATCAGCCCGCAGATTACGATTAGTCTGCCCGCTCCAGACAAATTGATCCGACAAATCACCGCTGCCCCGGTCACGCATAATAACCTTACCCTTAGAGTCAACGACAGCCATTGCCCATTTCTTTATCGGCTCCGGCTTTTTTAACTTAATGGTAAACAATATTTTATCGCGAAAGGCCGGCAGGTTTCCGACCTTGACGGCCTTTAACTTCATGGTAAAGGCCGGCGGCCGGGAATCGACAATATATGAACCAAGATATGATTCAACGTGCTGTCCTGACGGCCAGTCCAATACCAGAGTCACCGGGAATTCATCATCTTTAAATTTATCAGCGGCAAGACTCTTAAACAACCTGCCGTCAGACTCGTTACTGGCGACCTGCGTCCCCTGACCGGGTTTATTATCAACCCCTACCCATTTGGCCTCATAAAAACGGCCATCCTCGGAAGAGGCCAGGTGAACATTATTACCCACCTTTATAAAGACTTTGGCCCGGCGGCTGAAGGCGCTGCCATCATGAAAGCGGAGCGTACATGTTACATCCTGGCCCGGCCTGACAAATTTAGGGTTAAAGACAACCGACTCCACCTGAATATACGATTTCTCCTGAATCCTGGCAAACTGCGCTCCCGCCATGGCCCGGCCGGCGGTAAAATCAAGTTCATGGGGCCAGGCCTTAAATATCCGCCCGGCCAGAATGGAACGAATGGAATTTAATGAGTCTGGAGTGTTAATCCCCAGCAGATGCTGTTCTGACAGCTGGCTCAGGCCGCGGGTATTACTCCAGATGGTTAAGCCGTCACTGGTTCTGATTAAGGAGATGGTAAGCCCCATGGCCGCGGGCTTTTTGTGCTGCTCGCAGACCGAGGCCAAAACCACCAGATCGGCCTTTAGGACCTGCCGAACCCGCATGATAACCGGAGAAGAGAGATAACCAAGCTGGCGGATATTATAACGAGCCATAAAATCCATGACCTTGCTTTGGGGAATAACATCAATACCCTTGCTGCTCACCTCGGCGCGCAGGAAATTGGTCATCGCCAGATCAACGCTGTTATGCTGACGGCTCAGATCATCAACCGGGAATACAGCCGCACTGATTGCCCAGGCAGCTGACTGGCTCAAGAGGACAATTAACACGGCCATAAGGCCCAGAATATGTGATTTTTTTTTCTTCATCAGCTTGCAAGCCTAACTATTTTTCAGATGATAAATACTACGTCACATAAACTTGCAAGTTTTATTCCATTCGCCCACCTCCCAAACCACACATTATTTTCTTATGCCATAATAACAAGCAATTACTCTTAAAAAAAATTATCAGCTACTGGCAAAAGCAAAATGAGGATTGCTTATTGTAATTGCAATTACAATAAGCAATCCTCATTCTAACAGCGGGATAAGATCAACCGCAAAATTTTAAGCGGGTATGGCTGTTACTTAGGAGGCAGATGGGCGGCATCTAAACTATTGTCATCAAAATCAAGTTTTTTGTCACCTCCAGATTGATCAACTGGAGCGGTATCAGCCTTAGCGGCGCTGTCATCGCCGGCTGCCGGCAGATCAGCGCCCTGGCCGCCATCAGTTCCACCTTCAATAATAATTCCATTGGCATCCGAATTAGAATCTGACTGGGAAACAGAATCTGGACTGATAATAATTCCGCTGGAATCGGCATTAGAATCTGAGCTATTATCAAAAATATCCTGCGAGCCATTCCCGCTGCCAGAATCTTCTATAACCTGCCCCGTGTCACCAGCCCCGTTTGCCGGTGCCTCTGTCGTGTCATCTCCCGTTTTCGATCTGGCAGCGGATGACGGCGGGATTTTCACCGGCGGCTCAACGGCAACGACTTTTTTAACCGGCACCGGGCCTCCTGCCGGAATAGTGGCCAGTAAACGGCGTAATAATTTAAAGGATACATTAAAGGAATCATCGGAACTGAGCCCGAAAAGACGTTTAGCCAAGGAGTCGCCGGAATTATGCCCGGAGGCCTGCCAAAAGATTATACCGTTATTCACATCAACTAAGCGCAGGGTAATTACCAGTTGCGGGAAGGACACCGCCCCTCTCTGCACCCGCTCAGCGTTATCAATGGTACCAAGCATAAAGGCCTGCACATGCAGGAGCTGGCCCAACCGCTTCATAACTCCGGCATCCATGGCCCCCTTGCTGAGATTAACCGCTTGATCTCGCAGGGCGCTGTCCACCAGCCCTTTATCAACCACATCAAACACCCCATTGGCCAGCAGCTGAGTAATTACCATGTCCCTCACCCGCTCCGCCACAAAGGCATCCTTGCTGTTATTCTGCATGGGCATAACCGCCACCCTCTTCACAAAAGAAAGATCCGTATCCGGACGGACAAAAGACTCCATATTATTCCCCACACAGCCGGGAATATTAACAATGAGCCAGGCAGACAGCAAGATCTTGATAAATGTTTTCATAATGCCCCTTGGTAATAATTTGTTCATGATAAATCCCTTTGTAATTACATTCACATGGCGGTAAAACGGGAACTTAAACGACTGTTTACGCTCCAGGAACTGGGGCCGGAGGTAAACAAGCCACTGGTCATAAGCGAAATATTTTTATTAACCGCCCAACGCCAGTCAAGAGCCGTGACATGACTGTTCCCCGGTTTAATGACGTAAGTATGACTTAAGTCAAGCTCCATATTACGGGTCATGGCCCAGTTTATCCCCAGGGCGGCGGAACTCGAATCTTTATCGGCCCAGGCCTGATGATAGGATGAACTCAAGGATAAAAGATCAGAAAGTCGCCAATGAAGTTCTATACCGCTGTCAATAACAGCCCTGCTGCTGGAAGATTTTGTGTAGTTACCTGATAAATTGGCGGTAAGCCCTGGAATAAGGCGGGCAGTAAGCAGCAACCCGGTACTCTTGGTATTGGTACTTGAGTGATCGCGGTTATTCTCACTTTTGGCATAAGAGGCATTCAGACCGGCATCCAGATCATGATAGAGGGCTGCACTCATATGCAGATTATAGTTATAACTGCGGCTGACCTTATCCCCGCCTTCGAGATAATCACTCATGGTCACTCCGAAGGTACTATCAACCGTAGGTAGTAACGCCGAGGCCACAACCAGAGAGTAAGTTCTGGTTTCGTAGGTAGGAGTATCAGTTACCGCGGTGGAGTGCAGACTAGCGTTTAAACGCAGAGTAACAGCGGAATATGGTTCCCAGCTCAGGCCACCGTTGAGCCTGGTAATCTGCTGATCGGAGCCGGTGGAATAGTTGTTACTTTCATAGGACAGATTGGAGGTTAGATTGAGATCATCGCGCAGACGCAAACTTAAACCGACATTGGTTGTCCAGTTATTCTGTTTGCTGATTAAGCGGGCCGTGGTGCTTCCCGGAACCGCGCTCACCTTCTCATAGACCTCAATTTCCGAAAAATTAACCGCAACGGCGGTAGGATCATTGACAGCTACCACCCGCAAAAAATTTCTCTGGTAGCCGGAGATATCAAGAACAAAACGTTTATTCACCGCGTCATAGACAGAGCTTACCGCCCGGGCCAGCACCCAGTTGGTGTTATCGTTGCTATAGTAAAGGCTCCAGCTGAATTGCGAACTAACCACCGAAGTCAAGACCGTATCCGTATACAGATACAAGACATCAGCCCTCTGACTGTCGGCCCGCACTCCGATACTCAAGCGGATGGGATCAGCCGGATCATTGACCGTCACTGCCGTGTCTGAAGTATCACCATTAATCAGAAGATTGTTAAGCCCCAGGCTGACAGCAGCGGCAGGATCAACCAGCCCGCTGTAACCTGCCATATTCCGCCGCACCAGGGCGCTGTTAGTGGCCGCGTCCACCTTACTGTCATTAATACTTTTGGTATAATTATATTGCTGAGAGAAGGTGGCGCGTCCCCGATTATCCCAGAAGCCCCCCCCCGCCTCAATCCTAACGAGATGCGCATCAATCCGGCTCCGGCTGCCCACGGCATAGTTATTACTTTCCTGGCGGTTATAGGCGTAAAAGGCCTTCATGGGATGGCCATTCCAGGACAGACTTATCCCGCTGTTGTTATTATCACTATCAAGATTATGAAGGGCAAGATCATCAAGACTCCGGCTCTGGCTGAACACAGTCCTGACCGCAGGCCGCAGACCAGCGGCCTGCCAGGCGGAATTTAAATTGGCCGACCAGGAGGTATGGCGAAAATTACTGGCATTGGAGTTGCGCTCTTCATTGGCATTGCCTGATATATTGAACATAAATATCTCATTGGAAATATTATAGGCCAGAGATGGGCTGAAATCCTCACGGGTAGCACCAGGCTGGCGGTCACGATTATAGCGCATGCCGGTATCAAAACGCATTAATTCCGTGACCTCGAAACTCTTATTAAAATCAACCCCATAATGCTGGTTGAATTCATTCGCTGCCGAATCAGTATCCTGATACCCCCAGGTGCCGCTCAAGGCCAGAGCCTCGGCTCTGGCCGTAGAAACAAAAGTCCCATGGAACAGAGGAATAAAAACCAGCAGAGAACCAACCAATAAGATATGTTTTGCGGCACGCAAATTTATCAAGCTCTATCCTGTCCAGCGTTAGATTTTCTAAGTCATGACCACTCAATAAATTTTACGAATTTAACCGGCTGAAAGGCAAGTGAATTCGCCACTTTTCAGCAAAAAAAGCGGGGACATCGCCCTGACAGCCGCCCCTTAAACCAAAAAGGCTCCAACCGTTCCACAAAACGGTTGGAGCCTGAGGGCAAAAAGGGCTGAACGAGAAGTATCACACTCCATCATCCTTAGTGGTATGGCAGGCGAAACAACCAACAGTACTGGTACCGCCCCCAGCCACAACAGTAGTAGGATCCCAGCGCAGAGACGCCGGATATGGGCTGGCATGTGCCCGGTGACAGGAGAGACACATCACAATTCGGTCGGCGGCATTGGTGACAGTCAGGGAACCGTCGCTGACATCACTGCTGGCCACCGGCACATCGGGCCTATAGGCACTATAACCTGAGTATTCACCGGTGGTGGGCATACTGATATCAACGGGGTGCCTGATCCAGGGGCTGGTTAAAAAAGTATCACCGACATCAGCTATACCTTCATTGCTGCTGGCACCACTGTGAAATATGCCATGACACTCAGCGCAAAAATAACTCATGGTCGCCGTATCCGTAGGGGTATCAGCACTGGATTCAGATCCGCTACGAGCCACACCATAATAAACATTATGGGCACCAGTCGTAGCCGACGGTGAAAATTCATAGTCAGCGGCCTCATAACCCTTGATACCATAAAGGAAGCGGTAACTCGTGGCAACAGTTGTGGGGTTGGTAATAGCGCCGGTGGCATTAAGATGATGAGAGCCGGTAACGCCGGTAGCGTCATGCTTGCCGTGGCAGCCATAGGTACCGGCGCAGCTCAGATGATTAGCACTCCAATTAGGTGTAGAACCACCAACCTGACCATTGGCATTAAAACCGGTTTTCCAGCCTGGCGGGCTGGTCAGTGTGGCGTCAACGCCGCCGAGTAATTCAACGGGATTATGACCATAACGGTCATTATCATCGGCAAATTTAAAATTACCACCGGCCAGAGAGGTTGAGAGATCACTGACCCCGCTGGTATAAACATAAGGAACGCTTGGAGCCGAGCCATCGGTGGCATTAGTACCGGTATGGCAGCCCAGACAATTATTATTCAACAAATAATCATTTGGGGTAGAGGCACTGCCCTGCTGACTGGCATGCATGACATGACAGTTAGAACATACCCCGGTTGCCCCAGCCGGCCGCGGATTCAGCAGGAGACCGCCCAGAGCGGAAACCAGGATGATAAACAGCATTTTTCGACATATCCCATTCATGATGCGCCTCCTTTCAGAATGAACGATCTCCGGCATCAACATCTTTGTTTGCTCCAGCATAAAACCCCTCATGATTACAAGTTTTTTAAGGTCAGCTGCCAAGATCTGCCACCCCGCCCATATACTACTCGCGGGCAAAAAGCATCAGCCAGCACCTGGTATTTATTTTAACAAGCAATCATTATGCCACACTACATACATTCGCTGCTGATTTTATCTTCCGTATCACCTTGATTTGCTGATAGTCCAATAAATTCGACTCACCCCCCTGACAATAAAGAGGTTCCATTTTAAGAAAAACATTTAATTTAAAAGCTATAAATTACCAACACAGGGTATTACTCAGACGTTGGTTACGTATATGTAATTAAAATTACAAACGGAGGGTGAGATTCATTTCCAAAGCACAGGGAGTTAATCTTTTTTGAAGGAGAAGAAGATAAGATCAGGATCTGAATTTACGCCAACGGGGATGGGTAATTCCCATTTTCTTTATTTTATGATTTAAAACCCTGGGGCTGACCCCAAGAAGGAGGGCGGCATCCTTTTGAATCCAAAGTGATTTCTTCAAGGCAGCGATGATATTATCACGCTCACTAACAGCGAGAGCTAAGTTTTTCGGTGTTTTGGCGGCCTGAACCGCAGAGAAAGCCGGCGGGCATACGGCATTTACCATATCATTACCCAGCATGAGATTTACTGCCTGAATTTCAATCTTGTCTTCGAGGAGAATGGCTCGTTCAATGGTGTTGGCCAGTTGCCGGATATTACCCGGCCATGAATAGCTTTGAATGGCTGCCAGAGCAGCGGCGCTGAAACCTTTAATACTTTTATGCAGGGAACGACAGAGTTTATCAAGCAATAATTCAGCGAGAGGCTCAAGACAGGCCTGGCGCTGGCGCAGCGGCGGCAGGCGAATAGGCAGAACGTTTATCCGGTAGAACAGATCCTCCCGGAACAGCTCCCGAGCCACCAGATCATCCAGATTTCTATTGGTAGCGGCGATAATCCGGACATCGGAATGAATTGTCCGGCTGCCGCCCACCCGTTCAAAGGCCTTATCTTCAATTACCCTTAAGAGCTTGGCCTGCAGCCCCATACTCATCTCACCGATCTCATCCAGAAAGAT
>VAPL010717645.1_pt1 | contig 17754 bp, 15 predicted proteins | sample 3395061 | NCBI WGS metagenome assembly VAPL01 (sample SAMN08290444, study PRJNA428436) | hydrothermal vent metagenome | isolation source: Deep-sea hydrothermal vent chimney 2 | place: Pacific Ocean: Juan De Fuca Ridge | depth 2182 m m | reverse complement strand
TATTTTCTATCTCCAAGATAACCTATAAACAAATGAAACTTCTATCAATAAAAGAAAACCAGTTTGCGCAATGGAAAGAAATGCGAGAAGGGGTTTATAGCTCCCTCGACGATGAATTCCATGAATTGGAAATGAAGAAAATATTCTTGAGTGATGAGTGGTTCTGCTATTTTCTGATAAGTGAAAATAATCAGATACTTGGCTTGGCCGAGTTGTCGTCAAGAAATGTTGTTGATGGCTGTTTAAGTACCCCTGTGGCCTATATTGAAGGTTTGTATATAAAAAAAGAATATCGTGGCATAGGGCTTGGAAGAGAGGCAATTGGAGCCATAAAAGACTGGTGTAAAGAGAAAGGGTTTACAGAGTTAGGTATGGATACCGAGTTGGCGAATCTAAAGGCACAAGAATTTTTCAAAGCAGTTGGGTTTCATGAAACTTATCGGATAGTACAGTTTCGCACCAGGATCGAATCCGCATAGAACATGAACAGTCCGTCTGTTTACAGTGGGGATGCTTCTTGCCAACCATGAAAGCATGATGGTCTCCTCTCTTGATGTCATGCTGTACCAAACTTTGTATCAACTTTAATGCCCATGTCCCGTAGCATGCCGGTGGGCAGGATGCCGCCGGCGCTGACGATGATGGCGTCATTCTCAATTTCGATTTTTTTCCCTTCCTGATCGAGCATCACTGATCTCTTGGTAATTTCCTTGGTGTTGGATTTTAGTAACACGGTGAGATTGCCTGCCGCTTCGGCGGCTTCCACTTTCTGGCGATTCTTTTCCTTGGCACGGGAGAAGGCGCCGCTTCGGTAGGAGATGGTGACGGTGGTGCCGGGCTCTTCGGCGATGCTGGTGGCGGCTTCCAGGGCGCTGTCGCCGCCGCCCACGACGAGTACGTGCTTGTCCCGGTATTGCTCCGGGTCAACGAGACGGTAGACCACCTTGGGCAGTTCTTCGCCCGGCACGTCCAGTTTGCGCGGCGTGCCACGGCGGCCGATGGCGAGCAGGACGTTGCTGGTGCGGTAGCTTGCTTTGTTGGTTTTGACATCAAAGCCACCCTCGAAGGGGGTGATGGATTCCATGCGCTCGTTGCAGTTCACCTGCAGGCCCGTGTCCTGCACCACTTTTTCCCAAAATGCCATCAATTCTTCTTTTGTGGTTTCACGAAACCTGACCTTGCCGACGATGGCCAGCTCTGCGGGCTGGGTCATAACGATTTTTCCGCGCGGGTAGTGGGATACGGTGCCGCCAAAGGTTTCCTGTTCGATGGTGACGAAGCGCAGCTTGTTTTTCAGCGCCGACAGCGAGGCGGAGAAGCCGGCGGGGCCGGCACCGATGATGACCACGTCCAGTTGGTCTTTGTCATCGGTGCGTGGTCTTTTGCAGATGGCTTCCATGGCCTGCCGTCCCTGTTCCACGGCGTTGCGAATCAGGCCCATGCCGCCCAGTTCGCCAGCGATGAAGATGCCGGGCACGTTGGTTTCGAAGTTGGCGTTGATATTGGGGATATCCACGCCGCGTTTTTCCGTGCCGAACACCAGGGTGATGGCGTTTACCGGACAGGCGCGCGCGCAGGCGCCGTGGCCGATGCAGTGGGTGGGATTCACCAGTTCCACCTTGTCGTTGATGATCGCCAGCACATTGCCCTCGGGGCAGGCCTTGACGCAGGCGTTGCAGGCGATGCACAGGTCACGGTTGCTGATGGGGTGGAGGGAGGCGGGCTCGGTCAGCCCGGCTTGCCGGTTCTTTTCCAGCGCCTGCGTATGCCGGTGGCTGGCGCGGCGGGATTTCAATATCCGGTACAGCCAGAAGAGCGCAATGGGCAGCAGATAGATGAGGATGACCAGGTATTCGCTGGTGGTGGAGATTTTTTCTTCCATGGGAGCGTCCAGTTGAGGGAACCTTTTTCAGTCGGTGATCGTTCCATAAAACGGATCAATCGGCATATCTGTAGCTTTGATTGGACCAAAAGGGGCAGCGGTTGATGCGGTAAAGCTGTTTTTTGGCCCTTCAAGCCATTTTGGTTGCTGCGGATGATAGTCCGCGGCCGACGATTATTGAAGAGATACATTCTTCCTTGCAGTTTGGATGCTTGCTGTTCATGGATGTTTGATGAAAACCTCGATACGACAGAAAAGAACGCGGCCCATGGCCGGTCTGGATGATCTGCGACGTGTCAGCCGGACACCGCCGGGGCCGGATGGCGCGGCGGGTTCCGGTGGACGTGGTTCCTCGCCGGGGCCTGTTTCATCCGCAGGCGTGGATACCGTCAGACAACTGGCCAGACGCCGCGAGCTGTTTCTGGCGCTGGGGCTGATGCTCGCCATGACTGGCCTGTTTATCGGTGGGCGGCTGCTTTGGGATGAACGCTATTACGTGCCCGATGAGGGCCTGGGTTACGCCTTAGGTCTGGTGGGTGGCAGCATGATGCTGCTGGCCATGGGCTATGCCTTGTTCAAGCGTGTGCGCCGGCTGCGGAATCTGGGTTTCATGCACCACTGGTTGCGGCTGCATATCTTTTTCGGCATTGCCGGGCCGGTGCTGGTAGTGCTGCATTCCACCTTTCGGATTGGTTCGCTGAATGGCGCGGTGGCGCTGTTTTCCATGTTGCTGGTGTTCGTGAGCGGCATTATGGGGCGTTATTTGTACTCCAAGATTCACTACGGCCTGAGTGGACAGAAGGGCCGGGTGGATGAGATGCGGGAAAGTCTGGCGCAGGCCGGCCAGGGTATTCACACGCCCCAGCTCGATGCCTTTACGGAGGCTGTCATGAGTCATCCCCCCGGTCTGCTGTGGGCCTGGTGGGATCTGATGAGCTTCGGCTGGCGCAGCCGTTGGGTCGGATTTCGGTTGCGCCGCCGGATGCGGCGGCAGCTGTCCGCGCAGGCCAGGGCGGAAGGCTGGCCGGCGGTACAGCTGCGACAGCGGCGGCGGGCCTACCGGCGGCAGTTGCGGGATTATCTGCAGACCCTGCGCAAGGTGGCGCTGTTCAGCGCCTATGAACGGTTCTTCGCCTTTTGGCGGCATGCCCATGTGCCTTTTCTGGTTCTGTTGTTCATCAGCGGTGTGGTCCATGTGATCGCGGTGCACATTTACTGAATGAGAGCCTGGATCTGGATAATGTCAGTTTGTCTTGCCGGTCTTTCATCAGCTGTCCAGGCGGGGCTGGTTGACCAGATGGAAAAGGCTCTGATGCCCGGCCCATTGCATGCCAGTCATGCAAAGTACGAGGACGACTGTGACGTCTGTCATCGGTTGTTAAGTAAGGAGGAGCAAAACAAGCTGTGCCTTGACTGTCACGACCACCGCAATATTGCGGAGGATCTGCGTGACAAACGGGGATTCCACGGTCGTCTGGTGGAGGTTCGCAAAAAGGAGTGTCGCGTTTGTCACGCCGAACACAAGGGCCGTGACGCCAGGATGGTGTTGCTGGACACCCAGACCTTCAATCACGACAACAGCGACTTTGTGTTACGTGGCCGCCACCGTGACGCTCCCTGCAAGGCCTGTCACAAGCCGAAGAAGGCCTATCATCAGGCACCAAAGGCCTGTGTGGACTGCCATGAGTCGGATGACCCCCACGACGGCAAGCTGGGCAAGCGATGTGATAGTTGTCATGGCGAGAATCGTTGGCTCGACTTTCGCTTTGATCACGGCCAGACCGACTTCAAACTACGTGGCAAACACAAAGGGGTGGCATGCCGAAATTGCCACCCGCAGCAGACCTATCGCGCCGTCGCCAAGTCCTGCGTCAGCTGCCACCGCAGCGATGACGTGCACCGTGGTAAATATGGTCAGAAATGCAAGGATTGCCACGATGTCAATGGCTGGGCGACGCAGGATTTTGATCATGACAAGGACACGGATTATCGCCTGATCGGACGGCATCAAAAGGTGGCCTGTGAACAATGCCATCGCGATGCACCGAAGCCAAAGGCCAAGCGTGAACCACTCAAGACGGACTGCTATTCCTGTCATCGGCTGCACGATGAACACAAGGGGCAATACGGTCGCAAGTGCAAGTCCTGCCATTCGACCAAGGGCTGGAAGAAGACCACCTTCCGCCACGACAAGACGGATTTCCCCCTCAAGGGAAAACACAAAAAGGTTGCCTGCGCGGATTGCCATGCGGGTGACATCTACAAGGAAGAACTGGGTGTGCATTGTATCGATTGTCACCGCAGCCATGACGTACACGGTGGCCAGCAGGGCAAGCAGTGCGCGGATTGCCACAACGAGGAGAGCTGGTCCGGCAAGGTTGCCTTTGATCACGACCTGGCGAATTTTCCCCTGTTAGGGGCACACGCCACGGTGGCCTGTGAGGAGTGTCATGCCTCGGGGAATTTCAAGGATGCCAAGGTGTCCTGTGTCTCCTGTCATGCGGCGGATGATACGCACCGGCGACGCCTGGGGGCCAACTGTGGGACTTGTCACTACGTGGGCGACTGGAAGGCCTGGGACTTCGACCATGACAAGAAAACGGACTTCAAGCTGGAGGGGGCACACCGCGGCATCGTCTGTGAGGCCTGCCACCGTGAGGTGGTGACGGAGAAGATTGAGTTATCCACTGATTGCAGTTATTGCCATCTGTCGGATGACGCCCACAACGGTGGTTTCGGACGCCGCTGCGCGCGCTGTCACGGCGTGAAATCGTTTGATGAAATAAGGATGTGAGCGGATGAATATGGAATCTTCAAAAAAGCGTCATGTGCTGTGGTTGCTGGCCCTGCTGATACTGCCATTGCTGGTGCTGGCGGAAAGCATGGTGCCGCAAAAAGACTTCGATCATTTCGATACGGGATTCCTGCTCACTGGCCAGCATCAGACGCTGCCCTGTGCGAACTGCCATGTCCAGGGGGTATTCAAGGGCACGCCGCAACAGTGCGGCGCCTGCCATAACGGCCAGATTGCCCCCGGAAAATCCGCCGATCACCCGCTCAGCAATGAGCTTTGCGATAACTGCCACGTCACCTTTGCCTGGGCGGCGGTGGTGCTGGATCATTCCTCGGTGGTGGGTAACTGTAATCAGTGTCATGCGTCGGGCAGTGAGGCGGGGGGCATGCCTGCCGCTCATGTGCAGACAAAGGCGCAATGTGAGGATTGCCACGGCACCATCGCCTGGTTGCCGGCTCGCTTTGACCATAACAACGTCGGCCAGCGTTGCGGTCAGTGTCACAACGGCGTCAATGCCACCGGCAAGTCGGTGAACCATCTACAAACCACGGCCGAGTGTGTGGATTGTCACAGCACCCAGGCCTGGTCTCCCACGCATTTCGATCACAGCGCGGTGAGCGGCGTTTGCAGCAATTGCCACAATGGCCTGACGGCGACCGGCAAGTCGTCCGATCACCTGCAGACCATGGCCGGATGCGATGTTTGTCACGATACTAATGGCTGGGTTCCCGCCAATTTCAACCACGACAGCTTCAGTGGTGCCTGCGATTCCTGCCATAACGGCAGCACGGCGATGGGTAAGCCCGGGGATCATGTTCAGACCGAGGAGAACTGTGATACCTGCCACGGTACCAACGGCTGGGTGCCCGCCAACTTCTCCCATAAAAATATCAGTGGCGCCTGCAATGCCTGTCATAACGGCGGCACGGCGCAGGGCAAGTCCGAGAATCATGTCCCCACCACTGCAGACTGTAGTGGCTGTCACAGCAGCAACGGCTGGACGCCTGCGAATTTTTCCCACAAGAATGTTAGTGGCGCCTGCAATGCCTGCCATAACGGCAATATTGCGGAGGGCAAGTCCGGACGCCATGTGCCGACCACCGCAGACTGTGCTGTCTGCCACGGCATCAATGGCTGGACCCCAGCCAATTTTGCCCACGACACCATCAGTGGTCCCTGCAGCAGCTGCCACGACGGCAGCACGGCCAAGGGCAAATCCGGTGATCACCTTCAGACCGCGGCCGAATGTGATATCTGCCACAGCACCAATGCCTGGGAGCCTGCCAGTTTCAATCACGATAACTTCACCGGTACCTGTGATTCCTGCCACAACGGCAGTACGGCGGCGGGCAAGTCTGAGGATCATGTTCAGACCACGGCAGACTGTGCTGATTGTCACGGCACCAATGGCTGGACTCCGGCCAATTTCAACCATGACAACATCAGCGGCGCCTGCGATGCCTGTCACAACGGCAGCACCGCGGCAGGCAAGTCCGAAGCCCATGTGCCGACCAGTGCAGACTGCGGTGTATGCCACAGCAGCAACGGCTGGAGCCCGGCCAGCTTCTCCCACGATGCCGTTAGTGGTGCCTGTGATGCCTGTCATAATGGCAGCACCGCGGAAGGCAAGTCCGGAGACCATATTCCAACCAGCGCAGACTGCAGTGCCTGTCACAGCAGCAACGGCTGGACGCCGGCCAATTTTTCTCACGATACGGTCAGTGGTGCCTGCAGTACCTGCCACAACGGCAGTGCCGCGGAGGGCAAGTCCGGGAATCATATTCCGACCACCGCAGACTGCGATGCCTGCCACAACAGCAACGGTTGGGTTCCGGCCAACTTCTCCCACGACAGCGTCAGCGGCGCCTGCGGTACCTGCCACAACGGCAGTGCCGCGGAGGGCAAGTCCGGAAACCATGTACCGACCACCGCAGACTGCAGTATTTGTCACAGCAGCAACGGCTGGACCCCCGCCAATTTCTCCCACGATGCCGTCACGGGTGCCTGTAGCACTTGCCACAATGGCAGCCTGGCCGCGGGCAAATCCGGCAACCATGTGTTGACCAGTGCAGACTGCAATGTCTGCCATGGCACCAATGGCTGGATTCCCGCCAACTTTGCCCACGACACGATTACTAGTCCCTGCAGCAGCTGCCACAATGGCAACACGGCTGAGGGTAAACCCGGTAATCACCTTCAGACCGCGGCCGAGTGTGATATCTGCCACAGCACCAATGCCTGGGAACCCGCCAATTTCAATCACGACAACTTCATTGGTAGCTGCGATTCCTGCCACAACGGCAGCACGGCTGCGGGCAAGTCCGGTAACCATATTCAGACCACGGCGGACTGTGGTGATTGTCACGGCACCAATGGTTGGGTACCCGCCAATTTCTCCCACGACAACATCAGCGGCGCCTGTAATTCCTGCCACAATGGCAGCACCGCGGCAGGCAAGTCCGGGAACCATGTGCCGACCAGCGCAGACTGCGGTGCCTGTCACGGCACCAATGGCTGGGTGCCCGCCAATTTCTCGCATGACGCCGTCACGGGTACCTGCGATGCCTGCCACAATGGCAGCACCGCGGAGGGCAAGTCTGGGAATCATATTCCCACCACCGCGGACTGCAGTGCCTGCCACAACAGCAACGGCTGGACGCCCGCCAATTTCTCCCATGACACCGTCACGGGTGCCTGCAGCAGTTGCCATAATGGCAACACGGCGGAGGGCAAGTCCGGAAATCATGTGCCGACCACCGCGGACTGCGGTGCCTGCCACGGTACCAATGGCTGGACGCCTGCCAATTTCTCCCATGACACCGTCACGGGTGCCTGCAGCAGTTGCCACAATGGCAGCACGGCTGCGGGCAAGTCCGGGAATCATATTCCGACCACCGCCGACTGTGGTGCCTGCCACGGTACCAATGGCTGGGTTCCGGCCAACTTCTCCCATGACACCGTCACGGGTGCCTGCAGCAGTTGCCACAATGGCGGCACCGCGGAGGGCAAGTCCGGGAATCATGTGCCGACCACTGCAGACTGCGATACCTGTCACAACACCAATGGCTGGACCCCGGCCAATTTCTCCCATGACGCCGTCACGGGTGCCTGTAACACCTGCCACAACGGCAACACGGCGGCAGGCAAGCCCGGCAACCACATCCAGACCACGGCGGACTGTGGTGATTGTCACGGCACCAATGGCTGGACCCCGGCCAATTTCAACCACGACAACATCAGTGGTGCCTGTAATGCCTGTCACAACGGCAGCACGGCGGCGGGCAAGTCCGGGAATCATGTGCCGACCACGGCGGACTGTGGCGCCTGCCACAGCACCAATGGTTGGGCGCCCGCCAATTTCTCTCACGACGCCGTCACGGGTGGCTGCAACACCTGCCACAACGGCAGCACGGCTGCGGGCAAGCCCGGCAATCATATCCAGACCACGGCGGACTGCGATGTCTGCCACACCACCAATGGCTGGGTGCCCGCCAATTTCAGCCACGACAATGTCGTCAATCCCTGCAGCACTTGTCACAACGGTTCGAGCGCCCAGGGTAAACCCGGTAACCACATCCAGACCGTGGGGGAATGTGACGTCTGCCACAGCACTAACGCCTGGGTGCCGGCGAACTTCGACCACAGCGACGCCAATGCGATTTGTGACAGCTGCCATAACGGTACGACGGCTATCGGCAAGGACAACAATCACTTCATTACGTCCAAGCAGTGTTCTGACTGCCACACGACACAAACCTGGTCACCGGTGAATTATCAGCATCTCTCCGCCGACTATCCGGGGGATCACCGCTCCAACGTGAGCTGTGTCGATTGCCATCGTGGCAACAGTGAAGTGGTGACCTGGCCATCGCCGGCCTATCGCCCCGATTGCGCGGGCTGTCATGCGTCCGACTATGAGGCGGACGAGCATAAGAAGACCAAAAATCCGTCGACCATTTATTACTCGATTGGCGAGCTGCGCGACTGTTCGGGTGCCTGTCATGAGTACACCGACAGCAGTTTTACCACCATCAAGAAAACGCGCAACGGGGAACATCGGACCCGCGATGGCGACTGGTAATTTCGGAACGCTATACGCATGAGACGGTGGATTATCCTTTTTGCCTGGCTAGGCCTGACCGGTCAGGCCTGGCCGGCATCGAGTCTGTTGCTGGAAAGTATCGAATACACCAATGTGGCGGGGGTTGAGGCCATCGAGATCGGTTTTTCCGATCCCGTGCAATATCTGTCTCATATGCCTCCTGAACGGGGTCTCGAACTGAGGGTTTCGATCGCGTCTTCGTCAATGCCGCCGGTGGAGGACGCGGAGCCATTCACCCAGGAGATGAATGCGCCAAAGGATTCGCTGATTCCCCTCAAGCGGGTTAGCCTGAGCGGGGATGATGCGGGCGAGTTGACGGTGCATCTGCTGTTTGAACGGGTTGTGCATTTCAAGGTTAGCGCGGGCAGCCGGCGCAATACCTTGCGCGTGTTGTTGCCGGAACTTGGCGTGCAACCTGCCGTCACGGTCGCGCCGGAACTGGCCGCCGTTTCGTCGGCGCTGGCGGCGGAGGACGAGGCACTTGCCCGTATCCTGCAGGAAGGTCGCAAGGCGCTGCAGCGGCGGCAGTTGCAGCGTGCCATCAATATCTTCACCAAGCTGCTGAGCATGCCACCCCATCGATATTCCCAGGATGCACTGGAGCTGCTCGGCGTGGCGCGAGAACGCAATGGGCAGAAGGCGCATGCCAAGGCGATGTACCAGGAATATCTGCAGCGTTACCCGAAGGGGGAGGGTGCCGCGCGGGTGAAACAGCGTCTTGCCGATCTGATCAGCGGACAGATGAAGCCCCGGCCGCGTCTGAAGGCGAAAAAGCAGATGCCGGACAAGGGTTTTCGCTCCGATATCTACGGCAGCCTGGCGCAATTTTATTACTTTGGGCAAAACAGCATTGATGGAGAGACGAGCACCCTGGATGAGTCACTGCTGCTGAACCAATTGAGCCTGACCTGGCGGCTGCGGAGTGATGATGTCGAGATAAGAAATTTCTTCTACGCCAATCAGCACTATGACTTCGTCAGCGAGGTGGAGCGCCCGCTGACCATCGAATCGGCCTACAGTAAATACACCAATGACCGCCTGCATCTGACGGGACAGTTTGGTCGGCAGACCGGCTCCAGCGGTGGCGTGCTGGGAAAATTTGATGGTCTGAAACTGGGCTACGACCTGTCGCAGCGCTTTCGCCTGATGGCGCAGACGGGCTTCCCGGTGGATGTGGGCGACAAGCGCCGGATACAGACCAACAAGCCCTTTATCGGCTTGAGTGCGGAATTGAGTGGTGGTGATCAGGGCGTCGATATCCTGCCCTATTGCCTGCACCAAAAAGTGGATGGCATCGTTGACCGTTTCGCAGTGGGCAGTGAATTTCGTTTCTTCCACCCACTGGGTAATTTTTACAGCATGCTGGACTACGATGTCTCCTATCGTGCCCTCAATATTTATTTGTTCCGTGGTCAGTACAACTGGCGCAAGACGACCAGCTTTAACTTCAATTTCGACTACCGCAAGAACCCGCTGCTGTTCACCAGCAATGCCCTCATCAATCAACTGCAGGCCGATTCCATCGCCGATCTGCTGGATTTGTATTCCGAGAATGAAGTGCGTGCCATGGCCGAGGAACGTGTCGGCAGTGCGGTCACACTGTCCGGCGGAGTGAGCCACAGTTTCAGCGACCGCTACCAGCTGCGTGGTGAGATTACGCGTGCACAGCAGATTTACAAGCTCGATGATATCGATGCCGGTGTGCTGGTATCGGAGAACGATAGCCAGACCTATCTATTCGTGCAATTCATTGCCAACCAGTGGATCAATTCCCGCGACACGACGGTCCTCGGCATGAGACTGTCTGACACACGCACCTACAATGAACTGTCATTCATCGCCTCCAATCGTCTTCCCCTGGGTACCTCGTGGCGCTTCGACCTGCGCGCTCGTGCCGACCTGCGTAGTAACGAAGGGGGCGAGGAACTGACAAAACTAAGGCCGTCCATGAAGGTGGACTATCTCTCCAAAGCCACGATGCATTTCATTGCCGAACTGGGTTATGAGTGGTGGCGCTATAGCGGGAATAGCGTCAATCCCGATTACAGCCGCCTATTTGCCCATGTGGGTTACCGGTGGAACTTTTAGTTTCCTGCTTTCCCTGCAAACGCTTTGCGTGATTCGTATCCCGATACAATAAAATGTCACTCTTACGGGCGGTCTTGCGTACATCCAGAAAATATTCCTGATAAATATGAGCTTACCGTGAAGCCTCTCATTTTACTGTATGTTCTTGCGCTGTGCCGTCAGTAGTTTACTGGAATTGAGAGGTATTTCTATTGTTTAGGTAATTGGTCAATAAATTTAGCAGGAAATAATTACAGAGAACAACGCTATAGAATTAGTAAGTTGCTTAGGAACGTGTGCGTTTCTATAAGCAGGGGGAGTATGTGAGATTATTTTTAGCGACAAGTCTCACAGTTCTTGTTTTCAAGCTATAATTAGCAATTCTATACTCACGGATAGTTAACTGATTTGCGCAGGATTTGTGGGATATACCACATTTTTATTATTGATTTGGATCAATGCAAATAGATGTCATGAAGTGTACTCTCATGCGGCATTATTCAGAGTTCTAATCAAAACAGGCAATTACGAGTATAGATATATTGTAGTGGAATGGGTGGTTATCGATCCCGATAAAACATCCATATTGATGAACAGACGACTCCCTGTCAGGAGGTTATGTGTCTACATCAACGGTGATGACGCGCCGACATTTTATTAGCTTGGGTAAGCTAGAGCGGCATGTTCCAATCCGCCCACCCTGGTCTTTTTCTGAAGATCAATTTGTTGCGCAGTGTACGCAGTGTGGCGACTGTATTACAGCATGCCCTGAGAATATTCTTTTACGTGGCAATCTGAGTCGATATCCAAAAGTCAATTTTTCACTCGGGGAGTGTACGTTTTGCCGTGCCTGTGTAGATGTCTGTCCAACACAGGCTCTGGACAAACATCTAGCTCAACCATGGCAGATGAAAATCACTGTGGGTGAAGCATGCCTGGCTAGAAAGCAGGTTATTTGTGTCACCTGTAGTGAGCAGTGTGAAGCGCAGGCAATTCGTTTTCTCGCTATAGCCGGTCGCGTTTCTTTACCCGAAATTAATATGGATTCCTGTACAGGCTGTGGGGCTTGTGTAGCACCCTGTCCAACACAGGCCCTTGAGGTGATGTATGAGCGATGAACAGGATCCTGTTGGTTGCATTGTTGGGGCAGTCATTCAGCTCAGGCCGAACTGTACTGAAAAACAGTATGGCCAATTGGAAAAACAGGAAGGACTTGAAATTCATGCGCAGGATGACCAACAGCGTTTGGTGGTTACTATCGAAGCGGATACGGATGGAGCGATGATAGAAATCATAGAAGGCATTCAGAACATGAACAGTGTTTTGAATATACATACGGTATATCACCACTTGGATGAATTCCAAAATGAAGCGGAGGGATGGACATGGCGGTAACACGTAGAACATTCATCAAGACAACTGCGGCGACAGCTGCAGCGGTAACGGTCAATATTAACCTGCCAGGCTCAGCACATGCTAGCTTCGACACGGAAGACAATCGTATTCGTTGGGATAAGGCCGCATGTCGATTCTGTGGAACAGGCTGCGGTGTACTCATTGGGACACAAAAGGGACGTATTGTAGCCACTCAGGCGGATCCCGATAATGAGGTCAACAGAGGAACCAACTGTATCAAAGGCTATTTTCTATCCAAGATCATGAGTGGAAAAGATCGCCTGACCACGCCGTTACTGCGTAAGAAAGGTGGAAAGTTTGATAAAAATGGTGAGTTTGCACCGGTCTCGTGGGATGAAGCCTTCGATATCATGGCCGACAAGTGGAAACAGACACTGAAGGAAAAAGGTCCGGAAGCCATTGGTATGTTTGGCTCCGGACAATGGACAATCATGGAGGGTTATACGGCTGCCAAGTTAATGAAAGCAGGCTTCCGCTCCAACAATATCGATCCTAATGCGCGACATTGTATGGCATCAGCGGTGGGTGCATTTATGCGCGGTTTTGGTTCTGATGAGCCAATGGGTTGCTACGATGATCTTGAGCATGCGGATGCTTTTGTATTGTGGGGCTCGAATATGGCGGAGATGCATCCGGTTCTGTGGATGCGTATCACAGATACCCGTTTAAGCAAGCCGGATTCAGAAGTGCATGTATTGTCCACCTATGAGCACCGCAGTTTTGATCTGGCTGATAACGGTATGGTGTTCATACCACAGACCGATATGGTGATTCTGAATTATATTGCCAACTACATCATTACCAATAAGGCTTACGACAAGAGCTTTATCGATAAACATGTTAATTTCAAAATAACCCCGACGGATATTGGTTATGGGCTTCGCCCTGAGCATCCACTGGAGAAGAAGGCGAAGAATCGCGGTAAAGGAAAGTTGTCTGGTATCGATATTGATGAATATGCCCGCCTGGTGAAACCTTACACACTGGAGTATGCCGCGAAACACAGTGGTGTCCCTAAGGAGAAGCTGCTGCGACTGGCGAAGCTGTATGCCGATCCGAACAAAAAGGTTACTTCGCTGTGGACAATGGGCTTTAATCAACATACCCGTGGGGTTTGGACCAATGGGCTGATGTACAACGTCCACCTGTTGATGGGCAAGATATCCAAACCTGGCAATAGTCCATTTTCACTCACCGGACAGCCATCGGCCTGCGGTACGGCGCGCGAGGTGGGTACGTTCTCCCATCGGCTGCCTGCTGATCTTGTGGTGAAGAAAAAAGAACACCGGGATTTTGCTGAAAAAGTTTGGAAATTACCGGAAGGGACGATTCCGCCAAAACCGGGATATCACGCCGTGCAGCACAACCGCATGTTGAAAGATAGCGTGATCAATGCCTATTGGGTGATGTGCAACAATAATGTTCAGGCAGCGGCCAATATGAACGAGGAGACGCTGCCAGGTTATCGCAATCCGGATAATTTCATCGTTGTTTCCGACCCCTATCCAACCGTATCCGCCATGGCAGCCGATCTGATTCTGCCTACTGCAATGTGGGTGGAAAAAGAGGGCGCATATGGTAATGCCGAGCGCCGTACTCAAGTGTGGCGTCAGCAAGTGAGTGCACCCGGAGATTCCAAGTCTGATATGTGGCAGTTGATGGAGTTTTCCAAGCGTTTCAAGACCGAAGAGGTATGGTCTGAGGAATTGCTGGCCAAGCGTCCTGAGTATCGGGGTAAAACATTGTATGAAGTGCTTTACCGCAACGGCAATGTCGATAAATACCCAGTTCAGAAGGTGACGGATGAAGCAGGTAATATCTATGCCAATGATGAAATGGATCATTTTGGCTTCTATGTTCAAAAAGGCCTGTTTGAAGAGTACCGTACGTTTGGTACACAAGGGCCTAAGATAGGACATAACCTGGCAGAGTATGACCAATTGCATCGTGAGCGGGGAATGCGCTGGCCTGTCGTCAACGGAAAAGAGACAAAATGGCGCTACCGCGAAGGTTCAGATCCATTTGTCCCGGCGGGTAAAGGATTTTATTTCTACGGCAATAAAGATGGCCGGGCAAATATCATCTTTGCACCGTACGAACCACCGGCGGAAAGCCCGGATGCTGATTACAATATGTGGCTTGCTACCGGGCGTGTATTGGAGCATTGGCATTCCGGCACTATGACGCAACGGGTACCGGAACTGTATAGGGCCGTACCCAATGCACAGGTATTTATGCATCCCGATGATGCGAAGAAACGCGGGCTTAAACGTGGTGATCTGGCGAAGATTCAGAGTCGACGTGGTGAGATCACAGCGCTTGTCGAGACCCGAGGACGCAACAAGCCGCCAGTAGGCCTGGTCTTTGTACCATGGTTCGACGCACGCCGTCTGATCAACAAGGTCACACTGGATGCAACCGATCCGCTTTCGAAGCAGACGGATTATAAAAAATGTGCGATTAACGTCATAAAAGCATAGGAGGCGTACGTCATGAGAAAACTATTGATAGCAATGTTAATGCTGATCGCTACTTCTGTCATATGGGCAGCTTCCGATGATGTGTTTTCGCTTCGCGGTGATTCGCCATTGAATGCGGATTCAATGAGCGTTATGGACAAAAAATGGCGCGATGGTGAAGGAACGGTCGTACGTAGTTATCCACAACAGCCACCACTGATACCGCATACTATTGAGGACTATGCAATCACCAAGGACAGCAATGATTGCCTGATGTGTCATAACTGGAAATCTGAACTGCCGGGAGCGACCAAGATCGGTGTCTCCCATTTCGTGAACAGGGATGGCCAGGCTTTATCCAGTATTTCACCACGGCGTTATTTTTGTAACCAGTGCCATGTGCCGCAAAGAGATGTGAAACCACTGGTGTTGAATGTTAATTGATCCCGCCGTTTTGTCCGGGTGAATTTATATTCATTGATAAAACACGTGTATTGAGCCGGTCCCGTCCCTCCCCCCCTCTTTTAGAAAGGAGGGGGGGAGTCATAAAGCCTTCTGCCCATTTGTTTCCGCTGAGCAATTGTCTTAACGATTGACGTGCATGGTTATAACCGAGCATCAAGATATTTCCACTTTTTTGGCGTGAATCGATTAGTGAAATAGTAGGTTTTAGATGTAATGGATCCGCTTTCATAAATAACGTGTCTCAACAAGATCACCCTATAAAGTCACCCGAGCGTGATGTCTGTCAGGCTATGAGCGCCTATGGCAATCAATAAAGGTATGACCCGCCGCAACTTCCTGCTCAATGTGGCAGGGTCGGCGTGTGGGGCGACGTTGCTGGGAGCGGGCTTAAGCGTCTATTCCCGGCAGACGGCTTCGATGCCTGCCTTGCTGCTTCGCCCACCCGGTGCCCTGGATGAGGAGGCATTTTTGGGGGCGTGTGTGCGTTGTGGTCAATGCGTGCGTGATTGCCCTTATGACATCCTTCATCTGGCAAGCTTGGGGGAGTCTGTGCCTTTAGGTAGCCCTTACTTTGTTGCCCGCGAACAGCCCTGCAGGATGTGTGAGGATATTCCTTGTGTGAAGGCGTGCCCAACAGGGGCGCTAGACCACGGTTTGGAGGATATCGATGATGCCCGTATGGGATTGGCAGTGGTGGTGGACGAGGAGAATTGCCTGGCATATCGTGGTATGCGTTGTGAGGTTTGCTTTAATATTTGCCCACTTCTGGGCAAGGCCATTACGATAGATCTTTTGCCTAATGCACGTTTAGGTAAGCTTCCACGGTTTGTACCAGTGGTGCATTCTGATGCCTGTACGGGTTGCGGAATGTGTGAGGGGGCGTGTGTGTTGCAAGAGGCGGCCATCAAGGTTTTGCCGAAACATTTGGCACGCGGTAAGGAGGCTGAGCAATATCGGTATGACGATGAAGGTGAGAGGTTGGTTAATGAGGAGGGGGTGGATGATTCGCCATTTTCCTCTAATCCTTTAGAGACCCTTAAGAGTGGGCGAGGTGGTTTGTAAGTGGCTAGACAGGCAGAAATTGGCGCAGCGGCCTTGCAAAGTAAGGGCTGGTTTAAAAGCCATCAGTGGTTGTTGTTGCGCCGTATGTGTCAGTTGAGCATTTTAGGCTTGTTTTTGTTAGGGCCACTTGCCGGAATTTGGTTGATTAAAGGGAATCTTGCGTCGAGTATGATTTTAGATACGGTGCCGTTAAGTGATCCTTATTTGATGTTGCAGGTTGTGCTCACAGGTCATGCTCCTGAGACGGCAGCCTTGTTGGGTGCGGCTATTGTGTTGATATTTTATGTTTTGCTCAGTGGGCGCGTTTATTGCTCATGGGTTTGCCCGGTAAATATTGTGACCGATACCGCCAGTTGGTTGCAGCATCGTTTGGGTATTAAGGCACGTGTGCATTATTCACGGAGAACGCGTTATTGGTTGTTGGGAATGACTTTGATCCTGGCGTTTATAACAGGCTCCTTGGTGTGGGAGTTGGTAAATCCTGTTTCCATTATTTTTCGTGGCCTGGTGTTTGGCTTGGGCTTGGGGTGGGGAGTGATTGTTGCCATCTTTTTATTTGATCTGTTGGTGAGTCACCGAGGTTGGTGTGGACATCTGTGTCCAGTTGGGGCTTTTTATGGGTTGATTGGTCAGGTGAGTTTGACACGCGTGGTCGCAGCGAAGCGTGAGCAGTGTAATGATTGCATGGATTGTTTTGATGTTTGCCCGGAGCCGCAAGTCATTCGACCCGCGCTTAAAGGGAAAAAAGGACAGCGGAGTCCGGTGATTAAAAGCGGTATGTGTACAAATTGCGGCCGTTGTATCGATGTTTGTTCTAAGGATGTATTTCGCTTTGGCGTACGAAAATGATCCACGAAGGGAAGCGCCTTGGGATAGGTAAGAGAATACTGCATTAATCTTCTGTATCTGTATGAATTGTTAGAGAATTTCAGGTCTTGCGGGGGAGGGGATCTCCAATAATCAGACTGTTTGGTGCGGCGTATACAGACTTTTCAAGTGCACCTTTCAGACACCCGGCTGCTTTTCCGCTAAATTTACCACAGAGAGAGAAGGCATCGTGCGCATGGCGCACGCTACGGGCAAGGTATATGTGCATCGTGCACACAATTTTGAGCATGAGACTAAGATGGCTCCTGGTATGGTTTATCGGCATGACTTGCAGCGCATGCGCCGGGTCTGGAGGAAAGTCGGCTTGCCTGTCCGGGCCGAATGAGTCGGCCAAAACCGTGTACTTGGTCAGTCATGGCTGGCATGCCGGGATCGTCGTCAAGCGCTCTGATATCCCTGATGGCGCTTGGCCTGAGCAAACGGATTTTCCCCCGAGCAGATTCCTGGAAGTGGGCTGGGGTGACAGAGATTATTATCAGACGCCGGATCCCCACTGGGGAATCACCCTCAAGGCGGCTTTGTTGCCGACAGAGAGCGTCTTGCACATTGTTGCTTTCGACGATTCCGTTTTGGCCTACTTTCCCCGTAGCGAGATCATTGAGCTCCAACTGAGCGGGCC
>VAPL010126484.1_pt1 | contig 17795 bp, 16 predicted proteins | sample 3395061 | NCBI WGS metagenome assembly VAPL01 (sample SAMN08290444, study PRJNA428436) | hydrothermal vent metagenome | isolation source: Deep-sea hydrothermal vent chimney 2 | place: Pacific Ocean: Juan De Fuca Ridge | depth 2182 m m | reverse complement strand
GGCGTAATGAAGTGATACAAGATTCAACACAGGTGCATCAGGGTGTTGAAGTCAGTCGCAAAAGCAAAGAACCTGTCATTGTTGAATATTCGAAGTCATTTTTTCCTGTGCTGCTCATTGTTTTCTTGTTGCGTGGCTTTATCGTTGAACCTTTCCGTATTCCGTCAGGTTCGATGTTGCCTTCGTTATACATCGGTGATTTCATCCTGGTCAACAAGTTTGCTTACGGCGTCAGGGTGCCAGTGATCAATAAAAAGATTTTCGATACCGGCGAGCCGGAGCGTGGTGATGTTGTTGTGTTCCGTTATCCGCGTGACCCCAGTCTGGACTACATCAAGCGGATCATTGGTCTGCCGGGTGACCACATCGCGTATTACAACAAAGTGCTCTACGTCAACGGTAAACCGGTGGAAAGAGAATTTGTCGGTCAGTACAAAGGACCGGGGCAGACCTTCGCCAATGAATACATCGAAAAACTGGGCGATGTTGAACACGACATGTTGTTGTTACCCGCCAGACCGAATAACCTGCAAGGTGAATACATCGTACCGGAAGGTACCTATTTTGCTATGGGTGATAATCGCGATAACAGTAATGACAGCCGTGTCTGGGGTCCTGTACCGGAAGAAAATTTATTGGGTAAAGCTTTTATGATCTGGATGCATTACAGTGATGAGTGGCATCTTGGCCGTATTGGTACCATAATCAGGTAAACTGGAAATAGAGAGGTCGCACAATGAAAAATTCTGTATCGAAACAACGTGGTTTAACCTTGATCAGCTGGATCGTGGTCATTGTGTTTTTATTGTTTCAGGGTGTGATTGCGATTAACGTTGTTCCAGTTTATATGACAGATGCCACGATAAAATCTATTCTTGAAGAATTGCCGGACGATGCCGGTGCTCAACGCGCATCGACCAAAGAGCTGAAAAAGCTGATCATGAAACGTTTGAGTATCAATAATGTGTATTCGTTAAAATCGGGAGACATTAAAATTAAAAAAGGCCGTGGTGAAAAGATCGTGTTGGTTAATTACGAACCACGCGGCAAGCTGATTGGTACCCTTGATTATATTGTTACCTTTAATCATGAAATCCGGATTCGGTCACGTTAGTGTTGTATCTATAATCTTTTGAGCAGTTCCGCTATGGCGAAAACGCAAGCCATCAACGCCTTATTAAAAAAACTAGAATATTCTTTCAGCGATCTTTCGTTGCTGGAGGAAGCGCTGACACACCGCAGTTATTCGTCTAAAAATAACGAGCGGCTTGAATTCCTTGGCGACGGTATTTTAAATTTTGTTATCGCGCATGAGTTATTCAAGTTATACCCAGATGTGCAGGAAGGCGACCTGAGTCGCCTGCGTGCCAATCTGGTAAATAAAGATTCGCTGGCTGAAATTGCCAGTCATCTGGAACTGGGTGAGGTTATCAAACTGGGTTCGGGTGAACTCAAAAGTGGCGGTTTCCGCAGACCATCTATTCTTGCCGATGCGGTGGAAAGCATTCTTGGTGCGGTGTATTGTGACGGTGGTTTCGAACCATGTCGTGAGCTGATCATTCGACTTTATGCTAATCGACTGGCATTATCGATGGATCTGCAAAGCCTGAAAGATCCCAAAACACAGTTGCAGGAATTATTACAGTCGCGCCGTTTTTCGCTGCCGGACTATCAGGTTATTAATATTACAGGCCAGGCGCACGCGCAGGTCTTTCACGTGAGATGCAGTATCAAAAAAATGAATATTGAAGTCAGTGGCGAAGGCAAAAGCCGACGCAAGGCAGAGCAAATTGCTGCGGGTAGAGCCATCGCTCAGGTCGAAGAACAATTCAGGAAAAATCAAAGTGAGTGATATGAAACAACGTTGTGGTTATGTCGCTATCATCGGCCGACCGAATGTCGGTAAGTCGACTCTGCTGAATAACATTCTGGGCATGAAGCTGAGTATTACCTCGCGCAAGCCGCAGACTACGCGGCACCAGATCCTCGGTGTTAAAACGGTGGACAATGTGCAGACGATTTATGTCGACACGCCGGGCATTCACCAGCGCCGCGGCACGGCGATCAACAAATACATGAACCGGGCAGCTACTTCGGTGCTGAACGATGTCGACGTGATTCTTTTTGTTGTGCAGGTAAAACAGTGGACGGAAGAGGACCAGGCTATCGTTGAAAAGCTGGCGACGGTTGATTGTCCGGTAGTGTTGGTGGTGAACAAGATGGATAAACTGCCCAGTAAAGAAGAACTGCTGCCGCTGATAAGTGAGCTGTCATCGCATTATGATTTTGCCGAGATCATTCCGGTCTCTGCCATGAACGGCATGAACGTCGACGTGCTGGAACAGAAAGTTGCACCGCTGCTTCCCGAGAATGAACACTTCTATCCGGGCGACCAGGTGACAGACCGCAGTACGCGTTTTCTGGCATCCGAGATTATTCGCGAAAAACTGATTCGTGAACTGGGTCAGGAGCTGCCTTACACTTCCACCGTCGACATCGAAAAATACATCGAAGACGACGATGGCCTGGTGCGTATACACGCCACCATTTATGTTGAAAGCACCGGCCAGAAAGCCATCATCATCGGTAAAAAAGGTGCCCGCCTGAAAAGCATCGGCACCGCCGCGCGGCAGGACATCAGCAAACTGGTCGATTCAAAAGTGTATCTCAATCTGTGGGTAAAAGTGCGTGAAGGCTGGTCGAATGATGAACGGGCTTTGCGAGGGCTTGGCTACAGCGAGTGAAAATAATGAATAATGAAATTTATTCATTAACTACGAAGTATGGCAAACGTTTTTATGGTTACTTTATTTTTACAAAACCATCTCACCGCACATATAGTAAAGGCCTTTAGTTTTTATATTATTAACTATTCATTATTCATTATTCATTGTTTGTAATGAATGTCGTAAACACTCAAATCGCCTACCTCCTGCACAAACGCGCCTACCGCGAAACCAGTAGCATCCTTGAAGTATTAACCAAAGACCATGGCCGCGTGTCGTTGATGGCACGAGGCTGTCGTGGCGCACGTTCGAAGACCGCTGGCAACTTGTTGCTGTTTACACCGCTGGTTATCAGCTGGCAGGGTAAGGGGAGTTTGCCTTATCTAAAAAGTGTTGAGCGTGCGGACTTAAAAGCCCCGGCACTGAAAAACAAAGCCCTGCTTTCCGCCATGTACATCAATGAACTGTTGATGTATTTACTGCATAAAAATGATGTGCATGAATCGGTTTTTGAACATTATCATCACTGCCTTTACGGTCTTGAGGATGAGGGAAATCTGGAAATAGTGTTGCGTCAGTTTGAAATTAAACTTCTTGAATTACTGGGTTTTGGGCTTAATCTGTACGCCGAAGCAGACACCGGTGCGGCGATAGAGGCCGATGCGCAATATCTTTATCAGCTGGAGCATGGCCCGGTTTTATACCACGATGCGGTTTCAGAGTATCATTCAAAACTATTGATTTCGGGTGGTTGTTTACAGGCGCTGGCCGAAGGTGAATATCAGCAGGTGGCCGGCAATGCGCAATATCTGCTCGAATTAAAACATCTGATGCGCGCGCTCATCAACTCTCATCTGGGTAATAAAAAACTAAAAAGCAGAGAGTTATTCAGACCGGTAGGGCTGCCCACAAATTCTTCACAGTAAAAATATTCTGATCATAGAGGCATAGGGTAATGGCTCTTTGTATTGCCCCGGTTACCGGCTTCTGTGCCAATCTGTGGTAAAAAATTTATCCTGTTATCTCAGCTATAAATATAGCTGGCTATTGCAGTTCGGTATTTTCCTTCTATGCTTGACTGTGAGTTTTTATTATCCTGTTTGAAGGTCAAAATATGTCATTTGCCGTCTCCCATAACATTGAAGATTATGAATCTTTACTGGTCGCTCTACAGAATGTTCTGGGCGTGGTCGTTCCGGATGCGCAACGCAGTTGCCTGGTCGAACGCGTCGAACCGTTGCTGTTAAAGTACCAGCTTGACTCGTTAGCATCGCTGGCAAAAAGTCTGCAAAGTGACCAGGTTGGTGATGTCAGGTCGTCCGTGCTGGAGGCTATATCACAACGTCATTCAGGCTGGACATTAAACCCCGGTATGCTGAAAGTTTTGCGCAATTATGTGTTTGAACAATTGCCCGATGATGCACGTATCTGGATCGTTGGTTGCGGGCAGGGGCAGCTGGCTTATGCATTGGCGATGGAAGTTGCCGAGTATGAAAATCGCAGCGGCAAAAGCAAGAATTTTCAGTTGTTTGCCACCGACAGTTCGCTGGACGATATAAAACAGGCCGAGGCGGCTACTTATCGCGCACAGCAATTATCCGGCTTGAGCAAAGAATACAAAAAACTGTATACCACGGCTGAGGCACAGGGCGATAGCTGCAAGGTGAAAGATCGGGTTCGTAAAAATATGCATTTTAGCCAGTGTGATCTAACAGAAGATTTTCAGTCAATCGGTAAAATGGATCTGATTATATGCCCTGAGGTTCTGGTCTATTATTCGAACGGGGTGAAGGCTGGCATTCTCAAGCAGTTTTCTACGTTGTTGAAAACGGGTGGCATCTTCCTCACAGGAAGTAACCAGGCGGTGACACCGTTCACTGATGGTTTTGAATATGTGGAACATCCCGCAGGTGTTTTCTACCGACAGAAAAATTAAAGACTGTTCGGTATCTTCAGAAATTCTTCTGGCACCGGGGTGGTTTCAACGTCACCCTCATCAACCCATTTTAAAATGTCATAATAACTGCGGATGTTTTCAACATAACGCACCGGCTCCCAGCCGCGTGCATAACCGTAACGGGTCTGTTTATACCACTTTCTTTTTGCCAGCAGCGGTAGGGCTGTTTTAACATCGATCCACAGGTTCGGGTCCTTTTCCAGTTTGCGGGTGATTTTTCTGGCATCCTGTAAATGATAAAAGCCGACATTGTAGGCCGCCATTGCCATCCAGATATTGTCTGGCTCGGTGATGTTTTTATCGATGCGTCCCAGTGTTTTTTTGAAATATTTTGCGCCGCCGCGAATACTGGATTCAGGGTCAAGCCGGTTTTTTATTCCCATGTCTTTTGCTGTTTTCCGTGTCAGCATCATAATGCCACGCACGCCGGTGGGGGAGACTGCGTCTGGATCCCAGTGTGATTCCTGATAACCCATGGCCGCAATCAGGCGCCAGTCCAGGCTATATTGTTCGGCTGCCTGCTCAAAAAAATCACGGTAGGCCGGCAGCCGGGTTTCGATATGGCGCATAAAAATTTTTGTGCCGACGTAATCGAAGTCTTCGACATGACCGTAGTTGCGTTCGAGCAAACGTCGCAATTCACCGTTCTCTTTTATCTTTCTGAAAAATTTCTGTACGGCAATGAACAGGCTTTTGTCACTGGTTTTTGGCATCGCCCATGCCAGCGATTGTGGTTCACTGATATCAAACGCAACACGCAGGTTAATTAGAAAACGCTGGTTCAGCGACAGTTCATTGGAATCGGCGATGGTGTATTCGATGATGTTTTCTGACACCATTTGCAACAGCTCTTCACTTTCCATCTGGTGGTTGGATTTCCAGCTTAGATCAGGGATGTTTTGCTTGAGGTGTTTTAGCCTTTCTTCATGGCTGGAATTGGCGACCACTTCCAGCGTGCCGTCGAGTTTTGCCATGCTGCGCGGACGTCTGTTGGCGATGTTGTAGACCAGCTGCTCGGTGATTTCCTGGTAGGCCGGGCCGAACTGAAATATTTTCTCCCGGTCTTTGGTGATGGTCAGGCCGGCGGCAGCGATATGCACCTGGTTGTTGGCAACTTTATCGAGTAGATCATCAAATGAGTCGGGGATGAGCAGGGTGAGTTCGACACCGAGGTCATCGGCAAACATTTTCGCCATTTCGTATTCGAGGCCGGCCGGGCCGTCGGCATCTTCATAATACGTGGTCGGGCTGTTGCGGGTGGCAATGATCAGCTGGCCATCGTTTTTTATCTGCTCGAGCAGTGACACGCTGCTGAGTTTAGGCAGGTAGTTAAAAGCAAAAATAATGCCGGCAACAACAACCGCAAGGGAAAGGAACAATGGACGGCAAAGCGGCTTTTTAACTTCGATGGTTATGATCCTGATGTTATGTCCATGGATTGACGGTATAGCGCATAGAGCCATGGATGGCGGCGCGCATGCAAGCTATATTTATATCGACAAGAGTATATGAAACTATCGGTATTTTCCATTATTAAGTACGTTGAAAATCGCCTTGCATAATATGTTTAATTCGTCTTCTTCGATGATGTAGGGCGGCATCAGGTAAATGAGTTTACCAAAGGGGCGAATCCAGACACCGGCATCAACAAATGCCTGCTGAATTTTTGCCATATCGACCGCTTGTTTCAACTCGATAACGCCGATGGCACCAAGCACGCGTATTTCGGCAACATCGTCAAACTGCCTGCAAACTTCGAGTCCGGTTTTTAACAGGCATTCGATGCGTGCGATGTTTTGCTGCCAGTCAGAGGCCTGCAACAGGCGGATGCTTTCGAGTGCTACGCTGCACGCCAGCGGGTTGCCCATAAATGTCGGGCCGTGCATAAATGCATGCGGCGGATGATTACTGATGGTGTCGCTGATCTCTTTACTGCACAGGGTGGCGGCCAGCGTCATGTAACCTCCGGTCAGTGATTTACCGACACACATGATGTCAGGTGAAATGTCGGCGTGCTCACAGGCAAACAGCTTGCCGCTGCGACCAAAGCCGGTGGCGATCTCATCGGCGATCAGTAATACACCATAGTGTTTGCATAATGCTTTGGCCTGTTGCAGATAATCGGCTGAATAAAATTTCATACCGCCAGCACCCTGTACCACCGGTTCCAGAATCAGCGCAGCGATGTTTTCATGGTGTGCCTCTAAAGTTGCTTTCAGTTCGGCCAGCTGTTCTGGTGGACACGGTTCGCCGAAAGTACAGGTTGGTGAGCGCACAAAATAGTTTTTCGCCAGCATCTCGGAAAATAAAGTGTGCATGCCGGTGACCGGGTCGCATACCGACATCGCGCTCAGGGTATCGCCGTGATAACCGCCGCGCAGGCTGATGAATTTTTGTTTGCCGCTTTGTCCTTTCGCCTGCCAGTACTGCACCGCCATTTTCATTGCGATTTCCACCGAGACCGAACCGGAGTCTGCCAGAAACACCGTATCGAGATTTGGTGGTGTGATCGCTACCAGCTTTTTGCAGAGTTCCACTGCCGGTCGATGGGTGAGGCCACCGAACATGACATGTGCCATGCTGTCGAGTTGTTTTGTCAGCGCCTGGTTTAACTCAGGCACGTTATAACCGTGGATGGCGCACCACCAGGAGGCCATGCCGTCAATCAGTTGCGTGCCGTCTTCCAGCGTCAGATGGCAGCCGCTGGCGGATTTTACCGTGAACACCGGTACTTCGGAATGTGTTGAACTGTAAGGGTGCCAAACGTATTTTTTATCGTCATTCAGCAGGGAAGATGAAGGTATTTTCGTCATGACTGTATTGTACACGGCGATGGCGGATTTTCGTTTTAACATACTCTAAAAAATACAACAGAATTTTTTATCTCGCAAAGGCGCAGAGGACGCAAAGGAAAAGCCTTAAATATTTGTTTTTCTCTGCGTCCTCTGCGCCTTTGCGAGAATAATATTGTTTTGAATGTTAGCAAGCCGGCCTGCATAAGCGTTAGCGTTGCAGGCGTGGCCTCAGCAGATGGTGGGCATCACCAGCTTTCCGCACTGGCTTTCTCCCAGTCGGACTTCCAGTCGGCGGGCAAGTTATCGCAACCGAGCAGACAGCAGGAATCGATCAGTGGATACAACTCGGCATAGTTCGCAATTTTTGTACCGTTGATACGGCGGTTGATGTGATGTGGTTTTAAATCACTCAGGCCACTCAGCCCGCTGGCACCGAGTAGTTCGACAAGGTGTCTTACCGTGGCGTTGTGAAAATTCGCCACGCGTTTTGATTTGTCTTCGATATCCAGCGCTTTGTAACGCGCCGGATCCTGGGTGGCGATGCCGGTGGGGCATTTGTCGCTGTTGCAGCTGCGTGACTGGATGCAGCCGAGCGCCAGCATCATGCCGCGTGCCGAGTTGATGGTGTCTGCACCCAGTGCCAGCATGCGTGCCATATGAAAGCCGCTGAAGATTTTGCCGGAGGCGATGAGGCGAATCTGATCGCGTTTGTTGATACCGGTGAGGGCGCTGTTGACGAAGATCAGTGCATCACGCAGTGGCAGACCGACCGAGTTGGTTAGCTCGATAGGCGCTGCGCCAGTGCCGCCTTCGCCGCCATCGACAGTGATAAAGTCGGGTGTGATATCGGTCTTTAACATGGCTTTGCAGATGCCGAGAAAATCACTGCGTTTGCCGACGCAAAGTTTAAACCCCACCGGTTTGCCGCCAGACAGCTCGCGCAGTTCAGCGATAAAATGCAGCAGGCCCTCGGGGGTGTCAAATGTCGAATGTGCAGCGGGCGAGACCACATCCTGTCCCATGGCTACGTGGCGTATGTCGGCGATTTCTCTGGTGAGTTTGGCGGCGGGCAGAATGCCGCCGTGGCCGGGTTTTGCTCCCTGGGATAATTTTATCTCGATCATCTTCACTACATCGAGCCGGGCTTTTTCGCTAAACTTTTTGCGGTCGAAGCGGCTGTTGCTGTCGCGGCAGCCGAAGTAGCCGGTACCAATCTGCCAGATAATGTCGCCGCCGTGTTTCAGGTGATAGGGGCTGAGGCCGCCTTCGCCAGTGTTGTGTGCGAAGTTGCCGATTTTTGCACCTTTGTTGAGCGCCAGGATGGCGTGCTTGCTCAGTGCGCCATAACTCATGGCGGAAATATTCAGCGGTGAAGCGAGATAAGGTTTGCTGCAATCGGGGCCGCCAAATTTTACCCGTGGATGTTTGTCTTCGATTTCTGTTGGTTTCATGGAATGATCCATCCATTCATAACCGGCGCGGTACACATCAAACTGGGTGCCGAAGGGGCGGGTATCGCGCACATTTTTTGCGCGTTGATAAATCAGGGCACGAAACTCACGATTGATTGGCCGGCCGTTGATGTTGGACTCGACAAAATATTGCTGAATCTCCGGGCGTATCGATTCGAACAGATAACGAAACACGCCGATCACCGGGTACAGTCGCAGGATGGTGTGTCTGGTTTGCAGCATGTGGTATACGCCGTACAGGATGATGGGGCCGATGAAAAGAAAACCCCAGTAAAAAACCGGCCAGAAGGCTGCCAGTGCGAGAACAAGGAAGGTGGAGAAAATCGAAAGAAAAATAAAACCCTGGCGCACGGACATTTGGATATCTCCAGTTGGGATGTGATGTTAAGACTTACAGACTCTGCCTGTGCTAACAAGTTCTTGTATTCTATAATTTTTTTATAAGACGGCGGTTATTATGCCGGTTGTATAGTGGCTGTCCTGTGTTTTGATTTCTATGTTGTGAAATACCCCCTGCTTTTACCTGTGTTTATTTGTGATTATCTGTGGATAATGAAGTTAGTTATGACACTCATAATACGGTGATAAGTATTAGTTACTAAGGATGTAACCAAATATTGATTTAAATCATATTTATTGTTCTTTGTTTCTCTACAATGTCGCCGAGCTGTACCGAGAGGTACAATTATGAGTATAAAAAATTTATGAAGCCGCTTATACGTACAATTTTTATCTGGATTTTAAGCCTGTCTCTGACAGGTTTGCCTGTTGTTGCGTTATCACAGAATTTGTCATCAGATATGGCGAACCTGAACCAGTCAGAAAAAAATATGATGATGCATGCTTCAGCCGGTTCTGCCAGCAGTATGCATTGCCAGTCTGAAATGCCCCGGAAAAACATCGTTCAGACAAATATAAGCAGCGCACCGGTATCACAACACGCAATGCATATATTGGGTTCGACTGACCAGGTATCAATGGACGACTGCCGTTGCGGCGCTGACTGCCAGTGCCAGCCTGATATGAGTTGCCAGTCGGTTGGCCACTTTGGTGCTTCTGCCATATTACAATCTATCTTGTTTGTTTCTTCTCCTTTACATTCTCAACTCACTGCTGAATTGAATATCTTTTATTACGACTGTGATACTGATTCAGAAGTAATCCCCCCCATAGCTTAAAACTCCGTCAGGAGTAATCCCTCTTTAACACGCGCAGCGTGTTGCCTATTCGTGTCCGCACGAGAAAAAAATAATTTAATCCATAACTTTAATTTAAACAGGAGTGATGACCATGAGTAATTCATGTCATGCGTTCAGGAGAAAGTCGCTGGTGATAGCGCTATCTCTTGCTTTGCCGATGGTGACATCGGTTTCACAGGCGGCTGATGCTGATTTACAGGCACAGATTGATGCTCTGCAAAATCAGGTAACAGCGTTAAGTAGTGAAGTTCAGCAGGCCGCTGAATGGAAAAACCCCAACACTTTAATGCACATGGCAGGCTTTGCTGATGTGAAATTTATTAAACCTGAAAATGGCGATAGCAGTTTTAATGTCGGTTCTTTTTCACCAATCTTCCATTATCAATATCGTGACATTGTGATGCTCGAATCTGAAATAGAATTTCAGGTTGCGGACGATGGTGAAACAAAAATTGACATGGGTTACATGACCATTGACTGGTTTGTCAGTGACTATGTGGCCATTATCGCCGGTAAGTTTTTAAGCCCTATCGGTCAGTTCAGACAAAATATTCACCCTTCCTGGGTTAATAAAATGGTTTCCGCGCCTCCCGGTTTCGGTCACGATGGTGCCGCCCCTATATCCGACATGGGTATCCAGTTACGAGGTGGTTTTCCTGTCGGCGGTATACGCACAAATTATTCGCTGTATGTCTCGAATGGGCCAGAGCTTAAATCAGAAACAGAAGATGAAACTGATTTTGAATTAGACGGTGTTGCTGCCGAAGGCTTTGGCGCTGATCGTGATGGTGAAAAAACATGGGGTGGCCGTTTTGCGATGTTACCGGTGTCATCACTTGAGATCGGTTTGTCTTATGCCTCAGGTAAAGCGACCGTTACAGTGCTGGAAGCAAACGATGTTGATCCACCAGCTGCTGGTCTTGAACCTGGCACTACTTTTTCTGGTGAAACCGCACGTGACTACACTGTTACTGGCGCAGATTTTGTCCTGTTCAACGGCAATATGAGTTTGCGCGGTGAATACATTAAAACCGATATCGGCGACGCAACAACAGGCATAACTGCTGGTGAAGGCGGCATCTGGGAAGCAGTGTATACACAGTTTGCCTATCGTTTACCTAATACCAGGTGGGAAGGTGTGGTTCGTTACGGTGATTTTGATGCGCCGGGAGTCCTTCGTGATCAGAAGCAAACATCGCTGGGTATCAATTATCTGGTATCAAATAACTTCATTGCAAAAGTTTCATATGAATTCAATGATGGTGAAATCGCTGATTCGATGGCAGATAACGATAGATTGTTAACGCAATTAGCTTACGGATTCTAGGAGATGATAATGAAAAACAGAAGAAATAAAATTTGTGGACAGCTGGTCAAGTTCAGCGGTGCCGGTCTGGTACTGTTGGCATCCAGTTACAGTGCATCGGCATTTGCGGCGGATTATCCTGAAGCAGGCAACTTCTCCGACGGCTCGAAAGTGTGGGCAGAAAACTGTAACCGCTGTCATAACATGCGTGGCCCAAAAGAACTGCGTGATGATCAGTGGATCTCAACTGCTTTTCACATGCGTATTCGCGCAGGTTTAACCGGCCAGGAAATGCGTGATGTGATTACTTTCCTGCAGGCATCCAATACTAAAACGGTTGCTGCAGGCTCTACACATGTTGTGGCGAAGTTAAGTAAAGGTGCTACCGGCAAGGAAACCTACGAAAAGACCTGTATAGCCTGTCATGGCGCGGATGGTAAAGGTGCTTTTCCTGGTACGCCAAACTTTACTGACAGCAGCGGTGCCTTGTCGAAATCTGATGATGTCCTGATAAACCATATTACTAATGGTTTTCAGAGCCCAGGTTCACCGATGGCGATGCCGCCAAAAGGTGGTAATCCGAACCTGACAACGAAAGATATCGCGGCTGTGCTTAAGCATATTCGTGAGACTTTTGGTAAATAAAGAAACATGCTGATGCGTTTGCAGGTGTGCGCATCGATGACAAACAGGGATGTTTGTTTTTTATAAAGTATGTGAAATCAATAGAAACAAATATTTATGGAATAAAACTTGAAATTAAACGTCTAAGGTAATGACTTGTTGAATTTACAGGCATAACCATCAATAAACTTAAAAGAGGAAAAGATTATGAAGCAATTATTGTCCAGAAAACTGTTATCTGTTTTAGTGTTATCAACGGCTGTTTTCTTTACCGGCAACAGTTTTGCGGGTAGTTTTCCCATGGAAAAAAAGCTGGAACAGTGTGAAGTCGCTTTTGAGAAAGCGCAGAGTGGTAAATTATCACAAGCTGAAGCATGGAAAGCACGTCGTGAACATAAAAAGCTGGCACAGGAAATTCTTGCTGATTTGAATAAGCGTAATGCTGAAATCACCACCATCTCGAATGAAGATATTCTAAATAATTTAAGAGTGATGGGGCGTCTGCTGGAAATGCTGGCAACAGATCATCCTGTCATGCAGGATGAGTGGGGTTACCCGCTGGTTCAGTAATATCTCTTTAACAGCCCCGGTTATGTTGAACACATAACCGGGGTTTTTTTATTGTGGAAGATATTAACGCATCTCTAACACAAGCCGCTTGACGCGGTGGTGCTGTGGGCGGCTGTTTGAAGAAAGGGGTATGTGTGTTTAGCCGGTGACTGCTTTTAGCGCCTGGTCGCAGGAATAGATAGCTCCCAGCTGCCATCGTTCGCTTATCGAGCCGGTGCGCTTTGTTGCCTCATGTCCCCAGTAATTTTTATCGACGGCATAAATGTCTGTATTAATCAGTGATACTGGCATGCCGTCAGTCAGGCGGTAGACTGTGCAGGAGATGTTCATCGAACGTTTTCCGTCACGTATTTCTTCCGGGTTCATTGCGCTGATAAGCAGGTGCGTGTAGCCGCGATCACGTAAAGCGCGGTGGTTGCTCTTCTTTAATTCTTCTTTACTGGCGGTGATCAGAAACACAGAATATGAACCCATGCTTTTATATTTTTCGCGTAATGCCTGGGCGATATTTTCCTCGACATTCAAACGTAACATGGCATCGTTTGTTATTTCGCCGGAAGACAGAGCATCGGTATTTATTTCTACGATGCCTTTGAAATGATTAAGGTCGATGGTATCGCCAAAGGTGTGTACTGAAGTATTGCTGGCACAGCCGACTAAGGCCAGCATGCTAGCGGCGATAAAAGCTTTATCTATCTGGTTTAGAATTTGGATAACTTAACCACCTGAAATATTTTGGTTATAAATTTTAAGAGGTGTGATGTTAAATTTATTTCATAGTTGACATGCATAGTGACAAAAAAAATATCTGATAGCAAATGATGTTTTTTAATGAATCGCTGATTTATTTTTGCAGGTTAAAAGAAAATGCACTTCGTGATTGTTTTATCGGGTTACCAATAATGAATAATTTATACAGGCATTGAACTATTTTCCTTTGTGCTACACCAAGGTTATTCTGCAAAGCCTTTGTTTTGTGTTTAAGTTTAGAGTGAAGCGTTAGAATTTATTTTATGTTAATCGATAAAAAGTTTGCTAGACTCAAGCCAGTTTGATTTGATTATTAGTAATTACTTAATTACAACTAAATATGACCGCACTGAAAAAAATACTGTTGTTTATGCTTGTGTTCTGTACCCTGGGGTACGGTAGTGCGTGGGCATATGATGGTCATGCGGTCGAACTGAACAGTGATGCGAAGGTTATGGTTGATGCTGATACCGCAGGTATGAGTTCACATTTCGTAGATGAACAGAACGCAGAGCATCATTCAGAACAGGTGCCAGCCGCGAATGTTGACTGCGATCACTGTGGTCATATCTCTGCACATCTGCTGGCCATCTTTCCGCACAATGGTTATCTGTGCAGCATAAACCAGTCCAGCGAACTGCTGGAACTATCCGAAACGTTTGTTTCATTTATCGTTAGTCCTGATCTAAGACCCCCCCGCGTTTAATTCCCGAATATCGTCAGCGTTACCGCTGACCGTTGCGCACGCCTGCGATTTTTCTGGCTGTGTCTGTAGTATTTTTCGAGAGTTAAACAATGATTATAAAACCGTGTTTTAAACGTGGATTGACGCTATCCATCTGTCTGTTTGGCAGCACAGTGATAATGCCTGTGGTCAATGCCGAAACCGTCAACACCAGCAGCCAGTCCCGGCTGGCACCGAGTGCCAACAGCGTGGCACTGCAACGCTGGCTGAATAAAAATGTAAATAACCATCCTTCCGTACTGGCAGCGCAGGCCGCCGTTGATTCCGCCGGCTTTCAATTGATTGCTGCTGACAAGGCGCTATATAACCCGGAGCTGGAATTTGATGCTGAAGCGGCAGAAACAAATTCTGCCTATGTCGGGCTCAGTCAGACCATCGACTGGGGTGACATCCGTGGTGCCCGAACTGTGATGGCCGGTTCACAAAGAGCGGCAGCAAAACACGGCCTTGAATCTACACGTCGTAATACTGCTGCGGCGTTTCTCAGTGGCCTCTCTGAATACCATACCAGCGCGGCATTAAAAATTCTGGCCAAACAGGGTGATACCTTGATGCAGCGTTCAGCAAAACTGGCGAAGAAGCGTTTTGATGCTGGTGACCTTGGTAAGGTCGAAGTGGATCTGGCCAACCTGTCTTATGCGCAGGCACGTTTTAAACTTGCTGATGCTATTTCACAACACGCGCGCGCCACGCAGAACCTGATTGCGTTAACCGGTAGTGCAAATAAAAACTGGCCAGATCTATTGTCTGTTTATCCCGCACCGGGCACGCAGCCACAGCAAGTCGATAAAACCGTGCAGCAGTTGCCGCAGATGCGTGAAATTACTGCACGAGTAAAAGCGGCACAGGCCAATGTCAAAGTGCAATCTGGTCAGGGAACAATTAACCCGACCATTGCTGTTCGTGCAGGCAAGGAAGAGCAGGATATGCTGCTGGGATTAAATCTATCGATTCCACTGCAGGTGAGAAATAACTTTCGGGCCGAAGTGGATGCCGCTAATGCCGAGATGATACAGGCTGAACGCGAAGCTATTGATGCTTATCGAAAACTCAAAAGCCGTTTAGAAATTGCCATCGTTTCCTACCAGTTAAGTCGTGATGCCTGGCTCTCCTGGCAACAGTCGGGAGCAGATACATTAAACGAACAAATCAAACTGCTGGAGCGTCTGTGGAAAGCAGGCGAACTCAATACCACCAATTACCTGATACAACTAACGCAGGCGCTGCAAACCAAAGCCAGCGCTATCGAACAACGTGGCCGCATGTGGAGTGACTGGAGCGAGTGGTTAATAGCTTCCGGAAAAATCGAACACTGGCTTTATCAGCAACCGGCAAATAACACGAGACAAAAATAATGAATAACACAACAGTAAAAATTTTATTTCTGCTGGCTTCTTTATCGCTGGCAACCCCGGTTTTCGCCATGAGCGATCATGACGAAAACCATGATGACCATGGTCATGATGAATCCAGTCAGCAACAGAATGATCACGAAGACGACCATAAAGACGACCATAAAGATGATCATGAAGAAGACGGGCACGACAGTCACGATGAAGCAGGTCATGAAGAAGACGGTCACGAAGAATCAGCATCGGTCAAACTCAGTGCCGAGCAGATGCTCATTGCCGGTATTGTCAGTGAAGCTATTCAGTTAAGAAAAGTTTCTGATGTTGTCGCTGCTCCCGGCGAAGTGGTATTAAATGCCTATAAAACCTCTTCGGTGACACCGCGTGTTTCAGCGCAGGTTATACGACGTTACGCCAAGCTGGGTGATGAAGTTAGTGTCGGACAGCTTTTGTTGAGCCTGTCCAGTGTTGAGATGGCAAACGCACAGGGTGAATTACTGGTCTCTGAACGCGAATGGCAACGGGTGAAAAAACTCGGTAGAAAAGTAGTTTCTGCCTCGCGTTATACCGAAGCCAAAGTGGCTCGTGAACAGGCAAAAGCACGGGTGCTTGCCTATGGTATGACCACCAAACAGATCACCGACTTCATCAAAAGCGGTGATGCTTCAAAAGCCAACGGCATGTTCCAGTTGCTGGCACCACAGGATGGCACTGTGATCAAAGACAGCTTTATCCTCGGTGAGCTGATCGAACCCGGCCGTGTGCTGTTTGTTATCAGTGATGAATCAATGCTCTGGGTAGAAGCAAAATTAACCCCGTCACAGGTCAAGCTGGTATCACCGGGTAACCCGGTTTTAATTACCGCTGAGGGCAAACAGTTCAACGGTAAAGTAGTGCAGGTGCATCATGCGCTGGATGAAAGCACGCGTACCCTGGGTGTGCGTGTCGAGTTTGCCAATCCGAATGATGAGCTGCACCCCGGCGTTTTTGTGCAGGCAAAAATCAGCAGCAACAATACCGCGCAGGCATTAGCCGTGCCGGTCAATGCGGTGTTGAGAAGCCCCGATGGCGACTGGATGGTTTTTGTTGAACACGAAGCTGGTGAGTTTGAACCGCAGGAAGTCGAGCTGGTAAGAACGGTCGGTGATGTTAGCGTCATTGAAGGTTTAGAGGTAGGTACACGCGTGGTAACACAGGGTGCTTTTTTTGTGCAATCCGAGCTGGCGAAAAGCGGCTTTGAAGTTCATAACCACTAGGGATGTGCAACCATGTTAAATAAAATAATTGCAACGGCGGTTTCCAGCCGCCTGCTGGTGGTGCTGGCGCTGATCGCTATATTGCTGTCCGGTTTTCTTATCCTGCCAAAATTAAACCTGGATGCTTTTCCCGATGTAACCAACGTGCAGGTCACGGTGAATACTGAAGCCCCTGGCCTGGCGGCAGAAGAAGTCGAGCAGCTCATTACTTTTCCCATTGAAGCGGTGATGTATGCACTGCCCGATGTTGAGGAAGTGCGCTCCATTTCCAAAACTGGTTTGTCCGGCGTTACCGTGGTATTTACCGAAGGCACTGATATTTACTTTGCTCGCCAGCTGGTTTTTGAACGGCTACAGGCAGCAAAAGAACAAATTCCGGATGGTGTTGGCACGCCGGGTATGGGGCCGAATACTTCTGGTCTGGGGCAGGTGTTTCAATACATGATCCGCGCCGAAGTGCCGGGCACCTATGATGCGTTGACTCTGCGTAGTCTGAATGACTGGGTGGTTAAACTGTTATTGATGCCGGTAGACGGCGTTACCGAAGTGCTGTCGTTTGGTGGTGAAGTGCGCCAGTACCAGGTGCAGTTAAAACCGCAACGCCTGCTGAGTTACGACTTAACGCCGGACGATATCAGTCAGGCCATCGAAAATAATAATCACAATGCTGGCGGCTGGTATCTGGATCGCGGTGCAGAGCAGTTAATTATTCGTGGTGTGGGCTGGGTGCGCAGTGGCGAAAAAGGCCTGCATGACATCGGCAACATATCGGTGAAGCAGAGCGACGGCACCGTGGTGCGCGTTAGCGATGTGGCTGATGTTGAATTCGGTGCGGAGATTCGCCAGGGCGCAGTCACCATGACCTTGCGTGATGAAAATGGCGAAGCCAAACCGCTGGGTGAAGTGGTGGTCGGCATCGTCATGAAACGCATGGGCGCGAACACCAAAGTTACCATCGAAGGAATCAAGGATCGCCTGCCGATTATTCAGCAGGCATTGCCTGACGGTGTCATCATCGACCCGTTTTATGATCAATCCGATCTGGT
>VAPL010345568.1_pt1 | contig 17802 bp, 8 predicted proteins | sample 3395061 | NCBI WGS metagenome assembly VAPL01 (sample SAMN08290444, study PRJNA428436) | hydrothermal vent metagenome | isolation source: Deep-sea hydrothermal vent chimney 2 | place: Pacific Ocean: Juan De Fuca Ridge | depth 2182 m m | reverse complement strand
GACTGTCCGCTTAGCCCTACCGAATTTCAGGTGCCAATTCCAAATCCAGATCCAGATCCAGATCCAGATCCAGATCCAGATCCAGATCCAGATCCAGATCCTGCATCTGGATTGGGTGAATTTCCAGCAGATTTGGATGAGATATTGGATTACGTACTACAAAACAATATCGGCACGGTAAAAGAATTACTCGATCACTTGCCAGACCATCTGCGTAAAAATTACGCTTTCGTGGCGGAAACCAGAGGATTGAATGAAACCAGCGCCGATCAACCTGGACTCATGCTGTTCGGATCAGATGGCCGATTTATGATGAATATTGGTACGATACCGAGCTCCTCTCTTTATGAAGTTGTCGATATCGCTTACCTGAATGAGGCAGGTGACTGGGAATTCAAGTCTCTGGATTTTCGTACCAACCCGCCTGTTTTAAGCCCTGATGGTGGTAATAACGCTGAGTGCCGTGAATGCCATGGGAAAGGCGGCGTAAACAGTAACGGTCCAATGCGTCCTTTGTGGGGGGATTACCTTGACTGGCCAGGCATTTTTTCAGACGACGGACAAGGCGCGGAAAGAATTACACAGGCACAGGTTGCTGCGTTAACACGTATACAAAATGGCACACAAAATCAGGACAGGTTTCATAACATTATTCCTACATCTCGATTTTTTAATACTGTCAATCAGCCAATATTCTTGCCTGATCGTCAATATGGAAACAGCTTGACTGTAGCGAATAACGAAATAGGCAGTGCTGCGGTGGAAAGTATTTTCAAGCGTGCAAAACGTTCTCCACTTTATAACCAACTAAGAGAAGAATATTTGACCTTGGCATATTGTGGACGTGTCGGAGAAGTTTCCCCGGAGGATAAAACCAACCTCACCAATCTGATTGAAAGCCTGGGTGGAACCACTTCTGTTTTATCTGCAAGTCTATTTAATGGCTGGATAGATATTGTCCGGTTATGGGGGCTTGATCCACTGCACGAGTTTCCATTACATAAACTGACTAAAGAGCATGCGACGACTACCGTAAACGATACCAGATGGAATGCCAGCAGCGGGGATCTTGACGAGCAGTTAACTTTACTGGTGCTGTTAGATTTGGCCAAACAGAATCCACAGATCGATGTAATACTACAAAATAATCTATCGTCTTACGAAATGACCAACTGTGGAACGCTTTTTAGCAATCAGAAGGAATACTTGCAACATAAAGTCTACGCAAATTTCACCTTGAAAGGCAATGCAAGACAGCTGGCCCGTTCCAGTTACTATGATATTAACTATACCCGCTTCACTCAGTCCATGGAGAATGTCAAAACCGAGCTATGTGATCTGTTAACCAGTGAGATAGGAACAGATACATTGCAACCAATAACACCTGTTGTGCTACCAACTCAACCTGTTGATGATCCTGCAGCCATTATACCCAATGATCCAGTCAATCAGATCGTCGATGCCTGTCAGCAAGGGCAGACTCCTGTTGGAAACACTCACTTAACTGCAGGTAACGCAGTTTGTTTGCAAGATGTTTCTAATGGTGATCAAAGACAAATGGCACTGTTTGTACCTGATGACAAGGTGGGGACTACTTTGGAAATTATATTAAGCCACGGTAGTGGAAATGGCAATTTGTTGCATAAACATGACAGTAGACCAACCAGTACCATATTTGATCATCTATCCAGTAATTCTGGAAATAAAGAAAAAATACTGGTTCAGAATGTACAACGAAGCTGGAACTATATCCACGTCCGTGCTGATACAGCATTTTCTAGCGTTACTTTGCGTGCACGTTTTATTCAGTGATGAGCAAATATCCTGATTCTGTGAGCCTGACGTTTAATAACTTATCATTGTAGTATTGCCTGGTATATTTAGTTTCGATTAATGGAAATAAATGATACCTGTCCAACCAGTGATAGCGAATAGATTTTTATTATTCTCGTAAGCGCATAGATTCAGGATTTTCTCATATCCCTTGTTATCAAAAGGAGTGTGAAATGAAAATACAAAGTATTACAACTCTATCATCAATTATGTCGGTTATCGGAGCATTGTTTTTGACAATGACAGCAGATGTAATTGCCAATACTGATGAATGTCCGCTAAGTCCTACCGAGTATCAAGTGCCTATTTCAAACCCGGACCCAGGGTCTGAACCAAACAAATTTCCGGCAGATCTGGATAAGATAATGGGTTATGTACAGGAAAATAATATCAACTCAGTAAAAGAGTTGTTGGATCATTTACCAGAACACATGCGCAAAAATTACGCGTTTGTGGCGGAAACACGTGGCTTGGGACATACCAGTACTGAAGAACCGGGACTATTGTTGTTCGGATCAGATGGCAGGTTTATGATGAATATGGATACCATGCCGATCTCTCCACGCTACAAAGTTATTGATATAGCCTATCTTACTGAGGAAGGTGATTGGGAATTTAAGTCTTTGGATTTCAATATCAGCCCTCCAGTATTAAGCCCTAATGGAGGTAACAACGGTGAATGCCGTCAATGTCATGGACAAGGCGGTGTAAACAGCAATGGCCCAATGCGACCTTTTTGGGGAACTTATCAGGAGTGGCCCGGAGTTTTTTCAGATACCATAGAAAGACAGGAAAGAGTTACACCTCAACAAGCATCTGTGTTGGCAGGCATTGAGAATGGAACGCAAAATCCAGATCGGTTTCATAACCTAATTACCAAGGAGAAATATTTATATAAAATCGATCGATATATTGATTTGCCTGATCGCGATTATGGTATCAGCCTGACTGTAGCGAATAACGAAATAGGTAGTGCTGCAGCTGAAAGCATTTTTAAGCGTGTTAAGCGCTCGCAGCTTTATAGTGAGCTGAGGGATGAATATCTGGCTCTGGCGTACTGTACCAGTCAGGGAGTACTCTCTTCAGAAGATAGAATAAATTACACTAGTCTTATACAATCCCTGGGAGGATCGACCGAAGGTATTACCTACAGATTTGATACTGGCTGGATAGATATCGTTCGGCTGTGGGGGCTGGATCCTTTGCATGAGTTTCCATTACACAAATTAACCCAGGAGTATGCAACGAATACCTTCATAGATACTAGATGGAATGTCGGTAACGGTGACCTGCCTGAACAATTGACTTTATTGATACTGTTAGATTTAGCCGAAAACAATACACAAGTTGATTCGATTCTGCGAAATAACCAGACATCTTGGGAGATGGATGGTTGTGGAGTTCCCTTTAACAACATGAAGGAATACCTAGAGCATAAAATCTACGCTAATTACACCTTAAAAGGGAATGCTCGACAACTTGCCCGTTCGAGTTACTACGATCAAAACTATCCTCGTTTCAGCCAATCTATGGAGAATGTCAAAACTGAACTATGCGATTTGCTAGTCAATGATTTTGGGGCTGGCACATCACCACCAACAGAACCTTCCCTGCCATCAGAACCCATTAATATGAACAATCCTGATGACACTCCCACCAACATTTCGAATAACGCATTGTTAGTAACTGGTCAACCGGTTTCAATTACACAATTAGAGGAAGATGCCGAAGACACTTTTTACATTGACGTTCCTCAGAGTGCTAATCGATTGGTCGTTAGCATTGCTGGTGTATCAAGTGATGCTAACTTAGGTAGTGCTAATTTATATATTCGTCACGGTTCAAAACCAACCTTATCTGCTTTTGATTGTCGTCCTTACTTCAATGGCAACAATGAAATTTGTAACCAGGATAATCCGGCTTCGGGTCGGTGGTATATCACGGTTGTAGCATTCGATGCTTATTCCGAAGTTAACTTGAAAGCTATTATTGAGTAGCATTAATCCATTCATAGAGCAGGAACGTGTAAGAAATAATTTCAACAAGTGACTTGTCTTTTTATCCGTCTTCGGTGTTGCAGCAACAGTTACATAGTTCACTATGCGCTTATTGCTGCGCCCCCGTACTAAATACGGGGCAGGCATTGAAGACAAACAAAAATCCTGCGCCAGTTGTTGAAATTATTTCTCACACGTTCCTCTATGTGGGAAACAAATATCTTTCTTGGAAGATAGGTGAAATAATTATTGATCTATTCTCATTAAATTCTCGCTCCTAAGCTGTCAATGTATGGCTAACGGATCCCGATACCAGGTGTTTTTAAGGATTTTATCACTTGTATATACTGAATTCTAAATTGCTATGAATAGATTGAGTATATACTGATAATCTGGAAAACTATCCGGCGTGTAATCAAATATTATTACTACTTTCTGAAGGATACCTTGTGGTTTATTTATTCAGATTTATTGTGTTAGTTGCTACTGCCAATGTAGTGTTTGCCAAGCCAAACCTCATCACAACGCAGGAATTTGAAATACGCAACGGACACGCTGAAAAAGCCTTTCAACACGGTGATTTTGAAAATGCCATCGTTCATTGGTTATCGATGGCAGATGTTTTTGCCAGTCGTGGTGAGACAGCCAAGCAAATCACAGCCTTGATCAGGCTCAGTGATGCTTATCAGGCCATGGGTCAAAACGCAGCTTCAATGACTGCTTTAAATACAGCTCATACACTGACTGACAAATTGGCTGATCAACGTCAAAAAATCAATATATTTAATAGTTTGGGTGCAGCCTATAGTGCTGGTGGAAAGCATCAAAAAGCCACTGTTTTTCTTCAGCAGGCTATTGAAAAAGCTCGCGCTGCTAACGCACCAGGACTCCTTGCAGCAACACTCAATAACCAAGGTAATTTGTTGGTTCGCCAGAAGAAATTGAACCAGGCTGTTGAAGCCTACTCCGAGAGTATTCAATTGGCCGACTCTTCAGGAAATCAAATGCTTGCTGCAAAAGCATCGGTTAATTCAGTAATCGCAGCTTTTGAAATGGGAACCGATGACACTATTGAGGTGAAATTACTAATTGCACAAACGCATTTGGAGAAAATCGCCGATGATCATAATAAAGCCTTTCACTGGATCAGTCTGGGGCAGATAGCCCAGCGCTTGTCTGTCAATGATGCTAATCAATCCCGCTGGCGGTCTTTCGCCTATCACGCTTTTAAACAAGCATCCGCTATTGGTAAACGTATTTCAGATGTTCGGGCGATCTCTTACGCTACGGGCTATCTAGGCAAACTTTATGGGGCTGATCATCGGCATGACGAGGCATTACAACTCACACGCCAAGCAATTTTTGCGATTGAAAACATCAGTGCCCCTGAAATTTTGTATCGCTGGCAGTGGCAAGCAGGCCGAATACTGAAAACCAAAAGTGAACCCAAATCAGCAATTGAGGCCTATCAACAGGCTATTAATACATTGCAGTCGGTACGCCAGGATTTTACAGTTCGACAACTGAGCCCATCATCCTTTCGTGAGGATATTGCTCCTTTATATCTGGAGTTAACAGATTTGTTACTGCAATCTAACGATGCAATCTCGAACCAAGATAAAATTCAACACAATCTGGTTGCTGCACGGAATACCATGGAACAGCTAAAAGCTGTAGAGCTACAAGATTATTTTAACGATGATTGTGTTGTCAGTTTGCAGAAAAAGTTGCGTTCGCTGGAAACCGTCGATCAACTGACTGCAGCGATTTATCCGATACTACTTGATGATCGTTTAGAAATTTTGCTAAGTTTACCGGATGGGATAAAACGTTTTACCATTCCAGTTAGCCGCGCTGATGTAACGCAGCAGGTACGGCTTTTCCGTCAAAATCTGGAAAATCGCACCACACGAGAATATCTTCCGCAGGCTCAACAACTCTATCAATGGTTGATTGCTCCGCTCCAATCGACATTAAATGCGCATCAGATTGAAACATTGATAATGGTGCCCGATGACTCCTTACGAACCATTCCTATGGCTGCGCTTCATGACGGCGAAGCATTCCTGATCGAAAAATATGCCATAGCAAACACACCAAGTCTGAATTTAACCGACCCTAAACCCCTGGATTTGAATAAAATCCATGTTCTCGCCAGCGGTTTATCGGAAGCTGTTCAGGGGTTTTCACCCCTGCCTCACGTTGCAAAAGAACTAGCCAACATCCATAAAACACTTGGCGGCCAGGTATTATTGGACAAAGCATTCTTGCTGAACAGTATCCAGAAAGAACTAAAAAACACCTCTTATAATATTGTCCATATTGCTTCACATGGACAATTCAAAAACAATACACAGGAAAACTTCGTATTAACCTTCGATAAAAAGTTAAATATGGATGCGCTGGAGCAGCTTATTGGACAAAGCAAATTTCGTGATAAACCGGTGGAATTACTTGTCTTGAGCGCTTGTCAAACCGCAGCTGGTGATGATCGGGCCGCCTTGGGGCTTGCCGGCATTGCTATCAAAGCCGGTGCTCGAAGCGCCGTTGCTACTTTATGGTTTATCAACGATCTGGCAGCTGCAGATCTGGTGACTGAATTTTATCGTCAACTAAAAGCAACCCACACATCAAAAGCCCAGGCATTACAAAAAGCGCAAATTCACCTGATTAAGAATCCCGCTTATCGTCATCCTTACTTTTGGTCACCGTTTTTGTTGATTGGTAATTGGCTTTAATCAGATGGTTAGGAGCGGGTATTTTATAATATCCACATCTTAAGGCAGGATTTTTGTTCGTATTCAAGGCGTAGAAACTTAGCTCTAGCTGGGCTACGCAACTGTTTCCACAACGCAGAAGACGGACAAAAAGACAATCCAGTTGTCGAAGTTATTTCGTGCACGTTCCTTAAGGTATTTTAGGCAACAATAGAGCTGCAATCCTGTTGTTAAAAAACAAACCTGTGATCTAGATCATAGCCCCTGAACTATGTGTGTGTTTTTATAAGGCCATTGGAAAGAATTAATTTGGTTACCATGATGTTTTTGACTGGAACCCATAATCAGACGGGCTGTTTTCAGTAATGTTGCATGTTCTTACCTATCATCAACACCAATTATTAAATCCTTGCTCCTCAGCATCGTGAACATTTATCTAGATAGTAAGAGAATGATTATGAATATCAACGTCACCTTGTTATTTTATCTCGGAATAGCCTTTTTGGCGTCCAATGGGTTTGCCGAGAATTTACAAAGACCTGACCTTCAAAAGCGCCTCTTGGGAGCTGATGAAATTACAGAAGAATCGATCCGGAAAAAAACAGATGTACGGTCTAATATTAATGATCAGCATGTTAACCCTTCCCAACGCCCAGTCTACACCCCTCCATTTCTGGGTGCGCCATCTGCCAACCGGCTGATTGGCATGGCGGTGCGTGGTATCAATCATGAAGATTTGTTGTTATCGGCACTTACGCCAGAGCATACTGGATTTACCTCCCAAGCTCAGCCGGTATTTTATTGGTATCTATCTAAGCCGGTTTCCAAATCTTATCAGTTTATTGAATTTGTGTTGAACTCTGATAAATCAACAACACCTGTTTTACGAATACGGTTAGATAAACCCTCAAAAGGGGGTATACAGAAAATACCATTGGCGGACTACAACATCAGTCTGATACCAGAAGTAGAATACAGGTGGTCGATTGCTTTGGTAGCAGATGCAAATGCGCGTTCCCTTGATATTGTTAGCAGTGGAAACGTCAAATTGGTTGAAACTGATACAGCATTGGAAATACGTCTTCAAGAATCATCAATTGATCAACATTCTGCTGTTTTCGCTGAGGCTGGATTATGGTACGAAGCGATGGCTAACCTGGTTACTCAAGTCGAGAAACAACCTGATAACTTAACTCACGCTCAAAATTTAGCAGCTCTGCTTGAGCAAGCGGGATTACAGGACATAGTAACCCATATGAATAACAATGCTACCAGTATGAAATAACGCTTCTCAAGCGGTAACTTCAGATTACTCTCTGTTTTGTCCAATCGCTGTCTGAAAGTACTCATTTATACCTATAACTCCGCGCTTCCGCCTTGCTTTTGGACAAAACAGAGGGCAATCTGAACAGGACGGATTCGCTGAGTAATTACCTCAAACGTAATTCAGCTACGCATTGCGCTGAGTAGTTACTCTCAAACTAAATATTATTGATTGCAATCAAGTTTCATGGCTGAATACTGTGTGCTTTTATCTGATCCGGGATATAAATCATCACGGCCACTCTCTTGCAAACGAAGGGATAACACTTCTTCACTTGCTGGATATTGAGATCGTGTCTCATCAATCGTCGTATAATCCAGAAAATCTGACGGTGCTAACTCTCCAGGTTTAACCGGTATACCGCCACGCCCTTTTGTTACAAAACTACTGCCATATCCGGAACGCGCAGCACAGCGTTCGCTTAACTGATCAGAAACACTGTTCACAGTATCAGGTAATACAGAAATACTGCCACTGATCGTCGTGTCTGGTTTGAGAGTGACCAGACCATCCATGCTTAGCTGTGACGTGGCATCGATCGTGCTCCCGGGTGATTCAAAAACCAGACCGGTAATCGTAATATTACCACCTTGTTCTTCAACTGCATTTGCGAGAATGCTGCTTGTGTCCAGCGCCAGAATGGGTGACTCGATGGTAATATCTCCACCTTTTCCTTTCCCATCAGCAACAGATGTCACAATCTTGCTTTTACCGCTAAGTATTAAAACACCTTCACCGTTTATGTTAATGTCGCCTGCGTTTGCTTGCTGTGTCGCCACTGTGATAACGCTGTTGTTCTCCAGATGAAGTCGTTCGTTTACTGTAATATCGATTGTTCCAGACCTAGCCTCGTCACCGACTTGTGAAAAATTGTCTTTTGTACTCAGGGACGCAATAAAGGCATTGTTCAAAAAAATATTATCTGCATCAATTATTACGTCTCCTGCTTGACCAGAAGTAACTGTGATAGCACCGATTATTGCTTTGTTTGTGATCTCCAGCTGGCCAAGTTTGAGTGTTATAACTCCGCCATTTCCGATTCTGGTTCTGAACTTTTCTACGGGTAATCGCTCTATAATAGGCTCTATTATTTTGAAATAGTTAGGGCTCTCTTGCTCAATCTCTTCAACCCTCGTGTTAAAACCTTCCAGACCTTGGCTCACAGTACTGGCATTAATTTGAGCGCCATTATCCAGTCTTAAATCACTTGAAAATATTGTGATATTTCCGGCATTACGAAAGCTGGAAGGTTCAGAACCGCTTACAATCCCTGATTCTTTTCCTGATAGTCTAATAATTGGGGCGTGAATAGTAATATTCCCTCCAAGCCCGAGACCGTGGGTGCTGGCATCAATACTAGCCTGATTACTCACTTCCAGTCTTTCAGTTAAAATTTTGATATTACCCGCTTTATTGGTACTGGTTAGAGCCGAGATAGATTTCAAACCAGACTTCTCTCCTGAAAGTGTGATTGATCCACTCTTTATAGCAAGATCGCCTCCAACTCCAGGGCCAAATGTGCTGGTGTCAATTGTTGCTCTATCATCAATTTTAAGTCGGTCTGTGGTAATTTTGGTCAGACCAACTTTTCCAGACCCGAAATTAGCTGCGCTGATCGTTGTTTCTCCTTCCATAGTCAAGTCTTCTGCTTTAATGGATATACCACCTGATACGCGGGGACTCGCACTCGGGCTGTTTCGATGAAATTCAGATGTAATTCCGCCTGGGAATAATCTATTTTCAGTACCAGAGGTAAGCAGAATGGATTTTGCGTCCACGAAAAGAGAACCACTATCACCCTGACCGAGATTAGTTGTCGTAATTAACGCCCCTTTACTAACCAGTCTATCAGCCATAACGGTTAAATTTCCTGAGTTTCCAGTTGCACTGTTGTTTTTGTTGACATCAATTACCCGGTTAGAAATCTCTGTCAGTATTTTGTCAGAAGTTCCATTGAGTGCAATATGATTAGACTTTACAAATAAATTACCAGTATTTCCTGATCCAGCGGTACTGACTGATATCTGTGCATCTTTAAGCTCAAGTGTGTTATTAGAAACAACAGAAATATCACCGGAACCACCTTTACCAAGTGCTTGGCTATAAATACCTGCAGCAAAACGCATGGGTTTTTCATTTGTATCTTGTGATTCAATTGTAGCGATCCCTGATAATAAAATCCTGTCTGATTGTATATCGATGGATCCGGCTTTTCCGTTTGCAGACTCTAAAGAGCTCGTAATTATCTGTGCTCCATCGAAAATATCAAGCTGATCACTGGAAATTGATAGATCGCCAGCGTTTCCATTACCAGCTGTGAAACTGTTTATGAACGATGGTTGTTTTGAAATCATCGATACACCGGATAGTAAAACCATATCAGACTGTATGTTGATTGCTCCGGCCTTTCCGTTTGCTGACTCCAAAACACTTGTGGCTATTTTTGCTCCATTGCGAATAGTGAGTTTTCCCCTTGGAATTGAAATTGTTCCAGAATCACCATTGCCGTTTGTAATCGTACTAATGCTTGCGCCATTTAGAACATCAAGTTGATTGCTGTCAATCAATATCGCTCCCGAATCACCTGCTCCCTGGGTTGCTGTCAGTATAAACGGAGTTGCTTTTAATTCATTACCATCGAGTAATACAGAGTGCGCTTCAAACTTGATAGCACCGCTTTTGCCTTGAGTTTCCTTTCCTGTTGACGACACAATGTGTGCTGCATTATGTAAATTAATCCCGTTCGCATTGATTGTTATGTGTCCTGCATCGCCTTTTCCAGTCGTTCGAGTCCTTATTTCACTCACAGGCGTGGAATTGATGCCTGGTTTTTCCGGGACTTCATTTAAAATGAGATCACCTGTTAATTTAATATCAATATTACCTCCATCAGATATTTTAGTATCCGAAACAATGAATGCATTATTCACCATCAGCTCACCGCTGCGAATAAATATTGCTCCAGCTTTGTCTGCGCTAACATCGACATCGGCAGCGATGAGGTTTTTCCCGCTGGACTTTAAAGGAGTTCGAGGGACTTCCGGGTCACGACTGAGATGAATGTTGCCCAACTTGGTGAATGAAGCTGTATCAATTGCCTTTTCACTAACAAACACTTCACCGGCAGAATCAACACTGGCAAGATTAATCTGTCCCCCAGGCGCATAGAGTACGCTGTCCTTAAGGTTGATATCACCGCCAATCAGTGACAGTGTTTCACCTTGTCTGACTTCAAGAATGCTGTTTACACCACCTGAAACAGTAATTTTTCCAGCGGGCTGATTGCCCAGAAATCCGAATGCTTCAGGAGTGGCTGTCGTTAATATTGGTTTAGCTGTTGAATCAGCACTATCAAAACGCACACCATCGCTAAATCCCAGGTAATCCGCAGTACTGGTATGAAAAGATCCCTTCACATCAATACGTGCATTCTCTCCAAAAATAACGCCTGCAGGATTGATAAAATAGAGGTTGGCGTTTGGAATAGTCGACCTTAACAAGCCGTCAATTGTTGAAGTTTGTCCTCCGGTAACACGACTAAAGACATTGCGGATACCAGTCGATCCACTGAATGTCGCGCTTTCTGAGCGATTAAGATTAAATCGCCCAAAGCTGTGAAACAGGTTGTTGCCAGCACGTTGCCCCAGATTTTCAGTAATCTGATAATCTGGCCCGGTAAGCGCGCGCGTAGTTCCTGTTGATCCATCCAGTGTCACCTCACTGCGAAGCGGGACAGAGATAAAACAAACAATGCAAATGAGTAAACAGTGTTGTCGAGTGATGTGTCTAATGCTGTTTTTCATCAGTATAACCTCCGGGACAATCAGACTGGCGGGATGGCAAACGCAGACATTACTAATTGCTTATCCATCCTCGCTAAAAGAATTGTGCATTCACCTGAAAGTGGATTCCAATGTCCTGGATATCCTCTTTGGTATTCTCATCTAATGAGCGGAAAGGCCGCCCCCAATACAATTCGGCATGAAATTTTGGCGCAGGATCCCAGAGAATGCCGAGCCCCCAGCTTGCAATTGTATTGGGGCCTGAATCTCCGGCACTGTTTTCATCGAGAGGTTTCAAATCCCTGTTGTTCGACCATCCAAAATCGACAAATGTTGCCAGCTGAACCTGTCCATCAGTGATTGTCTGGCTGAGGCCCGGAACTGGAAGGCGAAAAATCGGAACTTGCCATTCCAGTGAAACACTGGCGCCGTTGTCTCTGACATAGCGGTTTTCGCGGTAGCCGCGTACACTGTATCTGCCGCCAACTGAAAATTTTTCCAGGGGTAACAAGGCTTCATTGGCCAATTGTATGTTCGAGCGAAACAACAGCTGACTATCAAACAACGGAAGGCGTCTAATCCACTGAAATTGTCCCAGCCAGGAAAAGAATTGCCCATCGGGGTCTTCATTACTGTGATGCGTTGCGTCAAATACATTCAATCCCCAGCTCAATGTCGAACGGGCAGCGATCACTTGTGTCTGATTGCGGTGTATCCAATCCTGACTAAAGCGCAGTACTGAAATTTTGCTAATACCTTTATCATTACCCTCATCAGGCACGCCTGTTGCGAAGGAGCTGGGTCGATTGTCGAGAAAGGTCTTGCTACGTCGGTGTTCAAATGCAAGTGTTGCCAATACTGTCTGGGATGGCGTCTTGTAAAAGGGGTGCGACAAAGCAACTCCGTAAACCTGTGAACGACTTTCAATTGAAAAATTATTCCTGGGTAAATCCACAACGTCTGCTTCACTCTGCTGATAATACACATTGAGTCTGGTGTCATAGGCTGTCAGCGGAATTGAATATGATCCATAAAAATCATGCAGTCCTTCAGTTCCAGTGTAACTAAAATAAAAACGGTCTCCAAACCCTGTCAGGTTTTTGTGTTGCAGCCAAAACTGACCGCTGATACTGCCGATACTTGGTGAACGATTGTTAGCAGCATTCACCCCGGCTTCATAAGGCCTTGCTTCAGTAACGTGAATAACCATCTGGCTATCTCCAGGCTTCAGCCCTGGGTGTAGTTCTGCATTGACTCTTTCAATCAGCGGGTCTTGTTGCAATAACAGCAAACGTTCTTGCACATGATGAATATTCAACGGCGAATCAATGCCGTGCGCGATTCGTCTCTTTATATATGAAGGACGCAACCAATTGGTGCCGTTGACAACAATTTCCGTTAATTTCCCTTCAATGACCTGCAGATTGACAATACCATTTTTAATTTGCTGATCCGGCAGAATAACTCCGGAATTAATATAGCCATGATCAATATAATATCGAGTCAGTTGATAGCGAAGTTCCAGGAGTTCACCATTGGTAACACTACGGTTTTCGTAGTGACCCGTGATTTGTTTGAGTGCCTGGTCAGAAAACACAGTATTTCCTGTTAACCTGATTTCATTTATAAAAACGCTAAACGCGGCGGATAGTAGCGGATCTTTTTCTGGTGCAATTTCAACCGGCGGCAACCTAAATTCAGGTTTTTGTGGAAGCGGCCTGGGTTTTAAGTCAGGTAGTTTTTGTTGTTCATTATTGAGCGCATCAGGAGCGATGGTAGTTGCAGGTGCGTTTGTTGTTGGGTTGCCAGGCGTTGGTGGTCCAGCGTGGCTTGCCAGTGGTCGAAAACACACACAAAATAATATTGAAATAATGATCGGCTTGAGTATTATTTCCATTTGATCATGCTGTGTTAACAGTATTTTGTTCACAAGTAGATTACGATAATGGAGAGTGGTGATTAAACCATATTATTACCTTACATATCATCCCTATTTATTATACTCCAGTTTAAATCAATAAATATGTTTAAATTACATTCGAACTTTATTTACTTGTGAATTTACTTTTTCCAATAACCTGATAAACATCAATGTTATATTTTTTCCCTCGCAGCTCCACATTTCCGACTATTTTCAGCTGAAATTTATTACCAATATAATCCAGCATTTTTCCACCAATGAGGATACGACAGGGTTGATTAAAATAATCTGGATTAAATTGGGATTTATCAAAATCTTCCAGTCGTGCTGCTGTATTAACTGTGTCACCATAGATGGTATATTCCATGCGGTCTCGGCCACCAATACTGCCAGTTGCTAATGACCCTGTAAACAAGCCGATACGCATTCCTACGACCGGTAGCCGCCGCTGCTTCCATTGCTTATTCAACTGAATTAACCTTTCGTTCATTGCCAACGCACAGCTAATCCCATTGATCGCATCCTGGCGAATTTCTGATATAGACTGGCGTGGCACAGGTATTCCAAATCCAGCAAAAATGGCATCGCCAACAAAGTGGATAACAATGCCTTGATGATTGGCAACAAGTGGAGTCATTTCAGCTAAATATTCGTTGAGCCAGTCAAATAAATCTTCAGGCTTCAGTTGTTCTGCTAACGCAGTAAAGTGTTGTAAGTCAGTAAACATGACTGTGGCTGTGGTTTGTTGTGGTCGGGGACGACCTCCGGCATAAAAAAGTTCCTGGTGTCGCCAGATATCTTCGGCAATTTCGGGTGCAACGTGTTTTGAAAATAAACTCATGAGTTGCGAGCGTTTCAATTTTTCCAGTGTGGCTTTGTGGGCAGTGGTTAATACACTGGATAATAACCAAGCCAGCGCCGGCGTGGCGACAATGAGCCATGTGCCATTCATAAATAAAAGTGCTGTAAATCCAAGTAATGTAGCAAGTCCAGTCATCCACACCACGATTAAGCGCCCAACAGAATGTTGACGTAGACTCATGAGTACTCCGAGCACTGTCCACAGCAAAATCCATAACATTTCTTGCCTGGTAGTGGCTGTTTTCATTGGTGCTTGCCCTTGCTGTGCAATTCTAAGAATTTGATCAACAATAGCGGCGTGCATCATTACACCGCTAGCCCGGTTGTTCTGTTCTGCACCCCGGTTACAAGACGTATAATAAAAGTCTTTCACACTGTCTGCGATAACCCCGATTAAGACTATTTTATTGTTGAAATCCTCAAGTCGAACATTTCTATGCCTGAATTGTTTTAGTGTATATCGAGGCATCAATTCAGACGGTTTGCAAAAATCCAGAAGAAACTGATAGCCTTTAGCATCGGCATCCACATATCCACCATCATTCTTTTTGAAGGGGGTAATAACGGTCGATTGTAGCTTGAGGTTGGTGGTATTCGGTTGAGGAGCAATTCCTTCTGCTTGTAAATATATCAGCGCGATGCGCAGAGGTAGCGAATAAAAAACCTCTTTGCCATCATCTAAAAACAGCAAACCACGTCGAACAATACCATCACGGTCGGGAAGTGCGTCGATAAAGCCAAATTGTTCAGTATTGAGCAACGCAGGCGGAGGATTGACTCTCGAGGATTGTTGGTCACTATACTTCATTGAGGTGATTATGTTTTGATGCTGTTTAAATAGATTCTCCAGAGTTTTATGGCCTGGAGGAACGGGCGTATCTCGATAGATATCAATACCGATAACACGTGCTTGGTATTGTATTAGTTGAGCCAACATCTCTGCTAATAACTGATCTGAAATTGGCCAGCTGCTTAATTGACTAATATCATTTTCTGTTATGGTAATCACAGTAATCGGAGGGGCAGTGGAAGCTACAGGACTACGTTGTAACAGTTTATCGTAAGCATACAACTCTAAAAACTCTGATACGTCACTTTTATAGAATAACAATACAGAAAAGTAGGTTAGAACAATAATTAAGAGACTGGCTGTACTTTGCTTGATTGCATGAATAAAAAAACGGCTAAACACTATCACTCGAAACCACTAGCAATATCTTGCAAAGCATCACTATCCAGAATGGTTATACTGTGGCTTTGTCCGCCAAGAGAGACCAAACCTTGCTTTTTCCACTTATTAAATTGTCTGTTAACACTTTCACGTGAGGTACCAATTTCATTGGCAATATCTTGTTGCGATTGTTTCCAATCTAAAAAGAATCCATCGGAGGCTTCCTCTCCTGTTGTTTCAACAGCTTTAATCAACAAACGCGCCAGACTGACAGAAACAGGTAGCAAACCGAGAACCTCTACTCTATCGTTGGTATCTCTCAATTTCTTACACAAAACTTTCAGCCAGTGAATAGCGATCTCTGGATTTTTTTTCAAAAAAGGCAAGAAATCACCGCTTCTGATCGTCAGTAATGTAGTTTCACCAATTGCTGTAGCGGTTGCAGAACGCTCCAGGCCATCGATAAAGGCAATTTCACCAAATATTTCTCCTCGAAATGTCGTATTTAAAATAATCTCTTTACCATCATCCGAACTGGTGCTGATACGCACTTTGCCATCTAATACTGCCAACAGACTATCTCCGAAATCTCCTTTTTGAAAGATGATTTGACCATTCGAATAATGATTTTCAGAAGAAAAAGACAAGATTTTATCGAGTTCTTCAGCGCTTATTCCTCTGAAAAAAATGTTGTTTGCCAGTAAATTTCGTTTGTCTGGGAGCAAATATGTCACAACGACTTTTCTCCTGCGGCGTAAATGGTTTGACAGATTGACACTATGATAGAAACAAATGGTGTTAGATTATTATTGTGCTCATCGGATGATGAAGGATTACAAACGAAATATTATTATTTTGTGAGTGTGATGATTTGTGTGATGCAAGATGAAAAATCTTAGCCGTAGTCATTTTACAGCAAGGTTTTCGAATGCAGCTGTTTGCTAAGCGGCTGAACTGGATGAACAGTGGTTGCATGTCTGCAAGAAATAAAATCAACGTTGGTTATGGTATGCCGTTGATCATGCAACAAAGACTGTGCTTGCCTCTGTTTTCGGTCGACGTAAAGATGTTGTTTTTAAAGACTTAAAGGCCTTACTTGAGTCCTTCAATATTAGTCATTATTACACCGATGATTGGGGAGCCTATGAGCGACATCTCGCGTCTGAAAAACATGAAACAGGCAAAACAAACACACAAAAAATTGAACACAAGAATCATACAATAGAACGTGGATTAAACGCTTGGCGCGTCAAACAATCTGCTTTTCCATGCAGTAAAAAATGCATGATATTGTGATTGGATTATTCATCAATAAAGTAGAATTCGGGTGAGACATTCATGCCCAGCAACAAGTTTAACCCACTACCAGCACAAGGAGCGATTGTTTCATGTTAGACCTTCCAAATAGAAAGCATTGAGATTTCTCAGAAAAGATCACTTTTTGATTATTATCTATTGACTGTATTGTTCATTTCTATGGTACCGTAGAAACAATAGTCGGAGTAAGAATTTATTAACATTCAGAAGTTTGAAGTAGAATTTTGGTTTCAGAGGAGTGTCAATAAAACAGGCGCATAGCAGGCTATGTAACTATTTTATTGGCGCTGCTGTGGAGCCAAAAGGCAAGTCAAACTTGTGAAAGTAATTAAAACCTCACTCCTAAGTTAAACTTACTGATTTCTGTAGTTGTTCCCCGCACGTTTCGAAATGAAATCCACCGAAAATACTTTTAAACCTACAATACCACCAAAGCTATCAAGCATGATTCAATATTCCACTCAAACGGGTAAGCGTTACCCGCCTGGCGCATCAACAACACCTGGTGGTGTCAACTTTTGCATTTTTTGTCGGCACGCGACGGATGTAGAACTGCTGTTATATGAGCGGTGTGATAGCCTCAAGCCATTCCAGATAATCATTCTTGATCCCGATATTAATCGAACGTTTTTCTTCTGGCATGTTTTTGTTGAAAATCTCCCGTCAGAAACCGCATATACTTGGTGCGTGGGTGGCTCCGGTGATACTCGCAACACTGGATTTCGCTTCGACAAATCCAGGCAATTACTCGATCCCTGGGCGCGTGCAGTGAGCGATAAGTTGTGGGATCGCAATCAGGCTTCCGATCCAAACCAGGAATCACCTTACTCAATGCGTGCTATTGTTGCAAATGACGCAGACTACAACTGGGAAGGTGAT
>VAPL010470062.1_pt1 | contig 17803 bp, 14 predicted proteins | sample 3395061 | NCBI WGS metagenome assembly VAPL01 (sample SAMN08290444, study PRJNA428436) | hydrothermal vent metagenome | isolation source: Deep-sea hydrothermal vent chimney 2 | place: Pacific Ocean: Juan De Fuca Ridge | depth 2182 m m | reverse complement strand
CGCTGGAAAGATAAATTTTATCGGGAACTGGCTGGGGAACGTGGATTCGAACCACGATTGACGGTGTCAGAGACCGCTGTCCTACCATTAGACGATTCCCCATCCCAGGCCGGCGGGGCGTTACATATCATACCGGATGGCGCTTGTGTAGCACGTTTTGCCATGTAGTATCATCTCATGACCTCTGACGTCGCATTCCAGATGTGGGCGACCTATGGCCTGATTGCCGGGGCGTTGCTGCTCTATGTCTGGGAGCGGTTCTCGATTGAGGTCACCTCGATCGGCGTGATCTGCATTTTGATGGTGTTTTTCCATCTGTTCCCGGTGCCCGGCCCGGACGGTATAAATATGCTTGGGCCGGAACAATTACTGCTTGGTTTCGCCAATCCCGCGCTGCTTACCGTGCTGGCGCTGCTGGTGGTCGGCCAGGGCATGGTGCGGACCGGGGTGCTGGACCGGGTAGCGCGCCTGGTGCTCGACCTGGGTGGCGGTCGTGGCTGGCTATCCGTTGCCGTGGTCATGGTCATGGTGCTGCTGATCAGCGGCTTCCTTAACAATATTCCGGTTGTCGTTATTTTTATCCCGGTGGTCCAGGTGCTGGCCGACCGCATCGGGCGGGCGACGTCGAAAATGATGATGGGCTTAAGCTACGCCTCGGTGCTGGGCGGCATGACCACGCTGATCGGTTCCGGCACCAACCTGCTGGTGTCAAGCGCCTTGCTGGGGATGGGCGAGGCCGAGCTTGGATTTTTCGATTTTACCATACCGGGGCTGGTCCTGGCCGCCGCCGGAATGGTTTATGTGCTGTTGTTGCTGCCGCGTCTGCTGCCGGATAGGACCTCGCTGGCCCATCGCATCATGTCGCGCTCGCCCCGGCGCTTCATGACCCAGATCACCGTCGGCCCGGACTCGCGCCTGATTGGCGCCCGGGCGGTCGGCGGCGTGATCAACAAAATGCCCGACGCCAGGGTCAGGATGATCGTGCGTGGCGAACGGGTGGTGACGCCGCCTTATCATGATTTCGTCATCGAACAGGGCGACCAGATCGTCGCCGCCGCTTCGCGCCAGTCGCTGTCGGCGGTAATGCGCGACGATCCGGGAATACTGAAAACGGCGTCGGACGAACCCGGCGGCGAGGCGGCCCTGGAAGATGGCGAGCGGGTGATGGCCGAGGTAATGATCGCCCCGGCTTCGTCCATGGTCGGACTGCGGCTGCGGCAGACCGGCTTCCAGTTGCGCACCCGCTGTTTCGTGCTGGCCGTGCAGCACCGCACCCGGACGATTCGTTCGCGCCTGCCCGATACCGTGCTCGAAGCCGGCGACGTCTTGCTGGTGCAGGGCGAACGGGAAGATATCCGCGCCCTGCGTACCGACCGCAACGTGGTGCTGATGGAATGGTCAACCGAGGAAATGCCGGTAACCCATCATGTGCGGCGGGCCGGATTGATTTTCCTGGGGGTGATCGTGCTGGCGGCGACGGGGCTGATGCCGGTGGTCGGGGCGGCGATGATCGGCGCCGTGGCCATGGTTGCGTTCGGTGCGCTCAATTTGCAACAGGCGGCGCGGGCGCTGGATTCGAAAATCCTGACGATGATTCCGGCGGCGCTGGCCATGGGGGCGGCCATGCAATTGACTGGCGGCGCCGCCTATCTGGCGGCGAGTCTGACCACGGCGATCCAGGGGGCCGGGCCGGCGGTGATGTTGTCGGCGTTCTTCCTGTTTACCGCCGTAATGGCCAACATCATCAGCGCCAAGGCGACCGCCGTGCTGTTCACCCCGATCGCGATCGGGGTGGCGCGGCAAGCCGGGGTCGATCCGCAGATATTCGCCATATCGGTGGTGTTCGCCGCCAACTGCGCCATCGCTACCCCCATTGGTTACCAGACCTCGATCCTGGTGATGGGGCCGGGGCATTACCGGTTTGCCGATTATTTCCGGGCCGGGGCGCCGCTGGTAGTGCTCCTGTGGCTGGTATTCTCGCTGTTCGCGCCGTGGTATTACGGACTTTGAACGGGTTGTCTTGCCACGCCCCCTTTCTGCGTTTACGCTGAAGGCGGCATGTACCGGCGTACCGGACTGTTGACCGACGCGGAACGTTTTAGTGGAGAAAAATAAGAGCTTGGGAATGTTCATTCACAAGCGGTCTGTAGCGGGGTTAATGGTCGGCATCGGTGGCATCATTATGCTGATGTTCGCCCTGCTTTACCTGGCCTTGACCGACGATACCCGTCTCAGGGAAACCCACCGGAAACTTCAGGTCCTTTACGAAAAGACGGAACAGGCCTTCGTTATGCGCGAAGCCATCCGCAAGCGTGCCTTCAGCCTGGCCATGATAACCAGAATGCAGGATTTTTTCGAACGGGACGCCGAACTACAGCGATTTTCCGGGTATGCCCTGGAGTTTGTCGAGGCAAGGGAAAGGCTTATCGCCATGGGCCTCGGCCCCGAGGAACGGTCGATCCTGGAGGATTTTCAGAAAGCCGTGGATAAAGACCGGCCGCTTGTCGAAAAAACCATGAAAATTCTTGTCGAAGGCCGCTCGAACAAGCAGGCGGAGGACATGGCCTTACAGGCGATCAACGTTCAGAAAATGCTGTTTACCGATTTGGGCCGGCTGGTCGATGTGCTCAGGAAACTAGAATCGGAACAGGTCGAGAATGCCGGTATTAACAGCGAGAAAGGACGGCGACGGCTGATTCTGCTGGGTGGCCTGATGTTTCTCACCAGTATTGTCATCGCCGTCATTATAGTCCGACGCGAACGCACTCATATGGGTTCGCTGCTGGCGGAAATTTCGGAACGCAGGAAGGCCGAGGACCAGGTACGCGAATTTAACGCATCGCTGGAGTTGCGGGTCGAAGAGCGAACCACCCAATTGAACAAAAGCCGGGATGTCCTGCTGGAAGCGCAAAGGGTGGCGGCTATCGGAAGCTGGGAATGGCTGGTTTCGGAAAACAGGTTTAACTGGTCGCGGGAAACATTCCATCTGTTCGGCATAGATCCCGGTCAGGTTGAGCCTGATTTTACGCAGTTGATCGAACGCTATCTGCCCGACGATGCGGAGCGGGTAAAACGGGCGGTCGACGCGACTCTGAAAAACGATGCCCCGTACGATATACAGTTCAAAATTATCCGTACCGACGGTCGCCGCCTGATTGCCCAGGCAATCGGTAAAGTGGAACGCGATGCCGACGGCGCACCGCTTCGTATGTACGGCACACTGCAGGACATTACGGCGCAAAAAGAGGCGGAGGAAATGCTCCGCAAACTGTCGCGCGCCGTCGAACAAAGTCCGAGTTCGGTATTCATCACCGACACCGATGGCGTCATCGAATACGTCAACTCCAAATTTACCGAGATGATGGGATATTCGTTCACGGAGGCCATTGGCCAAACGCCGCGCATCATAGCTTCCGACAAGACGCCCAAGGAACTGATTCTGGACCTGTGGTCGACCATCGGGGCCGGTCGGGAATGGCGCGGCGAGATTGTGGACAGGCGTAAGGACGGGACCGAGTTCTGGGCCTATGTGACCATTGCACCGGTCAAAGACGACGGCGACGTGATTACTCATTACGTCGCCATGCACGAAGACATAGGCCAGCGCAAGCAGGCCGAATTCAACCTGAACAAGGCCCTGCAAGAGGCGGATATAGCCAACCGCTCCAAATCCGAGTTGCTGGCCAATATGAGCCACGAACTGCGCACCCCGTTGAACGCCATTATCGGCTTTTCGAGCTCCATGAAAGAGGAAATCTTCGGGCCTCTGGGGCATTGGAAATATCGCGAATATCTGGACGATATTTCCAGTTCCGGCGAGCACCTGCTTGGGCTGATCAGCGATATTCTGGATGTCTCGGCCATCGAGGCCGGCAAGGTAGAGATCAACCAGGAAAGTCTGGATATCGGCGATCTGGTCGCCGCATCCGTCCGCCTGGTAAAGAACAGGTTCGTAGAAGGCGATGTCCGCCTGGATATCAATATCGACAAAGACCTGGCTGAATTCCGCGCCGACCGGCGGCGAATCGTGCAGATCATAGTCAATTTGCTGTCCAACGCGGTTAAATTTACGAAACCCGGCGGCAGGGTAACCATACGGGTCTCGTCGGATGGCCAGGACGGACACCTGTTTATAATAACCGACACCGGAATCGGAATGACCGGCCAGGAAATCGACAAGGCAATGAGCTGGTTCGGCCAGGTTGACAGGGGGTTGGTCGGCAAACACGAGGGAACCGGTCTGGGCTTGCCGTTGGCCAGGAAGCTGGTTGAAATGCACGGCGGCGTATTACGGATCGCCAGCGAAAAAGGGCGCGGCACCACGGTGACGCTACATTTTCAGGTATAACCGGGCCACCGTCAATTATTATCAATCGACCAGCGGCAGCAGCGCCCGGGCCATAATCCGGGTGCCGTTGGGGTTGAGATGGCCATCATATACGGCCCCGGTTATCGGCGCTTTCCTGATTTCTCGACGATAAATCGGGGTCAGGTCGAATAGTTCTCCGCCGCCGGCGGCTACCGCCTTTTGCAGGCGATTTTTCAGCAGCAGGTGATAATCCTGCCAGCGTTTCTTGATCGGCCAGTCGCCGTCGGCATATGGCAGGGTCAGGACGGCGATATCGGGTGACAGCACAAACACCGGTTTGGCCCCGTTGGCGATCACCATTCGCGACAATTCGACTATGGTGGCCGCGAAGTCGGGCCAGGCATTTTCCATATTGGCGATGGCCGCCTTCGAAGCCGGGAAGTTGAATTCGCCATAAGGCAGCCGGATGGTCAGGGCGTCCGGCGGTTGACCGGATGCCTGGCCGGATAAGGCGGTGTTGGCGGTTGCCGGCGCCCCGGCGGACTCGCCCCAGCGGCTGGCCAGCAGGTGCGGCAGTTTGCCGAGTATCGACAGTGTCCAGGGGTAATAACGGTCGGGAATTGGCAGGTGGGCGATTTCCGGCATACCGAGATCGCTGCGCCAGTCGCCGCCGGTTTTCTTGGAATTCATGTAGGACACCGATCGCGCCAGATCGCGGGGCAGGTAGATGCCAATCAAGGCGACCCGGTTGGCCAGCCGGGGCCGGGCGAAGTATTTCCGGTAGGCGTCCCGGTATTGGCCCGGTCCCCAGGCCGGCATGGATAGATTATAGGCATCGACACCGGCGGCGCGGAACAATTCGGCCAGGTTCGGGCCGGCCCCGGCGCCATCGAAGATGGACGCGCCGATGACCGCGACATCGGCCCCTTTCCCTAATTCCCGGTCGTTGCGAAAGCCGGCCTGATTGATCGCCACCTGGGCGTCATGCTTCAGGTGGGCGCCCGGTTTGCGCACGAACAGCAGGCCATCGCCCCGCATATTCGTTTCGGTGAACAGGCCCCGTTCGGCGGCTATTCGCTGGCGGGCCTGGCCGGGCAGAAATGCCAGCATATCGTCGGATATAAAAGCGGGGAAAATCCGCAATACGATTTCCAGGCCGATCAACCCGAAGGCCACGGTATAGGCCACGGTATTGTTAAAACCGGTCAGGCCGGGCGACCGGAAGGATGCCAGCAGATACAGCGACAGGACCGCCATGGCGACGATGGCGGCGAACCGGTAGTACGAGAAATACAAAATTTGGTGGTTGGCCGAAGGTTCCCACAGTATGGCGATGGCTCCCAGCGAACTGGTCAGCATCAACAGGCTTGGTATGATTCTTGGCGAAAACATGGAAGATCACTAAAAATCGAAATAGATGAAGGCGCTGGGATTGCCGCTGGATAACGCCGCGCAAATGGTAATCAGGGATACGCAGAAAGTGAATAATACCGCCGCCGGGACCCTGTCGGCAAGCCGCCGTACATGGCCATAGCTGTCGAAAGCGTGCAGCGCCAGCACCACCGCGATCAGCACCACGACGAAGGGGTTGGCCGCGATCAACCCGAAACCGCCATCGACCGTGAATCCTCTGAACATCTCGCCCAGGGTTTTGAAGTCGGGCGCCCGGAAGACGATCCAGGCGAGGGCGACCAGATGAAAGGTGTACAGGCGCTTGATCCAGTCGGGCAACCGCCGGCTGCCTTTACCCGTATCGGTCAGCCGTTCCAGCGCCAGTACGCCGCCATGCAGCCCCCCCCACAGGATAAAGGTCCAGGCGGCGCCATGCCAGAAACCGCCCAGCAGCATGGTCATCATAATCGCCAGCGCCGTGCGGGTGACACCGTGGCGGCTGCCGCCCAGCGGAAAATAAAGATAATCCCGCAGCCAGCGCGACAGGGTCATATGCCAGTGCCGCCAGAAATCCCGGATCGAGGTCGCCCCGTAGGGCCGGTCGAAGTTAAGCGGCAGGTTGACATTGAGAAACAGTGCCAGGCCCAGCGCCATATCGGTGTAACCGCTGAAATCGGCGTATATCTGCACCGTGAACCCGTACATGGCCAGGATCACATCCCAGCGACCGGCGGTGGCTGAATTATTGAAAACGCCGTCGACCACCGGGGCGATTTGATCGGCGACGCCAACTTTCTTGGCGATCCCCAGGGAAAACAGCAGCAAGGCCTGTTTCCAGGCCGGCAGGTTGATGCGAATCGCCGAAAGTTGCCCCATCAATTCCCGGGCCCGCAGGATCGGCCCGGCGATCAACTGTGGAAAGAACGAAACGAACAGCGCCGTATCCAGGAACGACACCGTCTTGTCGATCTTGCCGGCGCGGGCATCGCAGACGAATGCGATGGCGGTGAAGGTAATGAAGGAAATGCCCAGTGGCAGGGTCCAGTCGGTGGCCATACCGAAGACGAAACCGGCGTATTTGAAAATCGCCAGGGGGGTCAGTCCGATGGCGATAATGGCCATGAAGAGCGGTCGTGACACCGGTTGTAATTTGGCGAAAAAATGGGCGTAGATCGTCAAGCCGAACAGTACCGCCAGATAAGGCGGATACCACCAGCCGTAGAACAGATAGCTGGCCGCCGTCACATACAGAATCCGTGACCGGCCATGAAATAAATGAAGCCCGGCCAGAAATAATGCGAAGAAGATCAGGAATGTCGGGCTCTGGAACAGCATTGGCGGTTACCGCCCAAGAACCGGCAGCAGCCGCTCGGCCATGATCCGGTGGACCCGGGCGTTGGGATGGGGGTCGCCGGGGATGGTCCACAGTTCCGGCCCCTTGAAGGTTTTCAGGTCGTCCAGGAAGTCGATGAAATCCCAGCCATAACGCCCAACCAGTTGGCGCATCCGCCGGTGCGCAAAGGTGAAAGGATAGGCCGCAAGCTGATGGATATCCGGGATCATCGAGAAGACGACTTTAAAGCCATCCTGTTCCGACATTTTCTTCAGTTCATCCAGCGCTTCGACCATTTCCCGATACCCCCTGGCCCGGGGCCGGTAGACATCCTTGTAGTGGGCGACCAGGGCCGACATGTCCGATGATCCCTTGAGTACGCCCTGGACCAGATAATACAGGGTAACGGCAAGCTGACTGTTGCGCATAAGGAAATTATCGCGACTGGGGGGCAGGTATTCGGCGTCGTTCAGGAAAAAATGTATGATCACGATGTCCGGGCGGACGACGGTGCGCCACTGCTCCTTGAACAGGGTCACCGCGCGGCGGGTGTTGTAGTTGCCGATGCCGCCGTTCAGCACCTGGAAACCGTCGCCCAGGCTTTTTTGCAAACGAGCCCTGAGCGTCTCGCTCTCCCTGACCCCCCAGCCCAGGGTTATGGAACTGCCGAGCAGCAGGACCCGTTTTTGGGTGTCGTTATTCAGGTCCGGTTCGGGGCCGCGCATACCCAGGCTGTTGATGCTGAAATCGACCCCTTGCAAACGGGCGCTGGCACCGGCCACATGAACGTGGCCCAGGTCAGGATTGGGACTCGGTCGCTTGAGTTCCTTGGCGTAACGCCACATTTCGATGACATAATTTTTCCCGGAAGCATTTTTCAGCCGCAACAAGCCTTCGCCAAGCAGGGCGGTGACGATCAGTGTCGCGACGGCCATGGCGATAACCTTGAAGGCGGTGCTGGCGACGGAACGACTCATGGTTTGTCTAGAAAAGGGCGTACAGGAATGGCGTGATAGCCGAACTGCCGGTCAACGCCAGCAAGCCGCCCAGGGCAAACAGGATAAAAAACAGCGGTAACAGAATCCACTTTTTTTTGCCGATCAGAAATGCAATGAACTCGGAAAAAGCACTCATCGAAGGACGCCTACGGTAAAATTGATTCCCTATCCATCTTGGCAAATATCAGATTCGGGACCGTCATTAAAGCTTCTTGACCGATCGGGGCGTTGCTCCTATAAGCGCTGTGGGCCAACGATCCCCAACGATCGTCAGCCCTTCTGTAAGGAAGGGAGTAAAAAATGAATCCTGTTCAGAAACCGGGCATGCGTCCGGAAATCCCGTATTTTTCTTCCGGCCCCTGCGCCAAACGTCCCGGTTGGTCCGTCAGTGCTCTGGCCGATGTGCTGGCCGGTCGCTCGCATCGCAGCGGCCCCGGCAAGGCTAAACTGGCCGAAGTTATCGAGCGCACCCGCGCCATCCTGAAAATTCCCGACGACTATCGCATCGCCATCGTGCCGGGTTCCGACACCGGGGCCGTGGAAATGGCCCTGTGGTCATTGCTGGGGGCTCGCGGCGTTCAGATGCTGGCTTGGGAAAGCTTCGGCGCGGGCTGGATTTCCGATGTAACGAAGCAATTGAAGCTGGATGACGTGCTGCTTCTGGAAGCCGACTACGGCGCCTTGCCGGATCTGTCGCGGGTCGATTTTGATCGCGACGTCGTGTTTACCTGGAACGGCACGACCGCCGGCGTCTGCGTGCCGGACGGCGAGTGGATTTCCGCCGACCGCCAGGGCCTGACTATTTGCGACGCCACCTCGGCGGTATTCGCCTACGACCTGCCGTGGGACAGGCTCGACGTCACTACCTGGTCATGGCAGAAGGTGATGGGCGGCGAGGCGGCGCATGGCATGCTGGTCCTGAGCCCCGCCGCCGTCGAACGGCTGGAAACGTACACCCCGCCGTGGCCCCTGCCGAAGTTGTTCCGGCTGACCAAGGGTGGCAAGCTGATCGATGCAATTTTTACCGGCGCAACCATCAACACGCCGTCCATGCTGGCGGTGGAAGATGCCCTGGACGGCCTGCAATGGGCCGAACGAATCGGCGGCCTGGCGGCCCTGATTGACCGCAGCAAGGCCAACCTGAAGGCTATCGAAGACTGGGCCGCGCGCACTGCGTGGGTCGATTTTCTGGCCACCGTACCGGACCGGCGATCACGTACGTCGGTTTGCCTGAAGGTGGTCGATGGCACGGTCGCGGCGCTGTCAAACGAAGACCGCACGGGTTTCGCCAAACGCCTGGCCGGGCGGCTCGACCGGGAGGGCGTCGCCTACGATATCGGCGCCTACCGCGATGCGCCGCCGGGTCTGCGCCTGTGGGCCGGGGCCACCGTCGAAACATCCGATCTGGAAAAACTGTTCCCATGGCTCGACTGGGCATTCGCCGAAGTTAAAGCCGACTTGATTGATAATAATAGGGGTTAATGTCATGCCGAAAGTCTTGATTTCCGATAAAATGAGCCCGCTGGCCGCCGAAATTTTCGCCGAGCGCGGCGTCGATGTCGATGTCAAACCGGGCATGACCCCGGAACAACTGATCGCCTGCATCGGCGACTATGACGGCCTGGCCATTCGTTCCGCGACCAAGGTTACCGCCGACGTGCTGAATGCGGCGGCGAAGCTTAAGGTCATCGGTCGGGCCGGCATCGGCGTCGATAACGTCGATATCAACGCCGCCACGGCGGCCGGTGTGGTGGTTATGAACACGCCGTTCGGCAATTCCATCACCACGGCGGAACACGCCATCGCCATGATTATGTCGCTGTCGCGGGAAATTCCCAGCGCCAACGCCTCGACCCACGCCGGCAAGTGGGAAAAATCCCGGTTCATGGGGGTTGAAATCATGGGCAAGGTGCTGGGCATTATCGGCTGCGGCAATATCGGCGCAGTCGTCGCCGATCGGGCGCAGGGCCTGAAAATGCGGGTCATCGCCTACGATCCATACCTGTCGCCGGAACGGGCCGGGGAACTGGGGGTCGAAAAAGTCGAACTGGATGAATTGTTCTCGCGCGCCGATTTTATTTCCCTGCATACGCCGCTGACCGACGCCACCCGCGATATTATCAATGCCGAATCCATCGCCAAGATGAAGCCCGGCGTGCGCATCATCAACTGTGCCCGTGGCGGACTGATTGTCGAGGCCGACCTTAAAGCGGGCCTGGAAAGCGGCAAAATAGCCGCCGTTGGCCTGGATGTGTTTAGCGAAGAACCGGCGAAAGACAACGCCCTGTTCGGCATGGACAACGTAATCGCGACACCGCATTTGGGTGCTTCGACCACCGAAGCCCAGGAAAAAGTCGCCCTGCAAGTGGCGGAACAACTGGCCGATTTTTTGCTTTCCGGGGCGGTCACCAATGCGCTCAACATGCCTTCGGTGACGGTGGAAGATGCGCCCCGCCTGGCGCCCTATATGAAGCTGGCCGGACAACTGGGCAGCTTCGCCGGTCAGGTTACCGAATCGGGCCTGAAAAGCGTCACCATCGAATATGAAGGCCACTGCACCGAACTTAATACCCGACCGCTTAGCGCCGTCGTCTTGCAGGGTTTGCTGTCGCCGCTTATGGAATCGATAAACATGGTCAATGCGCCGGTTATCGCCCGGCAACGCGACATCGATGTGACCGAGGTCAAGCACGAACGGCCCTGCCCCTATCAAACCCTGATAAAGCTGACGGTCGAAACCGAAAAGCAGATCCGCTCCATCGCCGGCACCCTGTTCGCCGGCACCCACCCGCGCATCGTCGAAATCAAGGGAATTCCCATCGACGCCGAATTGCGACCGAACATGTTGTTCGTAACCAACAAGGACAAGCCGGGTTTCATCGGCAATCTGGGCACCACGCTGGGCGATGCCGGCATTAACATCGCCACCTTTCATCTGGGCCGGGCCGAACCCGGCGGCGACGCCATTGCGCTGATCGAAATAGACCAGGAACCGGACGAGGCGGTAATGAAGGCGGTCCGCACCTTGCCCCAGGTAGTGCAGGTCAAGGCGCTCCGGTTTTAGGCGAAAGACAGCATAAAGATTGTGGTTGGCAGTCGGGCGGAAAACAATGCTAGAGTAACGTTGAAGCCGGTAGTCTGGTTAACGGGCGCGGTCGGAGGGACAAGTTCCGCACGGCTGATCTGCCGCCGCCCGAACGGGGAGAATTGTTAATGGTTATGGCGCTTCATATGGACGTAGGGCATTGCACCGGTTGCCACCAGTGCGAAATGGCTTGCAGCTACCATCATGAAAATGTTTTCAATCCGTCGAAATCACGGATCAAGGTTTTCAGTTTTAGCGAAACCGGGCGCAATGTCCCCTATACCTGCACCCAGTGCGCCGAAGCCTGGTGCATGCAGGCCTGTCCGGTGGATGCTATTTCGGTCAATGCCAAGACCGGTGCGAAAGAGGTATCGGCGGTTCTTTGCGTTGGCTGCAAGGTGTGTACTATCGCCTGTCCATTCGGCACTATTAATTACAACAACGCGACGGGCAAGGTCGATAAATGCGACCTGTGCGGCGGCGATCCCGATTGCGTAAAGGTCTGTCCGACCCCGGCGCTAAGTTACATCGACGCCGAACAGACCGGCGTGGCGAAGATGCGCGGGTGGGCGGAAAAGACCGATGCCGGGGCGCAGGCGACAACCACTTGAACGGCTGTTTTTCAGGAAACCAGAACAGGGAGAGACATCATGGCATGGACTAAGAAAATTCTGAGAGTGAACTTAAGCAGTGGAACCTGCGAGAGCGAGCCGCTGAATATGGAATGGGCCAATAAATACCTGGGCCAGCGCGGCCTGGCGACCAAGTATTTTGTCGAAGAATGTGACCCCAAGGTCGATCCGCTGTCGCCGGAAAACAAGATGATCGTCGCCACCGGCCCCTTGACCGGAACGGCGGCGCCGACATCGGGCCGCTGGTCGGTGATTTGCAAGGGCGCCCTTACCGGGGCCATCGCCTGTTCGAATTCCGGCGGTTTCTTCGGCGCCGAACTGAAAAACGCCGGTTGGGACATGATAATTTTCGAAGGCAAGTCAGCCGGTCCGGTATATCTCGACATCAACAATGAAGAGGCCTCGTTGAAGGATGCTTCTTCGCTTTGGGGCAAATCGGTGTGGGACACCGAAGACGCCCTGCGCGATATTCGCGGCGACAACGACATCCGCGTTTGTTCCATAGGCCAGGCCGGCGAAGCCGGTAATTTGTTCGCCGCCATCGTCAACGACAAGGATCGCGCCGCCGGCCGTTCCGGCGTCGGCGCCGTGATGGGCTCGAAAAATCTCAAGGCGATCGCCGTTCGCGGCACCCTGGGCGTTCAGGTCGGCGACCCCATGAAATTCATGCAGGCGACCGGTGCGTGCAATCAAATTCTGGCCGACAATGCCGTTACCGGCGAAGGTTTGCCGACATACGGCACCCAGGTGCTGATGAACGTGATCAACGAAACCGGCGCGCTGCCGACCCTCAATGCCAGCGAGGTGCAGTTTGATGGCGCCGCGAAAATTGGCGGCGAAGCGATGACCGAGACGCGCACCAGCGACGGCAAGGCCAATCTGGTTTCCAACGCCGCCTGTTTCGGTTGCCCGATATCCTGCCAGCGGGTGTCGCAGATGGACCCCGAACACTTCTCGGTCAAGGGCGAGCCGAAATACCACGGCAAGGAAGGCGGCCTGGAATATGAAGCGGCCTGGGCGCTTGGCGCCGCGACCGGCGTGTCGGACCTGGAAGCCCTGACCTTCTGTAACTATCTGTGCAACGAAAACGGCATGGACCCGATTTCACTGGGCTCGACCATAGCCGCGGCTATGGAACTGTACAAAATCGGCGCTATCAGTGATTCCGACACCGGCGGTCTGAAGCTTGAATTCGGCAACGCCGAAGCGCTGGTCGAAATCTGCAAACAGACCGGTCTGGGCCAGGGTTTCGGCAAGGAAATCGGCCAGGGATCGCGTCGCATGTGTGAAAAGTACGGTCATCCGGAATTGTCAATGACGGTAAAAAGCCAGGAATTCCCGGCCTACGATCCGCGCGGTATCCAGGGCATGGGCCTGACCTATGCGACATCGAACCGTGGCGCCTGCCATCTGCGCAGCTACACGGTTTCCTCTGAAGTCATGGGTATCCCTGAAAAAACCGATCCGTTGACATCCGACGGCAAGGCCGGCCTGGTCAAGGCGTTTCAGGATGTTACCGCCGTGGTCGATTCATCGGGCACTTGCGTATTCACCACTTTCGCGCTGTCGCTCGATGACATCACGGCAATGATCGACGCCGACCTGGAAGGGGAATGGACGGCGGAAAGCTTGCTCGATCTGGGTGAACGGATATGGAACATGGAACGCAAGTTCAACATGGATGCCGGCTTTACCGCGGCTGACGATACCTTGCCCGAACGCCTGCTTAAGGAAGCCGCCAAGACCGGCCCGGCCAAAGGCAAGGTTAACGAACTGGACAAGATGTTGCCGGAATACTACGAACTTCGCGGCTGGACCCCAGACGGCGTTCCGTCCAACGAAACCCTCGCCCGGTTGAATCTGTAGCCGCCGGTACAATAAAAAATCCGCGCCTCCCGTATGACAGGGGGGCGCGGATTTTCGTCGCGAGAGAAAGTTAAACCCATGCAGTACGTTATTGTCGGCGCCGGACCGGCCGGCGTCACCGCCGCCGAGACCCTGCGCCGGATCGATCCGGCCGGACGGGTAATGCTGATCGGCAACGAGCCGGACCCGCCCTACGGTCGCATGGCCATTCCCTATTTCCTGATCGGCAAGGTCGGCCAGGAAGGCACCTATCTGCGTAAGGGTGAAAATCACTATGATAATCTCGGTATCGCCTATGTCCGGGGGCAGGTCGAAACCGTACTGGCCGATAAATCGATGCTGGTCATGGCCGACGGTGAGGAAATCGCCTACGATAAATTGCTGGTGGCGACCGGTTCGCACCCCGTCAAGCCGCCGGTGGCGGGCCTGGACCTGCCCGGCGTCCATCATTGCTGGACCCTTGAAGACGCCCGCGCCATCGCCGCGAAGGCCGGGGAGGGCGCCGACGTGGTGCTGATGGGGGCCGGCTTTATCGGCTGTATTATCATGGAAGCGCTGGCCCGGTCTGGCGCCAACCTGACCGTGGTCGAAGCCGAAGACCGCATGGTTCCGCGCATGATGGACCAGACAGCGGGCAATCTAATCAAGAAGTGGTGCGAGAAAAAGAACGTCAACGTCAAGACCATGGCCCGGGTCTCCAAGGTCGGCCAGGAAGGCGATAGACTAAACGTCGGCATCGATAACGGCGAAGTCATCGCCGCCGATCTGGTGGTCGTCGCCACCGGGGTCAGATCGAACATCGGTTTTCTGGACGGCAGCGGCATCGAAACCGATTTGGGGATCAAGGTCGATAACCATCTTAAAAGTTCCGTCGATAACATCTACGCCGCCGGCGATGTCGCCCAGGGCCCGGATTTTTCGACGCAGGGACTGGAAGTACACGCCATTCAGCCGACGGCGGTCGAACATGGCCGCATTGCGGCCCTGAACATGGCCGGCAAGGAGGCCCCCTACAAAGGCAGCCTGAACATGAACGTGCTTGACACGCTGGGCCTGATTTCCTTTTCCTTCGGCCTGTGGCAGGGCGTCGAGGGAGGAGACAGCGCCGTCAGGCTGGATGAGGAAAATTTCCGCTACACCATGTTGCAGTTCAAGGACGATGTAATGATTGGCGCCGTCTGCCTGGGCCGAACCGACAATATCGGCATTCTGCGCGGGTTGATTCAGACGCGGGTGCGATTGGGAGCCTGGAAAGACAGGCTTAGGGCCGATCCCAACCGGTTTGTCGAAGCATATCTGGCCGGCACCCGGATTTGACGGCGGCATGAAGATCGAATTGAAACTGTACGCCTCGCTCGGTCGGTATTTACCGGAAAACGCGGAACGTAATGTCGCATTGATCGATGTCGATGATGGCGCCGGGCCAAATTCAGTTTTGACCGATCACGGCGTGCCGCTGGAACATTGCCATCTGGTGCTGGTCAACGGCGTTTATCTGGCGCCCGGCGAACGAAATGATTACGCCCTGAAGGACGGTGACGCCCTGGCCGTCTGGCCGCCGGTGGCCGGCGGCTGAACAATGACGGAAGTCGTCATCAACAAGGAAATGGGCCTGACCCATGCCGATTTTAATCGTGATATAGAACGGGTATTAGGGGCCGGCAATTACCGGAAGACTGACACCGGCATAATTGCCGAAGATGGCGACAGGCGATTGCGGATCGATCTTTCGGCGCAAACGAAGCGCACCATAGGCCTGGTTTCCCTGCCGGTCACCCACGTAACCATGACATTCGAGCGCTATGGCGAAGCCGACATAAAAGCCTTTCTGCACATATTCGACCGGATTTTTCGCCGTGGCGGGGGCTGATACCTATGCCGCATAGGGATTCTTGCCTTTTTTGGTATGCAGCCGGATTGGCACGCCGGCCAGCTTGAAATCATCGCGCAGCGAGTTGACCAGATATCTGGAATAGGATTCGGGCAGGTTTTCGGCGCGGCTGGCGAACACCACGAAAGTCGGCGGACGGGTCTTGGCCTGGGTCATGTAGCGCAGCTTGATGCGCCGACCGCCGCTGCCCAGGGGCGGCGGATGGTGTTCGATGATCGCTTCCAGCCAGCGGTTGAGCTGGCCGGTGGAAATACGGCTGTTCCACAACGTGTAGGTTTTCATCACCGCCGGCAAAAGTTTGTCGGTTCCGCGACCGGTTTTGGCCGACAGGGTAATAATCGGAATGCCGCGAACCTGTGGCAGCGAAGTTTGCAAACGGTCATCCAGGCGCCTGAGGGCTTTTTTCTGATCCTTCACCAAATCCCATTTATTGACGGCGATTATCAGCACCCGGCCTTCTTCGATTACCCTTCTGGCGATGGTCAGGTCCTGCTTTTCCAGCATGTCTTCGCTATCCAGCACCAGCACCACGACCTGGGCATATTTGATGGAACGGATTGAATCGCTGCCCGACAGGCCTTCGACCTTTTCCGTCACCCGGGACTTGCGGCGCAACCCGGCGGTATCGACCAGTTTTATTTCCCGCTCCCCATAACGCCAGCTTGTCGATATGGCGTCGCGGGTAATGCCCGCTTCCGGGCCGGTCAGCATGCGGTCCTCGCCAAGCAGTTGATTTACCAGGGTTGATTTGCCGACGTTGGGGCGACCGACTATGGCCATGCTGATGGTGCGACGGGCTTCGTCGTCGTCTTCGTCGGCCAATATTTGGTGTTCCGGCTGTTTGCCGCGGTCTCGCCTGCGGGATCGTTCCCGGACCGGTGTCCGTTGCTCTCCGGCGAAGGGCAGTAAGGCGTCATATAATTCGCCGATGCCTTCGCCATGTTCGGCGGAAATGGCAATCGGGTCGCCGATCCCAAGGCGGTAGGAATCGCCAAGTCCGGCGGCCCCGGCACGGCCTTCACATTTGTTGGCAAGCAGGATGACCGGTACGTTCCGGCGGCGCAGCCACTGGGCGAAATGGGCGTCCAGCGGCGTCACGCCGGCCCTGGCGTCGATCATCATCAGGGTCACATCGGCGCCCAGCAGGGCGCTTTCGGTCTGTTTGCGCATGCGCCCTTCGAGCGAGTCATCAAGCGCATCTTCCAGGCCGGCGGTATCGACGATGGTAAAAACCAGGTCCGATATGCGGCCTTCGCCTTCGCGGCGGTCGCGGGTGACGCCGGGGGTATCGTCGACTATGGCCAGACGCTTGCCGACCAAGCGGTTGAACAGAGTCGACTTGCCGACGTTGGGACGGCCGATAATGGCAACGGAAAAAGTCATTTGCGGCTATCAGCGATAAGCGACGAGGGTGGCGCTGTCGGTCAGAAAATAAACCGTTTTATCGGCGATCACCGGCGGCACGGATATGCCCGACGGCAATTTTATTTTGCCCAGAAACTTGCCGCTATAGGGAGATATCGCCCGGACTTCGCCATTCGATCCGGCGACGATCAGGCGGTCGCTGGCGAGCAGCGGGCCGGACCATACAATAGGCTGGTCCCTGGTTTTCGGATCGGCGAAACGGGGCAGCCCGCGAACCCAGTAGATACGACCGTCATCGCGGGAAATAGCGGTAATTTCGGCGTCATTGGTCAGCATGAAAATATAATTGCCGGCTACCCAGGGGCTGGTCAGGCCGCCGATTTCCTTCTGCCAGATGCGGCGACCGCTGCGCAGGTCGATGGACACCATCAGGCCGCCATGAGAAACCGCGAAAACCCGGCCCCGGTCGATGATCGGGCGACCGCGAATTTGGGCCATGGTCGAAACCACGTCCGTGCGTCTGGTCGCCGACAGGGAATCACTCCACAGAATACGACCGTTTTCAGCCTTCAGCGCGACCAGTTCACCGGATGCGAACGGGGCGACAACGACCCCGGCATCGACCGCCGGGCTGGCCCCGCCAAGCAGGCTGGCGACTTCGGAAATTCCCGAATAGGTCCAGATTTCACTGCCGTCGCCGGCGTCAAGGGCATACAGCCGGCTGTCGATGGTTATCGTGAAGACCCGCCCGGCCCGCACTGTCGGCGCCGAATGGATCGGCCCGACCACCTGTTTCCGCCATAAAATCTTGCCGCTGGCGGCGTCAATGGCGATGACCTGGGCGAAGCCGGTGGTGGCGAAAACGACGCCGTTTTCGAAGGCCAGGCCGCCACCGATGTTGTCGTCGTCCGCTTCTTCCGCCGGGGTCAGGG
>VAPL010140646.1_pt1 | contig 17820 bp, 8 predicted proteins | sample 3395061 | NCBI WGS metagenome assembly VAPL01 (sample SAMN08290444, study PRJNA428436) | hydrothermal vent metagenome | isolation source: Deep-sea hydrothermal vent chimney 2 | place: Pacific Ocean: Juan De Fuca Ridge | depth 2182 m m | reverse complement strand
TGTAGAAAATAGAAAAACATTTATATTTGCACTCCCAAAAGGAAAATAAATTCCTCCTTAGCTCAGTTGGTTAGAGCATCTGACTGTTAATCAGAGGGTCCAAAGTTCGAGTCTTTGAGGAGGAGCTTAGTAAAGAAAGGCTTTAAGAGTATTTTTACTCTTAAGGTCTTTTTTCATTTGCACTCAATTTGCACTCGAGAAGTTAAAATCATAGCATTTGCTGCTATTTGTTGCAAGTTAATGATTTCTTTATTTAATACCAATAGAAGAAGATTGATTGTACAATTGACACACTCTTTCCGTTTTCTTTTGCATCCTTTTTCTTAAAATTATTGGGCCAAGAACTTCAATTACATTACTAAAACCTAAAATCAATCTTTCAAACTCTTAATTGAGATGGACATAGAGTTTTATTGTTTGCTTACTCATATCGTAGTTTATACGCAAAATATAAAAAATAACACTCATCTATTAAATTGAATTAGAATGTTTCTTTAACATATATATCTAAGACATCCATAAAATGACACTTCCCTCAACAATATTACCCTTTCACTCATTCTTACTTTTATATACTGGTCAATTTATATAGATTTGAGCAAAGATTCAACCTATGCTCTCCAAAAGACATTACTTATTCTCGTTTCTAGTTTTCTTTTTTATCTGTTTAGCAACTTCAGCCCAAAGAGGCGTGGTTTCTGGTGTTTTAGAAGATGAATCAGGACCGCTACCCGGAGCTACCGTTCTAGTTAAAGGAACAACTAATGGTACTGAAACAGACTTTGACGGTAATTATAGTATAGAATGTCAAGTGGGTGATATTTTAGTATTCACCTTTATTGGCATGACTACTAGAGAGGTAAAAGTAACCCGTGAACTATTTGGAGACCAAATCTTAAAGTCCATAATACGAGAAGAACCTGTACAGAAAATCATAAGTAACGACTATTATGATGCGCTTAAAACTGTTATAGATTCTTCCGCACTTACCCCAGAAATATCAGAAAACGGATTAACATATAATAAAAAGAAAGGCTATTTTGATTCTAACAGGGTTAAGAATATTAAGGAATTAAAAGACAAGATTAAGATAACTTACTTTAATCCTGACATTCTTTATCAGGTTAATTTTAATAGTAATATTAGCCTTCAATTTGTAGATAAAAATAAGTTGCCAAAATTGCAAAGTACCTTTGCTCAGGGGCGACCTTCTAATGGTGTAAATCAATGGTTTGGTGCTGAAACGAATGAAATATTCTCATTCGGCCCAAGAGTCAATACCTTAGCATTTGACGGTTCTAATTATATATATGACACAAATGGACGCTTGATAAATGGAACTAGTCAAAATCAAATATTACCATATAATAATGAAATATTCGAATCTGGTTTGGTTTTGTCTAATAACTTGAATTTAGCAATTTCGAATAATATACATTCTGTTGATGTGAATGTGAGAAAAAAAACTCAAGAGGGCCTATTTGACTTTGAAAGAAATAGTTTGACGCAATTTGATTTTAACTATGGTTTCAAAAATAAGATTAGTGCCTTTTTTAAATCAAACTCTGAAACTAATAATCAGCCTAATATTAATGGTTACTTAAACAATCTTATCCTTTCATCCTTCATTACACCAACTTCTTTTGAAAACAGTCAAGGTTATCTTCTAAGTAATAACATGCAACGCAGTTTCAGCCCAAATCAATTTAACAATCCTTTGTGGTTATTGAAATTAAATCAAAACAGGAGTAAATCAACATCTATCATAATTGGGGCTAAAAGTAATATTCAAATCAATGATAATTTGAAGTTAAACTCAATTGTGAGTTTTAATCGAGAGAAAGATCAGCTCAATTTTGCATTACCTATAAACACCGTTGGCTTTGAAGATGGCTATAGAAGTAAGAAAAACTTCTCTAAAAACACTTTTCATTCTTACATGGGATTAGATTACCATTTTGATATTGAGAGTTTCTCTCAAATTGAGATTAAGACATCATTGAAATATAAAAACTTGTCACTCAATTATAATTTATTAGAGCAACGTGATTTCTCAGATTTAAGCTTTATTAATCCGACAAATGAAGATGCAATTCAACGTCAGTTAGAAAATAACACCTTCCGAATGGCTAATGAGATAAAGTTTGATCTAGATGTTGAGTTTGATGCAGATATAACTTTAATAAACAATTCTGTTACTTCAACATTTCAGGGTAATAAACTTTTTATACCATCGGCTCAATTGTATGTTGAGTTCCAAGAGTTATTAGGATATCCTGAATGGATGGATACATTCTCAATTGCTACCGGAATTGCTAAAGAAGCAAAAGAAATGCCTTTATATTATAACAACTTAAGTCATAATAGCCTTGCTATTACTCCACAAGAATCTCAATCATTATTAACTAATAATGATCTATTCAACTCTAAAGCACTAGCATTTGAATCAGCTACAAATTTTGATATTGAAACTAATCTAAGACTATTTTACAATACAGTCAACATAGGTGTAAACTACTATCATTCAAAAACCAATGATGGTATTTTTCCAGTACTATCCAACGGAACATTTGAACTTCAAAATATAGCATCTATAAAGAATGAAGGATTAGAAGCAAGTTTGGAATTTAATATTGGTCATAATTGGGATAACTTTCATTACCAACCAACTTTTCTTTTCTCCAAAAACAAAGGGAAAGTTTTAGAACTCTCTGGCAACAGAAACTCAATACCAATAGCAGGATTTAGTAATATATCCAATAACTTAATAGTTGGAGAACAAACCGGAACTATTGTAGGCTCTGCATACTTAAGAGACACTAACGGTTCAATTGTTATAGATAATGATGGTTATCCAATAGTTGATTCTGAAAAGAAAATTATAGGAAATACAACTCCCGATTTCAACTTAAGCATGGATAATAATTTTAAAATTGGCAAATTTAGATTCAACTTTTTAATCGATTATCAAAAAGGTGGAGACATATGGAATGGAACACAGAATGTATTGAATTATACAGGAAGATCTCAAGAATCTGCCAATTTAAGAGGTATTACAAATTTTATTTTTGATGGTGTAAATCAGTTGGGAAATACAAATACTATAGCTATTGATTTTGCAAGTCCAAATCAAGATGTTTCTCTTAATAGATGGGTACGATACGGTTTCAATGGCGTTGATGAGGAAGCTATAATTGACGGAACTTTTATCAATTTAAAATCAATAAGTATCTCGTATGATTTTGCTAATAGAAATGAAGATAAATTTTTCAGAAAATTAGAACTAAGTTTCTATGCCTATAATCTGTTCTCATATGCAAAAGAAAATGGAATTTCTTCTTATTCTTCATTATTTGACAATTCATTAGGTAAAGGGCTAGACTACTTTAATATACCATTAATAAAAGAAATTGGATTTAAGATTAATATAAAAATATAAGACTATGTATACTAGAAAAATCATAATATTCATTTTAATCTCATTCTTATTTTCATTCAATAGTTTTGAATCTAATAAGAGTAGTCTAATTGAAAAAATATATACTCAAACTGACAGGACTTTATACTTTCCTGGTGAAACAATTTGGTTTAAATCTTATATCACAAACGCAGAAAATAAAATCTCAACAATTAGCGAAGTACTATATGCAGAATTAATATCACCCAAAGGAACGGTAGCTAGTGATATCAAGCTTTCAATTAATCAGGGTTATGCTTATGGGGATTTTCAAATTGCTGATGATTGGGTTGGTGGAATATACAAAGTAAGAATGTATACCAATTGGATGAAAAACTACGGTAAAGAATCTTATTTTGAGAAGGAAATAATTGTTCAAAAGGTAATAAGTCCAAATTTATTGATGACCCTTGAATTTGACAAGAAAGCTTATGGAAAAGGTTCTGAAGTTGTTGCTCATTTTGGGGCTAAGAACCTCAAAAATATTCCAATAGCTAATCAAGAAATAAAATTTGAAGTCAAAGTCAACGGTTCAGCATTTTTCTCTGAAATAACAAATACCGATGCTAGAGGCAAAAGAGATATTGTATTTAACCTACCTGATAGTCTAAACACCACAGATGTTATATTAAATGTTCTCGTTCCTCATAAGAGCTCAAGAGAATCAATTTCTAGGAGTGTTCCGGTGATATTAAATAATATTGATTTGCAATTTTTCCCTGAAAGTGGAAATGCCATAATTGGAGTGGAAAATAAAATCGCATTTAAAGCCATAAACGAATTTGGTAAACCTGCTGATATAAATGGAGAAATTGTAGATGCAAACGGACAATTAATTACAAAATTTCAGAGTTATCATGATGGAATGGGTAGTTTTTCATTTACACCCCAAACAAGAAATTATTACGCTAAAATTACCGAACCATTTAAATCAGATTCTTTAATTCCATTACCAAAAACGCAATCATTTGGCACAAAATTAAGTGTTACGGAAGAAAATAACACTTATATCATAAGCATTTTCTCTTCTGAAAACAGACATCTGAAGCTTTCTATTTCTAATTCATACCAAAGATTCATTAAAATGACGGCTTTGATACTAAATAAAAGAGGAACCGTTACAATTAATAAAAGTGATTTACCACCTGGTATTAATAAAATTTCATTAATTGGGTTTAATGATAAAATATTAGCAGAAAGATTATTATTTGTTGATAAATCAAATAAACTAAACATCAATGTTTCATTAGACAAAGAAATATATAAAACTCGTGAAAAAGTTAAGGTAAAGATTAAGACAACCGACAAATTCAATAAGCCCATTCCTTCAAACTTATCTGTTAGCATAGCGGATAATAAATTAGTTTCATTTGCAGACGATAAACAAGATAATATATATTCTTATCTATTAATGTCTTCTGAATTAAAAGGAAAGATTTACAAGCCTTCATTTTACTTTGATTCAAATGAAGACAAGGCAAAAGTGGCTTTAGATTATGTAATGTTAACTCACGGTTGGAGAAATTACCTCAATAATAATCGTGTAACTCTTACTAATGCTATTTATCAACCTGACTCGAAGGCTACTCAATATGGCAAAGTAGTGGATAAAAATTATAAAGCGGTAAAAGCTCATTTACTATTGTTCGATCAGTACTCCGATAAAGTATTGAAATTTGATACGAATGCCAAAGGAAAATTTTCATTTACGATAGATCAAAATAGTAATTTGGTATTACTCGCCTATACTGATGATGGTGAAAATTTAAAAATAATCAAGGAAAGATTTGTTCAGAGTTCAATTCAAAAAAGCAAATATGAAGTAAATAACCAAAAGAATTCTGTTGAATTCAAACGACTAAACATAAAAAAGCCTCTTAATAAAAAGATTAAAGAAAAAGTGCTATCATCGGATAAATTAGGTATAAAATTGAGTGGTGATAACGCACTTGACGAAGTTGTAATAGTTGGATATAGTGTTCGGAAAAAAAGATCCTTGTCAGGTGCGGTTGCAACAGTTGTTGAAGATGGCAATATTTCAACATTAAACATTGATAATGTTGGACAACTACTGCAAGGAAGGGTAGCTGGTGTAACTATTACTAATAGTTCGGGCTCACCTGGAAGCACCTCGAATATTATCATTAGAGGTGTAGGTTCTATTAGCGGTAATTCGCAACCATTAATTATTATTGATGGTATTCCCTTTGACCAAAACAGTAAAACCGGAGGAGCTTTGTATAATTTAGAATCATCTAATATTGAAAATGTTCATGTTTTAAAAGGTGCTGCTGCTTCGTCTTTGTATGGCTCAAATGGTATTAACGGGGTAATCATCATTACAACAAAAAATCGAAACTTCAATCGTCTATATGGAAGTAAGTCTTTAAATAACAAAAAGTTTCGTAATTATACTGCACAAACATTTTATAATTACAGCTCTTTAAAAACTTATAATAGTAAACAATTCTATGCTCCAATTTATGAAAGCAAAGAGTTGCCAGAGGATAGAAATGACTTTAGACAGACTATATATTGGAATCCTGTTATTCAAACTGATAAAAATGGAGAGGCATCGTTTGAATATTATAATTCCGATGCCATAACCTCATTTATTATAACTACCGAAGGAATCGGATATAATGGATTAATTGGTAGAAATGAAACAAAATATGCCACAAAAAAGTTATTGAATATTGATTTTAAAACGCCTAATTATATGGCACTTAACGACACCATTCAATTACCTATTGTTGTCACAAACGAATCTAATGAAATAGTTAAAGCTCAATTAAAAATTGAACTTCCGAAAGAATTAAAACTATTAAAAAGTATCGAAAATGATGAATTAAGTCTTGATCCCAATTCTAATGTTACCAGAACGATTACCATAGTCCCAATAAAAAAGACTAAAAATATCGTTATAAAGGTTAGCGCAAATAGTAGCAACTATAAGGATAACATCCATAGAGAAGTTACAGTCATTAGCCCTTACTTTCCAACTCAAGCATCAATTTCTGGCTATAAAAACGACTCATATCAATTTGATATAAATAATGTTGTTGATGGAAGTTTGAAAGCCGAATTTTCAATTTATACTGATATTGTGGGAAATGTGATGGATGGAATTGAATCGCTCATAAGACAACCCTACGGCTGTTTTGAACAGGTTTCCTCTAGCACATATCCAAATATTTTAATAATGAAGTATCTCAAAGAAACTGGGAAAAACAATCCTAAAATTGAGAAAAAAGCAATGGACTTTATTAAAAAGGGTTATAAAAAATTAGCCGCTTATGAAACCTCAAAAAATGGTTTTGAATGGTATGGGCATACCCCACCTCATGAGGTATTGTCTGCTTACGGGCTTATGGAATTTACAGAAATGAAAGAAATATATGATGGAGTGAGTGAGCCTATGATTCAAAGGACAATTAGGTATTTGATGAGCAGAAAAAATGGAAAAGGAGGCTTTAAACAAAATAGAGGAAAATATGGTTTTTCTGCTGGTCCGGAAAATGTAAATAATGCCTATATCGTTTATGCAATAAGTGAATCTGGAGTAAAAGTAAATATTGAAGATGAATACAATTTTACCTATAAGGAAGCTCTGAAAAGCAATGATTCTTACAGAATGGCACTAATGGCCTGTGCAAGTATGAACTTAAACAAAATAGAGAATGCTAGTGTTTTAATGAATAAAATTAAAGAGAACATTAACATATATGGCTTTCAAAAATTACCAGTTGAAAACACCATTACACGCTCATATGGTGACGCTAAGGAAATTGAAACTGCTGCTTTCAACATCCTAGCTTTATTGAAAGAAGGTGAATCTGAATATATGGTAGGCCAAGGGATAGAATATATTATATCGAAAAGAAAAGCCGGACGCTTTGGTTCAACCCAGTCTACATCAATGGCACTAAAAGCACTGATAGAATATACTAAAACTCAAAAACAAAAAATTCTAAATCAAGATAGTGCTGTTGAGATTCAAATAAACGATAAAAAAATAAAAACCGCATTGAAAATAAATGACGAGGGCAAGATTGTTATTGAAAATATTGAAAGATATATTAAAGCTGGGCAACAAAATATAAGAGTGAATTTTTCTAACCCTGAAATTACCTTTCCATATCAATTAAATGTAGAATGGGATAGTACTATACCAAATTCTTCCTCTGAATGCAAATTAGAATTAAAGACAGAAATATCTAATTCAATTCAGAGCGTTGGTCAAAATATGAGAATGAATATCGTTATTAAAAATAAGACTGATAAACCTTTGCCGATGGCTACAGCTATAATTGGTATTCCTTCTGGGACATCCGCTCAACTGTGGCAGCTAAAAGAGATATTAGAAAAGAATAAAGCCGATTACTTTGAAATTTTTGACAATTACTTAGTGTTCTATTGGAAAGAGTTCGACAAGTCTGAAGTAAAGGAAATTCAACTTGATTTAAAAGCTGAGATTTTGGGAAGTTATAAAGCACCAGCTAGTACTGTTTATCTTTATTATGCCGATGATTATAAGCATTGGATAGAGGGATCGAAAGTAATCATCCAATAATTTTAACCCATATAAACTTAATTAATAAACAGAGCTGTTATTTTTTATGAGTCTGAGTTACAAATACGCGCTCCGAATTCTATTGATACGTTGAAATCCTATTTTATGATTTTAATTCATCTGTTTTGTATCCATATTAAATTTTAAATGATCCATTAAAAGTGTTAACTTTTATAAGGCAAATAGTGACTACTATTTGTATGAAAAATTGTTCGCTTTTGCGAACGAGTTTTGAATAGCAAGAGGGTAACACGCTTCGCGATGTTACTTATTATTTATTTAATTGATTATCAATTAAATAGAGCTATTTTTAGATTTAAGGATTTATATAAATTAACCTAAAAATGAAAATGACTTCAGTAAAATCAAGGATTGATTGTAACAATTTAATAAAATATGGACGATTTTAACACAATTCGGTTAAGGAAAAAGACAATAGAAAAATTTAAGAAATATTCAAAGAAAGTAAGTCCCAATTACTCAGAAACGTTGGATTATATGATCGCTTTTTTTGAAGATAATGAGCTGTCCCCTTGTGACACTTTGAATAACCCTATGTTATCATTTACGAATACTATAAATAAACGAATGGATGCCGTAGCTTCGATATTGAGAAATATGGAAAAGACACAATTGATTCCTGCCAGAGAGATACTGGAATCATTATTTGAAGAAGAAGAGGAACAAGAACCCATATATGTGGAGCGTACACAAGAAGAGATAGAAGCATCCAAAACAGAAGCAGAAAGGTTAATCGATCATTACCATGACCAATATGAAGAAGCTAGGAAACAGTTAGTAGAAACGAGAAAGTATCTGATACAGGTATTAGATGACCTTACCTATGTTAAAAGCACCTTTGGTAAAGATTATTATCGGTTGGATATCCCGAAAGAAAAAGTAGAGGAGATAAAGATAAGGTTTTTATAAAATATTTTGTTTTTGTTTTTATCCAATCTCATGTGGTGAGATTGGTTCATTTTTAAACCTGTGGATTCTCCTTACTATACTCAGCCTCTAAATCCACAGGTTTAAAAACGTTTTTTTTGTTTGCTTTTGTTTTAAACATTAAAATACACTCAAGCGTTCATAATAAACGTCCAATATATTATTAGGTAAAGTCTTTAAATATATTTAATGTATTTTCTATATTTGCTAGATGAAAAAGAAATTTGCTCTACCCTTTCTGTTTTTCTGTTACATTAATTTTGCTCAAGAAAAACTACCACACATAGACTATGAAGAAATATCCCAGCAAGTAAGCGTAAGCTCTCAAAGTGGTGATTTTGAAAAAACCTTAGATATTCTTAATAAGATTAATAAGAATGATTCTACCTATTGTTCAACAATGATATCTAAATCTTATTACTTGATGGCTCTCAAAAAATATGATGAAGCCATCCAAATCGCCAATAAAGGGTTAAAGAAAAAGTGTGGGGATCTACATCGATCTTTTTATGTAAATATAGGGAGTGCTCTCATAAATCAAAAAAAGTATGAGAAGGCGATTGAAGTAATCGATGAAGGTATAAAAAGATATCCGAAAAATAGTTCTCTGTGGTATAACAAGGGTGTTTCATTGGAATATTCTGGAAAAATACAAGAAGCGATTGAGGCTTATCAAACCACTATTCAGTTAAATCCTTTCTATAGAAAACCTTACCTCCAGTTAGGAAATATATGCTATAAGCAAGAACTCATTAGTCAGGCCTTGATGTGTTTTAATATGTATTTACTTATTGAACCTGACGCAGATAATGCTTTTAAAACACTAAAATCATTAAACAACATAGTAAAAAGCAAAAATATAAATACAAGAAATTCAGATTTAAGAATATCGGTTGATGATGAAGCTTTTGAAGATATCGATTTGGTGCTAAATAATCGGATTGCCTTAAATGAAAATTATGAAACTGGAAATGATATCAACATTGCTTTAATTAAACAAAATCATGCCCTACTTCAGCAATTAAAAGATTTTTCAGGAAATGGTGGATTTTGGGATACCAAATTTGTCCCATTTTACAAATGGATTCAGGATAAGGAACATTTTGACATTTTTAGCTATACAGTTTCATACTCTATAGAAAATGAAAATTACAAAAAAATTATAGAGAAGAATGTTAAAAATATTACCGAATTTATCGATATCTATAAATCTAAATGGACGGAAATTATTCAAAAAAAGAAAATGGTATGGAAGGGAAATAAATCTGAAATAACTTCATATTATCAGGATGATTATGTGCAAGCCATGGGAAAAATTGAAAATGAGAAAACAGTTGGTGTATGGAAATATTATAATAGTGCTGGGCGTCTTACAGCCAAGGGAAGTTATAATTCTTCAGGAAATAGGAATGGTAAATGGACATGGTTTAACGAATTTGGAAAAATAAAAGAGACAGCACTTTATAAGGATGGTAAATTAAATGGAAAATATTTTAGGTACCACGAAAATGAAAAGCTTGAAATTGATGCAAATTACAGAAATGACAATCTGGATGGTGAATATAAATACTATAATAATAAAAGTGCTTTGATTCAAAAAAAGTACTTTAAAAATGGAAAATTGGATGGTCTTTATATATCCTATTTCAAAGTAGGGGAAAAAATTCCAGAGTTTAAAATTCAATACGAGAACGGTCAAGTAAAAGACAAAGTCTTAGAGTATTATTCCAACGAAAAAGTCTATTCAGAATCGAGTTATAATGGAGATAACCAACACGGTCCAGAAATAAAATATCATCTGAACGGAAAAGTATCATCTAAGATAATTTATGCAAATGGTCAATTAAATGGCGATTATACAACTTTTTACTCAAACGGTAAACCTATGGAGGTCGGTCAGACCTTGAACGGATCTTATGAAAGTAACTGGAAGTCATATTATGATGATGGAACAATAAAAATTGAGTATAAATACGATCAAGGAGAACTGGATGGCATCTATAATTATTACGATTCAGATGGAAAAATTCATTATGAATATGAATATAGAAAAGGTGAAGTTCTTGCTTTTAAATTTTTTGATAAACTTGGCAATACAATAAAAGAAGGTAGAAAAAAAGGAGGTGAATTTTATTATATCGGTTATTCTCCTCATGGTAGTATTACTTCAGAGGGACTATACGATTTAAAAGGTGGAAATAAAGGGGTTTGGAAGTTTTACTCGACAAATGGCAGTTTAACTGATCAGGGTGAATATTTAGACAATAAAATTCAGGGTGAATATAAATCGTATTATAAAAATGGAAATATACGAGCCATTACACCTTATAAAAATGATACATTATCAGGTTACTATGTTGATTATCATAAAAATGGAAAAATAAGTTCCCAAGGTTGGTATAAGAATAATACTCAACAAGGCGAATGGAAATCTTATGCCTTAGATGGTACAATTAGTATCATTAATTTCTTACATAAAGGGTTATTGCATGGTGAACAGCAGTATTTCTCAGGAGATGGAAAACTATCACAAATAACTAAATACGAATATGATGAAAACATTATTGAAAGTTACTTTGATGAAAGTGAAAAAGTCTTTGAAAAAATAAATTTTAACGATAATATTGGTAGTTATGAAAAAGTGAGTAATCATTTCAATAAAAAACCTAAAATCAAAATAACATATTTAAATGGCATAAGGCATGGTCCATATGTTTATTTTGATTTCTATGAAAGAAAAAAAACATCGGGAGAATATCTCAATGGTGAACAACACGGGAAATGGACATGGTATCATGATAATGGAACAGTTGAGAGCACATCAACTTATGTAATGGGAAATCTGCATGGGGAATATATCAGCTTTTATAAAAACGGACAGGTAGAAAGTAAATATTATTATGATTTTGGTTCCTCTGAAAAAACTGGAATATCTTACCACCAGAATGGAAATATTAACACATCAACACAGTATAAAAATGATAAGATTCATGGAAGGAAAGAGTTCTATAGTTCTTCTGGAAAATTGCAACTTATTAGATTTTATGAAAATGGGCGTTTGATTGGATATAGCCATCTGGATAAGAATTCAAAAGAATTAATCATGATCCCATTGAAGAATGAAACAGGAAGGATAATTGCATATTACAATAATGGTAAAGTCTCCAGAAAAATGGAATATAAAAATGGAGATTTAATCAATGCCTATAAAGAATTCTATTACACTGGACAGATTGCAAATGAAATTCCTTATGAACAAGGAGAATATAACGGAACAAGTAAGGAATATTTCTCTAACGGTAAAATAAAAGAAGAAAAAGATTACCTATTTGGTACGCTTCATGGAAAAATAAAAGAATTCTATGATAATAGTATTTTAAAAAAAGAGGAGTGTTATTCTAATGGGCTTAAATCTGGCGTTTTTAAAACTTATGATAAAAATGGAAAACTTATTCTCGAAGAAAATTATTTTAATGACGGTATCACGGAATCCAAAGCATATTAAGATGAGATGGGTCTTTGTTTTTGCGTTTTTAATAAGTTTAAATTCAAATTCTCAAATATCTGCAGAATTAAAAAAGTATAAGGAAGATCACCCTAATTCTCATTCTGTAAGACTAAATCAAGAGACCAAAATAACTATTGAATTAAAGAAAGGAAATTTTCTTATTACCGAAGAAACCATTGAAGAGGATCTGTTTTTGGATGAAAGTGCCACCTATAAATCCGAACAATCATTGAATTTTTCTACTTTTTATGAAATGAAAAAAATAGAGGCCTCCTCTTATATTCTACGTAATGGAAAATATGAAGAAATTAAAGTAAAGGATTTTAAAGAAAAAGATGAACTTAATGATTCGTTTTATGACGATACTAAATCGCTTAATTTTATTTATCCTAACCTAAACAAGGGAGCAAAGACAAAACTAAAATATACTCAAAAAATAAAAAATCCGCGTTTTCTTAGTGCGTTCTTTTTTGGAAATTTCTATCCAATAATAAACAATAAGTTTACCATTGTAGCGGATAAAAACATAGAACTTATTTTTAAACAAATAAATACCGAAAAATTTCCGATTGTATTTACTAAGAAAGAAAATAGGAAAAATAATATCTATATCTGGGAAACTAAGAATATTGATGAATTTGAATCTGAAGAGAATAGTCCAAATTACAAGAACATATTACCCCACATTGTTCCGATAATAAGTTCATATATTATTGATGGCAAAAGAAAAAAAATTTTAGGTGAAGTATCCGATCTATATAAATGGTATTATTCATTAGTTAAAAATATTAACAAAGAAGAGGTAGATAAAGAATTAGTCGAATTAGTACAAAATATAATCAAGGATAAAACCAATGATCTTGAAAAAGCACGAGCTATCTACTATTGGACTCAGGAAAATATAAAATACATAGCATTCGAATATGCATTAGGAGGCTTTATTCCACGAGAAGCTAATGAGGTATTCAAAAAAAAATACGGAGATTGTAAAGATAATTCAAGTATCTTAATAAGAATGCTCGAGATTGCAGGAATTGAGGGAAATCTAACTTGGGTAGGAACAAGAAGCATCCCCTATACTTATAATGAAGTACCAACTCCAATGGTCGATAACCATATGATCCTTTCTTTTGAATATAAAGGAGAAACTTTTTATTTAGATGCAACTGGCAGGTATAATCCAATCGATATCCCAACGTCATTTATTCAGGGAAAGGAAGCTTTAGTTGCTAATGGTAAGGATGCATTTGAAATCAAGAAGGTGCCTATTGTAGAATCGAAAATAAATACTTTTAAAGATAATTCGATCATCGAATTAGACGGAAATAATATAACAGGGAAATCAACTGCAGAGATATCAGGATATATAAAAATAAATTACTTCTATGATTTGGAAAGGAAAAATTCGGAAACAAAAATAAAAGAGTTTTATAATTCTAAACTTTCAAAGGGCAACAATAGTTTCTTAATTAAAAAGCTGGTTGAAACGAATAAATTCGATTATGATAATAATCTGATTGTAGATTATGTTTTTAATATTTCCAATCATGCGAAAGCTTTTGGAGATGAAATTTATGTTAATCTAAATTTGAATAAAAGGATAGCTGATTTTAAAACTAAGGAAAATAGAAAAACTACTATAGAGCATGACTTTAAGAATTTTTATAATTACCAAACAACACTAAAGATTCCAGAAGGTTATTCGGTAGATTACTTACCCAAAAATGTTAAGATTTCTAATGAATATGTTTCAAGTGATATTTTATATACACTAGAGGAAAACCAAATAAATTACCAACATTCCATATTGCTAAATACATTAAAGCTTGATTTAGAGGCCCAAAAAAAAGTGAACGAATTGATAGATCAAATCGAACAAGGCTATAAGGAAGTAGTGGTTCTTAAAAAAATATAATACTAAACTCAATATGAAAACTTTAATTCGATTACTTTTTATTTTATTATCTGTACATACCTTTTCTCAAAATGGCCCATTCTATGAGAATTACTCTTGGGACGAAAACCCAAATTATAAGCAGATAGAAGATAAAACAATTCCAATAGTTGCTCTGAAAGAAAAATATGTCGTTGAGTTTGGCTACACTGACGACGACAAACTAACGGAGTATTATTTAAAGCATCAAGTGTTATGGCTGAATAGTGATGATAAAATAGAAGAATATAACAAAATTTACTTGCCTTATTCATCCTCATCTGAATTATTGGTAAGCAAAGCAAGAGTTATAACTAATGACGGTCAAATTATCGTTTTGGACGACTCTAAAATTTTAACTGCGCAGGACGAAGAGACAGGAAAACAGTATAAATATTTTGCTTTTGAGGGAATCGACAAAGGAAGCTTCATAGAGTACTATTATGTTGAAAAAAAATATCCCGGCTATAAGGGAACCGCCTTTCGACTACAAGGTTCATTCGATAAAAAAAATGTCGAGTTTGACCTTTTCTCGCCTTCAAACTTAGTTTTTGAGTTTAAAAGCTATAATAACATTCCTCCAATAGTCAAAGACACCTTGAGTAAAAATAAACTGCACTGGAAACTGTCTCTCAAAGAATTGAATGGTCTTGAAAAAGAAGAGCAATCTGCCTATCAAGCTTCTCGAGGATATATTGTGTATAAACTTGATAAAAATCTCAAAAACAACGTAAACGATATTTCATCATATGGAACTGTTGCGCAAAACATTCATGCCTTTTACTACTCTGATCCTTCAAAGAAATCAAAAGAATTAATTAATGCGTTTATTTCTGATGCCATTTCGAAAAAGGACCAAGATGAAGAATCAAAAATTAGGAGCCTTGACAGATACATCAAAACGAACGTAGCGAAGTCTGACGGTAATGGAGACGAACTAAAGGACTTATATGAGGTTCTCAGCACAAAAGTTGCGAACGGCACCGGTTTGATAAAACTTTATGTGGCCTTATTAAACTCACTTCAGATCAAACATGAAATTGTAATAACAAGTAATCGGGAAGAACTAAAGTTTGATAAAGAATTTGAAGCGAACAACTTTTTAACAGATTTCTTATTCTATTTCCCTGTTAGTAAATCTTATTTGTCTCCGGATAATGTTGAATCGCGTTATGGATTTCCTCCTGCAAACCTAACAGATAATTATGGGTTATTTATAAAAGAGGTGACAGTGGGGGATTTTAAATCAGCAATTGGAAAAATAAAATATATAAAACCGATAGAAGCAGACAAAACAGTTGATAGAATGGTTCTTGATATTAGTTTTGATGAAAAAAATATTTCAAAGAACATCATCAAATTAGATCGTTCTTTTACTGGTTACTATGGAATGTCTTTTCACCCTTATATGTATTTGGTAACAGGCAAAGATAGAGATGAATTAGTTGAAAATCTTGCCAAAAGTATGAATGAAAATGTAACAGTAATAAAAAAAGAAATAATTAATGAGGCTCCTGAATTATTTGGCGTCAAACCTCTACATTTTATTATAGAAGTAGAAACGGAAGTATTTACAGCCAAAGCAGGAAAAAAATACCTTTTTAATGTAGGAGAAGTCATTGGGCGTCAAATACAGATGTATCAAGAAAAAGAACGCGTTCTGCCGTTGGAAGATCAGTTTAAAAGAAGTTATTATAGAACAATCAACATTACACTTCCGACAGGTTATAAAGTGGCAAATTTAGACGATATAAATATCGAGAACTCGTATAAAAGGAATAATAATGAACTTCTATCCTTCAAATCATTTTATGAAATTAAAGGAAACATAATCACAATTACTGCTGACGAACACTATAAGTTAAATATTATTGACACTTCTTTTTTTGAAGATTATAGAAAGGTTATTAATAGTGCGGCCGATTTTAATAAAATTACCCTAATTCTTGAACCCATAAATTAGAATTAGGATACTAAATAAAAATATTAAAACTTGTTTTGTTTGTTTTATTTTCAAGGTTTAAAATGTGGTGATTTGTTCATTATACGAATCGAGTATATTGTTAGGTAATGATTTTAAATATATTTGAGTTGTATTTAACTTACTATGACCTAACATCACTGAAATAGCCATCAACGGAACATTTTGCAACATGGCTTGGGTTGCAAAACTATGTCTCGAAACATACGATGTAAGATTATCTTCAATACCACAAAGCGCGCCAATTCTTTTTAACCCTTTATTATATCTATGCCGTTCCCAATCAATATCTTTATGTTGCAATTCAAGCTTATCTCTTTTTACAATTGGAAGCGAGACCGTTAATACTATTTCCTTTCGATAAATATTGGCTCTCATACTTCAATAAAAAATGATAGTTCAGCTCATTGAATTTTAAATCTTTATTATTATTGTAGGTTTTGAAAGTACCTAAAACTCCTATATAATTACGTGCAGTACCATAGCGTTGAGATTTTTTTAAGTCTGTTGCCAAGCCATAACCAAACTCAAAAAAGGATTCGTACTTACTCGTTCTTACAATTTTATCTTTGACTTGCTTGATAGATAAAAACTCTAATTCCTTTTTATCAAACAAATCATTTATGATATCGGCTGCTCGCGTTTTTTCTTTTAATAAGATATTGTTCAATTTATTTACCGTGGTAACTCCTTTATATGAATTTCTGATATTTCGTTTTCTTGAATCCCAAGAACATTTTTTAACAGAGTAACCCAAAGAGATAGAAGTTGTTTTTCTTAAATGACTCAATCGCAAAATTATGGGATAGGTATTATCCGATTTTTTTCGCCGTACATCCAGCGCCAATGTCAGGTTCGTTTTCATGATTATAAGTTAATAAATTTGCACTCAATTTGCACGCAACTGTTTGATTTCAAATGATTCGTTTTGATATCAAATAAAAATTGTCAGTGCTTTAAAGCGCTAATTCATTTAACTTATTCGTGAAAAAATTCTCTGTTAATCAGAGGGTCCTTGGTTCGAGCCCAAGAGGAGGAGCACTTAAAATCAAGCGCTTACATTTAATATGTAGGTGCTTTTTTAATTTTGAGCATACAAAATCTACTTTCAAGAAAGCAACTACATATATAAAAGCAAAAAACCATCCACTGTTAGCGGATGGTTTTATATTATTCCTTCTTGTTTTCGTTATTCTTCTTCTTGTTCTGGTTGAACAACTTTAAACTGAGTTCTTCTATTCAACTGATGTTCTTCATCACTACAACGTTTACCATTTGGGCAATCATTTACCAATTGTGTTTCTCCAAAACCTTCACTCGTAATTCTACTAGCATCTATACCTTTTGAGATGATATAATCTACAGTAGATTTTGCTCTTCTTTTTGACAATCTCATATTATAGCTTGCAGGCCCTCTAGA